>Ga0315271_10000926_pt1 | contig 17185 bp, 7 predicted proteins | sample C3_top_MG_FD_204664 | JGI IMG/M metagenome (GOLD analysis project Ga0315271, IMG submission 204664) | Sediment microbial communities from Yellowstone Lake, YNP, Wyoming, USA - C3_top | ecosystem: Environmental > Aquatic > Freshwater > Lake > Sediment | place: USA: Wyoming | collected 2017-08-01
GAAACGGCAGCACGCCGATGATAGTGTGGATTGCCCATGCGAAAGTAGGTCATCGTCAGGCACCCTACCCCCAACGAAGCCCGGCCCCAAGCCGGGCTTCGTCACGTCCGCCGGCGGCACAGCGTGCCGGGCTGCACGCGGGCGGCGCCGCGCCCGCGTCTACGCGAGGTTGCGCAGCTCGCGCAGCGCAACGGACAGCATCGCGACGTCGGGTGCGGGCACCGCGCGCAGCTCGCCCAGGATTCGCGAAACGCGTTCCAGAGGCACCTTGTTGCGCACCTCCCATGCGCTGACGATCGCGCCGGGATCGTCGCTGTCCCCGTCGCCCAGCGCCTGGCGTGCCAGCGAGCGCTGCAGCGCGCCGAGGTCGTCGCGCAGTGAATTGCGCGCGAGCACCTGCCAGTGGCCGTCCCCAGGCAGCGCGTGGATGCGGCCGCGCAGCCATGGCAGCCCCAGGTTGGAGGTGACGCCGAAATAGACGCCCGCGGTCGTGGCCAGCGGGCGGCCCGTTTGCACGGCGACTTCGGTGACGTCGAGTGCCGAGAACAGCGTATCGAGCCCGGCCACGCGTTCGGCGATGGCGGCCGGGACGCCGGCCTGCATCCACCGCGCCGCGTTCTCGGCGAGCGGCGCCCGGGCTGCCGCGTCGAGCAGCGCGGGGATCATTGGCGCCAGCGCCAGGACGCCGGGGGCGAAACGGTCGATCGTCTCCTGCATCGGCTCGGCGAGCCGCGGCGAGCGCAGGAACCACGCGGTGCCGCGCGAGACCAGGCGCGCGGCTTCGATCAGCATCTCCGACTGCACCGCGTCATCGATCTGGTTGTCGAGCGCTTCGATGGACCCCCACAGCGCGACGAAGCCGAACACTTCGCGCACCAGCAGGTACGCGCGCACCGTCTCGGACGGCTTGGCGCCCGTCGTCTCCATCAGATGGTGGACGAAGGTCGCGCTGACGCGGTTGACCATGCTGTTGACCACGTAGGTCGCGATGATTTCGCGCTTCAGCGGGTGCCTCTGCATCAGCGCGGCATACTGCCCGTGCAGCGCCGCCGGGAAATAGCGCTGCAGCGTCGTCGCGACCCACGGGTCCTCGGGCAGATCCGACGCGATGAACTCCTCCTTGAGCCATATCTTCGAGTAGGCGAGCAGCACCGCGCCTTCAGGTCGCGTGAGTCCGGCGTTGCGCGCCCGCCGCCGCGCGATCTCGTCGTCCGCCGGCAGGAACTCGATCGCCCGGTTGAGCCGCCCCGCTTTTTCGAGGAACGCGATGAAGCGCGCCTGCTGGTCGAGCAGGCGCTGCGCGATGCGTCCGCTGATCGACAGCGCCTGCGTCTGGAAGTAGTTGTCGCGCAACACCAGCATCGCGACGTCGTCGGTCATCTTCGCCAGCGTCGCGTTGCGCTGCTTCTCGGTGAGTTCGCCATCGGCAATGGCGATGCCGAGCAGGATCTTGATGTTGACCTCATGATCGGAAGTATCGACGCCGGCCGAGTTGTCGATCGCGTCGGTGTAACTCCTGCCGCCCGCCAGCGCGTACTCGATGCGTCCGAGTTGCGTGAACCCGAGATTGCCGCCCTCGGCGACCACCTTGCAGCGCAACTCGCCGCCGTTGATGCGCAGTGCGTCGTTGGCCCGGTCGCCGACGTTGGCGTTGGTCTCACTCGCGCTCTTGACATAGGTGCCGACGCCGCCGTTGTAGAGCAGGTCGACCGGCGCCTTCAGGATCGCGGTGAGCAGCTCGGTCGGCGTCATGGAATCGACATCGACGGACAGCAGCGCCCTGGCCTCAGGCGAGAGCGCCACCGATTTCGCGCTTCGCGCAAAGATGCCGCCGCCCTTCGAGAGCAGCCGGGCGTCGTAGTCGGCCCACGACGAGCGGGGCAGCTTGAACAGCCGCTCGCGCTCGGCGAAGCTCGTTGCCGGGTCGGGATCGGGATCGATGAAGATGTGGCGGTGGTCGAAGGCGAACACGAGCCGGATGAACTTCGACAGCAGCATGCCGTTGCCGAACACGTCGCCGGACATGTCGCCGATGCCGACGACGGTGAACGGCGTCGTCTGCGTGTCGACGCCGAGTTCGCGGAAATGGCGTTTGACCGATTCCCAGGCCCCGCGCGCCGTGATGCCCATCATCTTGTGGTCGTACCCGACCGAGCCACCGGAGGCGAACGCATCGCCCATCCAGAAGCCGTACTCCTTCGACACGCCGTTGGCGTAGTCGGAGAAGGTCGCCGTGCCCTTGTCGGCGGCGACCACCAGGTATGGGTCGTCGGGATCGTGCCGGTGCAGCTGCGGCGGCGGCACGGTGGCGTCGGCGACGATGTTGTCGGTGAGGTCGAGCAGCCCGCACAGGTATTGCTTGTAACAGGCCACGCCCTCGGCCAGGTACGCCTCGCGGTCGGCCGGCGACGGCGCGCGCTTCAGCACGAACCCGCCTTTCGACCCGACCGGCACGATGACCGTGTTCTTCACCATTTGCGCCTTGACGAGGCCGAGCACCTCGGTGCGGAAATCCTCGGGCCGGTCGGACCAGCGCAGGCCGCCGCGCGCGATCCTGCCGCCGCGCAGGTGGATCCCCTCGAAGCGCGGCGAATAGACGAAGATCTCGAACAGCGGTTTCGGTTCGGGCAGGCCCGGCACCTTCGCCGACTCGATCTTGAACGACAGGAACGGGCGCCGGGCGCCCTCCGCATCGTGCCGCCAGTAGTTCGTGCGCACCGTCGCCTGGAGCACGGCGAGGTATTGCCGCAGCACGCGGTCCTCGTTGAGGTTGTCGACATTCTCCAGCGCCGCCTCGATCGCGGCGACCTTCGCGCGCACCGTCGCGTCGATGCCGCCTGCGGGGTCGAAACGCAGTTCGAACAGCTCGACCAGCATTCGCGCAGCCTCGGCGTTCGCGGCGAAGGTCTGCTCGATGAACGCCTGCGAGAGAGGGAAGCCGATCTGGCGCAGGTATTTCGCGTAGGCGCGCAGCACCACGATCTGGTCCGCGGACAAGTGTGCCGTGAGCACCAGGCGGTTGAAGCCATCGCTCTCGACGGCACCGCCGAAGATGCGGCCGAACGCATCTTCGAACAGGTCCGCGACCGCACTGATGTCGATTCCCGCGCCGCCGGCGAGAAGCCCGAAGTCGTGAATCCAGACCGGCTCGCCGCCGGAGCTCGCGACCCGATAGGGGCGCTCCTCCAGCACGCGCAGGCCCATGCGCTCCAGCATCGGCAGGCTGTCGGAAATGGCGATGGGCGCGCCGCGGCGGAAGAGCTTGAAGCGCAGCGACTGCGGCGTCGCTTCGAGGGGCTGGTAGAGATGCATCCCCAGCGCACCGTCGGCCAGCGCGCGCGCCGCCATTTCGACGTCGGCAACGGCAGTGCGGGGCGGCACGTCCTCGCGGTAACCCGCCGGGAAGCCGTTGTCGAAGAGCTGCAGCAGCGGGTTGGCGCGGGCTTCGCCGAGATGCTCGATCAGCGCGCCCTTGAGGTCGTCATCCCAGCGCCGCGTGGCGGCCTCCAGCCTTCGCTCGAGCGCGCGCACGTCGACGTCCGGGATCGCGCCGGGGGTGGTGCGCACGATGATCAGCACGCGCACCAGCACGGACGCCGTGAGGCTCACGTCGAACTCCGATGACGTTCCCGCGAAGGCTTGCGTCAGCAACGCGTCCCATTTCTGGCGCAGGTCGGTGCTGTAGCGGTCGCGCGGCGCGAAAATCAGGCAGGACACGAAGCGCTCGAAGCGGTCGCGGTTGACGAACAGCCGGAAGCGCTGCCGTTCGCCGAGCCGCAGGATGCCCATGACGACGTCGAACAGCTGCTGCTCGTCGAGCCGCAACAGTTCGTCCCGCGGATAGTTGTCGAGGATGTTGACGAGCGACTTGGCGGCATGGCCCCCCGGTGCCAGCCCGGCGCGCGCGCGGACATGTTCCAGCTTGCGGCGCAGGACCGGAATGTCGGACGGCGCCGCCCGGTACGCCATGTGCGTGTACAGCCCGAGGAAGCGATGCTCGCCGCACACCTCGCCGCGCTCGTCGTAGCGCTTTACGCCGATGTAGTCGAGGTATCCCGGCCGGTGCACCGTCGACTGCGTATTGGCCTTGGTGATGATCAGGATGTCCTTCTGTCGCGCATAGCTGCGCACGCTCGTCGGCAGTGCGGCGAAGGTCTCGGCCACCGCGGTCGCGGTCTCGCGCAGCACGCCGAGGCCGGATCCCCTGACCAGCGTCAGCGCATCTTCGCCGTCCTGGACGACGAGATCGTGGCAGCGGTAGCCGAGCAGGGTGAAATGGTCGGCGAACAGCCACATGAGAAACGCCTTCGCTTCGGCGACTCCGGCGGGCGCCACGCCCGGCGGCTGCCGATCGAGATCGGTAGCGATGGCCTCGAGCCGCGCCTTCATCGGCTTCCAGTCATCGACTGCCGCGCGCACGTCGGCAAGCACGCGGGTCAGGTCGTCGGCGAGCGCCTTCATGCGGGCCGGGTCGCTGATGCGGTCTACCTCGACGTGCATCATCGATTCCCGCGGGCCGCCTTCACCCGCGGCGAGTCCCGTCAGCACGAGCTCGCCGGCGCCGTTTCCGGCCGGCACCCGGGTGACGCGCACGATCGGGTGGAAGATCCAGTGCAGCGCCAAACCGTGCCGGTTGGCTTCCATCGTCACGGAATCGACGAGGAACGGCATGTCGTCGTTGACCAGTTCGACGATGGTGTGCGGCGATTGCCACCCATGCTCGCCGATCGTCGGGTTCAGCACCCGCACCCGCGGCTCGCCGGACGTTCGCCTTCGCGCGAGGTTCCACAGCGACAGCGCGCTGCCGTAGAGATCGGCGGTCGCGCGCTCGGCGAAATCGTCGGGGTCGGCCTGCCCGTAGCATTTGCGGACGAAGGCTTCGAGCGCCGGTTGCTCCCCGGCGGCGACCTTCTCGCGAACCATCGCGACGATCTGTTCGAGCCGTTCGCTCTTGATTTCTTCGTTCGTTGCTGGCATGGCGTGGTTCCCCCGTGTTCCCGGCATGGTAGTGCAGGCGCCGTGAATTTGTCGTGGACGCAGCGCAAACCCGGCGCGGCGGCCGCGACGTCCCCGCGGCCCGGCCCGCGTTGGCCCGGCTACCGGCGGCGACTGCCGCCCAGGAGCGACCCCAGAATGCCACGCACGATTTCCCGCCCGACCGTCGAACCGACGGTCCGCGCGGCGCTCTTGGCCATGGCCTCGACCATGCTGTCCTTGCGCCCGCTGCCGGTCATGAGGCCGCCGAGCGATCCTTTGAGGGAGTCGAAAAACCCACCACCGGCGGGCGCGGCGGCGCCACCGGCCGGGGCGGCCGGCGCGGATTGCTCGGCACGACCCCGGAGCCGCTCGTAGGCGGACTCGCGATCGACGGTCGTTTCGTAGACGCCGGCAATGGGCGACGCCGCGATCACGGCCTTGCGCTCATCCGCCGCCACCGGCCCGATCCGGCTCCCCGGCGGCAGGACGTACGCACGCTCGACAATGCCGGGCCGGCCCTTCTCGTCGAGCAGCGAAACGAGCGCCTCGCCGACGCCCAACTCGGTGATCGCCTTTTCGGTGTCGAGCGCCGGATTCGCCCGCATGGTCTCCGCCGCGGCCTTCACCGCCTTCTGGTCGCGCGGCGTGAACGCGCGCAGCGCATGCTGGATCCGGTTGCCGAGCTGGCCCAGCACGGTTTCCGGGACGTCGAGCGGATTCTGGGTGACGAAGAAGACGCCAACGCCCTTCGACCGGATGAGGCGCACGACCTGCTCGATCTTGTCCAGCAACGCTTTCGGGGCGTCGGCGAACAGCAGGTGCGCTTCGTCGAAGAAGAAAACCAGCTTGGGCCGGTCACGGTCGCCGACTTCGGGCAGCTTTTCATAGAGCTCCGACAGCAGCCACAGCAGCAGCGTCGAGTAGAGCTTCGGCGAATTCATCAGCTTGTCCGCGGCCAGGACGTTGACCACGCCACGCCCGTTGCCGTCGGTCTGGAGCAGGTCGTCGATGTTGAGCATCGGCTCGCCGATCAGCCGTTCGCCGCCTTGTTGCTCGAGGGCGAGGAGCCCGCGCTGGATGGCGCCGATCGACGCGGCCGACACATTGCCGTAGTTGGTCTGGAACTCCTGCGCGTGGTCCCCGACGTGCTGCAGCATCGCCCGCAGGTCCTTCAGGTCGAGCAGCAGCAGCCCGTTGTCGTCGGCGACCTTGAACACCAGCGCCAGCACCCCCTCCTGCGTCTCGTTGAGGTTCAGGATGCGCGCGAGCAGCAGGGGCCCCAGGTCGGAGACCGTGGCCCGGATCGGATGCCCCTGCTCGCCGAAGACGTCCCAGAACACCACCGGCAGCCCGGCAAACCGCGGTGCCTCGATGCCGAGGAGGGCGAGCCGCTCCGTGAGCTTGGGCGACGGCGCCCCGGGCTGGCTGATGCCCGCGAGGTCGCCCTTGACGTCGGCCATGAACACCGGGACGCCGATGCCCGAAAGGCGCTCCGCCAGGACCTGCAGCGTCACCGTCTTGCCGGTGCCGGTGGCCCCGGTGATGAGACCGTGCCGGTTCGCGAATGCAGGCAGGAGCGCGTATTCGGCGGCCGCGTTGCGGGCGATGAGCAGGGGGTCGGGCATGACGGGCTTCCGGTTGGTCGGTCAGTGCGCAATCTTACCTTGGGTACGGTCCAGGATCCGGAACCACCGGCATCCCTGTGCCGGCCCCGGGTTTCGCTGCGCTCAACCCGGGCTTCTATGATCGGGGAACAAATAATGCTGTTTTTCTGGTACAATTCGCCCAAGTTACGAGAAGAAATGGGCTGGGCACAGCCCATTTTTTTTTGCTGAACGTGTTTTGCAGTGCGCGCGAGATGGACCTGAACGAATTGCTGGAAGGGACGCTGCCCGCGTTGGGCTATGAACTGGTCGGATGGGAGATGTCTCCCAGGAGCGGGCTCGTCCGCGTCTTTATCGACAAGCCCAAGGGGGTCGACGTGGAGGATTGTGCCCGCGTCAGCCACCACCTCACTCGCCTGTTCGCGGTCGAGAACGTGGCTTTCGAGCGGCTGGAGGTGTCGTCGCCGGGGATCGCGCGGCCACTCAGCAAGGTGGCCGATTTTGTCCGCTTCGCCGGCGAGGAGGCCGACTTGCGCCTGCACGAGCCGATGGACAATGCGCGGCGCATCAAAGGGATACTGCGCGGATGCGAGGACGGCGCCGTCCTCGTCGAGACGGCGAAAGGTCTCTTGTCGATACCGCTCGCCGGGATCGAGAAGGCACGTCTGGTGCCGAAGATTGAGTGGAGAAAAGCGACATGAACCGCGAACTGCTGCTGCTGGTCGACGCGCTGGCGCGCGAAAAGAACGTGCCGAAGGAAATCGTGTTCACGGCGCTCGAGTCGGCGCTCGTCTCGGCGACGAAAAAACGCTTCCCCGACGAAATCGACGCACGCGTCTTGATCGACCGCGAGACCGGCGACTACGAGACTTTCCGCCGCTGGACCGTCGTGCCCGACGAGGAGCACGAGGAGCCGGCGCACCAGCTCGCGATCACCGACGCCGCGGAACGCACCCCTCCGCTCGCGCTGGGCGACGTCATCGAGGAGCCGCTCGAGCCGGTGCCGTTCGGTCGCATCGGTGCCCAGGCCGCGAAGCAGGTGATCCTGCAGAAGATCCGCGACGCCGAGCGCGAGCAGATCCTCAACGATTTTCTCGACCGCGAGGACAACCTGCTCACCGGCACCGTCAAGCGCATCGAGCGCGGCAACGTGATCGTCGAGTCGGGCCGCATCGAGGGCGTGATCCCGCGCGACCAGATGATCGCCAAGGAAATGCTGCGGGTGGGCGACCGCATCCGCGCGTACGTCACCAAGATCGACCGCACCGCCAAGGGGCCGCAGCTCATCCTGTCGCGGATCGCGCCGGATTTCCTGATGCGCTTGTTCGAGCTCGAGGTCCCGGAGATCGAGGAGGGGCTGATCGAAATCAAGGCGGCGGCCCGCGACCCCGGCGTGCGCGCCAAGATCGCGGTCAAGTCGAACGACCCGCGGCTCGATCCGCAGGGCACCTGCATCGGGATGCGCGGCTCGCGCGTCACCGCGGTGACCAACGAGCTCGCCGGCGAGCGCGTCGACATCATCCTGTACTCGGACGACCCGGCCAAATTCGTGATCAACGCGCTGGCGCCGGCCGAAATTTCGTCGATCGTCGTCGACGAGGAGCGGCACAGCATGGACGTGGTGGTCGACGAGGAGAACCTCGCCATCGCGATCGGGCGCCTCGGGCAGAACGTGCGCCTCGCCTCCGAGTTGACAGGTTGGCAGCTGAACCTGATGAGCGTCGAGGAGTCGCAGCAGAAGCACCAGGCCGAGAGCGACCACCTGCGGCGCCTGTTCATCGACAAGCTCGACGTCGACGAGGAAGTCGCCGACATCCTGATCGGCGAGGGCTTCACGTCGCTGGAGGAAGTCGCCTACGTGCCGATCAACGAAATGCTGGAGATCGAGTCGTTCGACGAGGAAACGGTCAACGAGCTGCGCAGCCGCGCGCGGAACGCAATCCTCACCGAGGCCATCGTGCGCGAGGAAAGCGTGGAAAACGTGGAGGAGGCCCTGCTCGCCCTCGACGGCATGGACACCGAGATCGCCAGCACGCTCGCGCAGAAGGGGATCACCACCCGCGACGCGCTGGCCGACCTCGCCGTCGACGAGTTGGTCGAGCTGACCGGAATGTCCGAGCAGCCGGCCCAGGAGCTGATCATGAAGGCCCGCGCGCACTGGTTCGCGGACGAGCCGGCCGCGGTGCCGGCCGAGGCGAAAGCAGCGGCGCCGGCCGTCCCTGCCTTGGGACCGCACTAAAGGCACGCACGACCACGGACGCGGGAGAAGCGCATGGCGCAGACGACGATTGAACAATTCGCGACCGACCTCAAGATGCTCTCTGGCGCGCTGCTGGAGCAGCTCGCCCAGGCCGGGGTCGCGGGCAAGAAGGAGGGCGACAACCTCTCCGAAGTGGACAAGACCAAGCTGCTCGACTACCTGCGCCGCCAGCACGGGGCGGCCGGGGAGCCGAAGAAGAAGATCACGCTGACGCGGAAGCAAACCACCGAGATCAAGTCGTCGGGCTCCACGGGCAAGGCGCGCACGATCCAGGTCGAGGTCCGCAAGAAGCGCGTCTTCGTCAAGCGCGACGAGAGCGAGGCCGCACCCGTCGTCGTCGAGGAAGCCCAGACGCCGGCCCCCGCGCCCGCGCCGGTGGCGCCCGTCATCACGGCGGCGGAGCTCGCCTCGCGCGCCGAGGAAGAGCGCAAGGGTCAGGAGCTGATGGCCCGGCAGCAGCAGGACCAGCAGAAGAAGCAGGCGCAGGTCGTCAAGCGCAAGACCAAGAAGGAAGAAGAGGAGACCGCGAGGGCCGCGGCGGCGGAAGCCGAAGCGGCGGCCAAGGCGGCCGAGGAGAAGGCCGCCGCGCCCGTGGCGGTGGCGGCACCGGCCGCGAAGGCGGCGACCGAAGGCACGCTGCACCGTCCCGCGGCGAAACCCGGCGAGAAAACGCGGCCGCCCAAGCGGACGAGCGCCACGGCGTTCCAGGAAGAGGCAGCGCGCCGGCGCGCGCTGAAGCTCCGCGGCGACGTGACCGGCGGCACCGGCGCGGCCGGATGGCGGCAGCCCAAGGTGGGCCGCCATCGCCACGACGAGGAGGGCGGCGAAGGCGCGGCAGCGATGCCGGGCGCCGTGATCCGCGACATCACGATCCCGGAGACGATCAGCGTCGCCGAGCTCGCGCACAAGATGTCAGTCAAGGCCGCCGAGGTCATCAAGGCGCTGATGAAGATGGGCCAGATGGTGACGATCAACCAGGTGCTGGACCAGGAAACCGCGATGATCCTGGCCGAGGAAATGGGCCACAAGGCCAAGGCCGCCGAGCTCGACGAGCTCGACGCGCTGATTGCGGAAACGCAGGAAGGCGCCGGCGTCGAAGCCGAGCCGCGCCCGCCGGTGGTCACCGTGATGGGCCACGTCGACCATGGCAAGACGTCGCTGCTCGACTCCATCCGCCGCGCGCGGGTCGCGAGCGGGGAGGCGGGCGGGATCACGCAGCATATCGGCGCCTACCACGTCGAGACGGCGAAAGGCGTGATCACGTTCCTCGACACGCCCGGCCACGAGGCGTTCACCGCCATGCGCGCGCGCGGCGCCAAGGTCACCGACATCGTCGTGCTGGTCGTCGCCGCCGATGACGGCGTGATGCCGCAGACGAAGGAGGCCGTCGCCCACGCCAAGGCCGGCAACGTGCCGATCGTCGTCGCGATGAACAAGATGGACAAGCCGGAAGCCAATCCCGAACGCGTCAAGCAGGAGTTGGTGGCCGAGGGCGTCATCCCCGAGGAGTACGGCGGCGAAGTCCAGTTCATCCCGGTGTCGGCCAAGACCGGCAAGGGCATCGACGAATTGCTCGACGCGATCCTGTTGCAGGCGGAGGTGCTCGAGCTGAAGGCCCCGAAGAACGCCCCGGCCAAGGGCATCGTCATCGAATCGCGGCTCGACAAGGGCAAGGGCCCCGTGGCGACGATTCTGGTCCATTCGGGAACGCTGAAGCGCGGCGACATCGTGCTGGCGGGTGCCGTGTTCGGCCGCGTGCGCGCGATGACCGACGAAACCGGCAAAAGCGTCGCGGCCGCCGGACCGGCGATCCCGGTCGAGGTGCAGGGCCTGTCCGACGTGCCGTTGGCCGGCGAGGAAGTGCTGGTGCTGGGCGACGAGCGCAAGGCGCGCGAGATCGCGCTCTTCCGCCAGGGCAAGTTCCGCGACGTCAAGCTCGCGAAGCTGCAGGCGGCCAAGCTCGAGAACATGTTCGACCAGATGGCCGAGGACGCAATCAGGACGCTGGCGCTGATCGTGAAGGCCGACGTGCAGGGGAGCTACGAGGCGCTGACCCAGGCGCTGACCAAGCTGTCGACCGACGAGGTCAAGGTCAACATCGTGCATGCCGGCGTGGGCGGGATCACCGAGTCGGACGTCAACCTGGCGCTCGCCTCGAAGGCGGTGATCGTCGGTTTCAACACGCGGGCCGACGTCGCGGCGCGCAAGCTGGCCGCGTCGAGCGGGGTGGACATCCGCTACTACAACATCATCTACGAGGCGGTCGACGAGGTGAAGGCCGCCCTGTCGGGCCTGCTCGCGCCGGAGAAGAAGGAGAACCGCCTCGGTCTCGTCGAAGTGCGCGAGGTCTACAAGATCTCCAAGGTCGGCACCGTCGCCGGCTGCTACGTGCAGGAAGGCCTGATTCGCCGCGGCGCGCGCGTGCGGGTGCTGCGCGGCAACGTGGTCATCCACGACGGCGAACTCGATTCGCTGAAGCGGTTCAAGGACGACGTGCGCGAAGTGAAGGCCGGGTTCGAGTGCGGGCTGTCGGTGAAGAACTTCAACACCATCGAGCAGGGCGACCAGCTCGAGGGCTACGAGATCGTCGAGGTCTCGCGGACGCTGTAGGACGATCGTGAAGCGACATTCCCAGCGCGCCGAGCGCGTCGCCGACCAGATCCAGCGCGAGCTGGCGGTGCTGCTGCGCGACGAGGTCAAGGACCCGCGCGTGGGCCGGATCACGGTCACGTCGGTCGAGGTGTCGGCCGACCTTTCCCACGCCAAGGTGTTCTTCACTCACCTGGCCGGGCGTGAACATGCGGACGAGGCGGTCCACGCCCTGCAGCACACTGCCGGCTTCCTGCGCACCGAGCTGTCGCACCGGCTCAAGCTGTACTCGGTGCCGCAGCTGCACTTCGCCTACGACGACTCGATCGAAACCGGCATGCGCATCTCGCAGCTGATCGACGCGGCGGTTGCCGCGGACCGCAAGCCGGAATCCTGATGGCAGTGCCCCACGCTCGGATCCCGCGGCGGCGGGTGGACGGCGTGCTGCTGCTCGACAAGCCCCTCGGCCTGTCGTCGAATGCTGCGCTGCAGCGCGCCAAGCGGCTGTACGCGGCCGAAAAGGCCGGGCACACGGGCACCCTCGATCCGCTGGCGACCGGCCTCCTGCCCCTCTGCTTCGGGGAGGCGACCAAGTTCGCGCAGGCGCTGCTCGGCGCCGACAAGACCTACCACGCGACGGTGCGGTTCGGCATCGCCACGACGACCGGCGACGCCGAGGGCGAAATCGTCGCCGAGGGCCCGGCGGCCTTCGCGCGCGAGGACCTCGAACGCGTGCTTCCGCGCTTCACCGGCACGGTGAGCCAGATGCCGCCGCGCTACGCGGCGCTCAAGTTCGAGGGACGCAACTACTACGAGTACGCGCGCGCCGGCATCGAGATTCCGCGCGCGGCGCGCAACGTCAGGGTCTACGCCATCGAGGTGCTCGATTGGTCGCCGCCGCTGGCGACCCTGCGGGTGGCATGCGGCACCGGCACCTACGTCCGGGTGCTCGCCGAGGACCTCGCGGCCACGCTCGGGTCCTGCGCGCACCTCACCGCCCTGCGCCGGACCGCGACCGGGCCCTTCCTCCTGGCCGGTGCAACCACGCTCGATGCCCTCGAGGCGCTGGACGCCGCGGGTCGCGATGCCCTGCTGCTCCCGGTGCACGCGCCGCTCGAGGACATGCCGCGCCTCGTGGTCGGCCCCGATGCGGCGCTCGCGCTGTTCCAGGGACGCGCAGCGCCGGCGCCGGCCGATGCGGCCGGGCGCTATGGCTGCTACGACACCGGGGGCCGTTTCCTCGGCGTGATCGCGGCCGGGGGCGGGGAGTTGCGGGCGGTGCGCCTGATGCGCGCCGACGAAGGCGCGGGCCCCTGAGTCTCGCGCCTGCGGTGCGCTTTTGCGCTGCACGCGCATCCGATGACATCTCCCATCTTCGCCGTCGGTGCAGTCATTGTGCAATGCACTAAGCCAGCATTCCTGTTGTGAACAACTGATTCCACAGTCATTTCTGCGGAAATTGGAGTCTGCCGCCTGTTGAGACACAAAGCGCAACAGATCTTTGATGCGAGCGGCATCCGACGCGCGCGCCCAGTTGATTGCGGTTGCAGAACAAGGTTAGTATCGGCGACAGGATCGATCCAGTCGCGGAACAGCAAACTATTTCCAGAGAGGCAGACATGGCATTCGTCACCGGGAAAACAGCGGGGATTGCAGCGTCGACGGCGCGCACGAAATCCCTGCGCAAAGTGGTGTTGGGAGCGCTGCTTGCGGGATTGCTGATCCCCGCCCAGACGGCCCTGGCCGATTACCTCGGCACCAAGACCATCCGCGTCTTCGTCGACCCGGCCGACCTGGCGCAGATCCAGGGCGGCATCGTCTTCGGCAGCACGTTCCAGCTGATAGGCGAGACGACGCCTGGCAACACCGGCAGCGATGCAGGCCATTCCGGCTACAACACGTTCTATCCCGTCCAGGGCATGGAAGTGGTCGGTGTGGCCATCCTGCAGCAGGCGCCGAATGGCACCTACTTCCCGGTCAATGCCATCGACACCGACGCCAGCTACAACAACTGCGGCAAGCGCGGATGCAGGACCTACGGGGCCTCGTTCTCGGTCGGCAACGTCAAGCTCGGCGACGGCTTTGTCAACCAGATGCAACAGGATTCCGGCATCTTCTACAGCACGGATCCCCGCACCAAGTACGTCCACGGCCCGAACGGCACGCCGCCAGGCGCGCCGGCCCCGGGTGGGGCGTCATACGGCACGCTGACGCCGACGGGTATCGGCGGCCCCCCCAAATCAATCCTTCCCGTGCCGCTGCCGGCGAACAACATCTGGGAACGTGACCAGACGCTGGCGTTCGGTTCCAAGACACCCACCGCCCTTGTTCTGAACGGCGGCACCGGCAACGGCCCGCTGATCACCCCGGATAACGGCACGACCTGGTTCGGCACCGGCTCGCCGGTGGCGGGCCCGCACTCGTTCTACTCCAACGACTACAACCCGGCCTGCGGCACCGCCGGGACGTCCGACGTCAATCTGACGAACCCCAATACGACCCTTGCGCTCAACTGGAACAACGCCGCCAACGTGTTCAGCTGGAATTACACCGGCCTGAACACGGGCACCGGCATCGCCTACGTCAACACCGCCACCGGAACCAACGCCGTCAAGCAGGTGCTCAATGGCCTGCAGTGCGTCGGTCCATGGCGCAGAATCAAGTATCAGGGGTCCAAGATCGGCGGCCCGCTCAACGTCCCGGGCACCGCGCGCATCATCGCCCCGACCACCAGTGCGAATCAGGCGGACATCCAGAACACCGCGGTGCCCGTGACCCCGGCGTTCGAAGGCGACTCCATCGCGGGGTTCGGCGGGGCGCTGCCGACAACCACCAACGCCATCCGCTACGTGGCCGGTTCGCGCCGCGTCGGCGACATCGAGCTGATCGGCATGACGGTGCGGATCACCGATGCCACCTTGTTCAAGCAAAACCTCTTCCAGCTTTGCGTGCAGAGCGGTGGCAGCGATACGTCGGACATCGCCGCCAAGGACAACGTCTGGCGGTATTACGAGCCGATCTTCAGCTCCGGAACCGGCGGCTCGCCGAACTGCCTGGACTTCGACGTCAACGCCAACCTCTTCAAGACGGTGACGCACGTCAATAACGTGCCGAGTTCCGGCCTGGTGGTGCAGGTCGGCGACATCATCAGCTACAAGGCGACGTTCACCAACACGACCGCCAACACGATGAACACCGTGACGCTCAAGGACATCGTGGGCGTCGGGCTCAACCTCAGCCTCAACGCGAACCTCGATCTCGTGAGTTCCGGCACGGCCGGCTGTGCGTGGGCCCCGGCGGGAGCGGGCGGACATGTCGGCTATAACGCCAGTTTCGCGAACGTCGGCGACGGCACGGGCGGCACGTTGCTGACGCCTGCCGACACCGGTCCGCCCGGCGGCGGATTCCCGGTCGGCTTCAATGGCCTGGTCACCTGGAACAACGTGTCCAACCTGCTCGCGGGCAAGTCGGTCACTGTCTACATGTGCGCCAAGGTCATCAACGGGGCGCAGGGCGACATCCTGGCGAACGAGGCGCAGGCCGGCTGGACCGACAACAACAACGTCAGTTGCGGCACATTCCCCTGCATCACGTCCGACGCCAGCAGCGGCCTCGGCAACCTGATCGACGGCTTCGTGCGGTCCAGCCCGGACGGCGGTTTCACGCCCACGGTGATCGGCATCCCCAACGCCAAGGTGACGCTGTACATCGACAACAACAACAACGGCGCCTACGACCTGACCGACACGTTCTTAGCGGAGACCACGACCAACGTCGACGGGTTCTACCAGTTCATCGCGATTCCCGCCGGCAACTACGTCCTCGTCGAAACGGACCTCCCCGGCTACACCAGCACCGGCAACGTCCTGCGCCCGGGACCTGCGCTGAACACGCCGAACGGCTGCCCGAACACCGGCACCACCAACACCAACAGCTGCAACGTGCTGGGTGGAACGACGGGGACCGGCATCGCGATGACGACGGTCAGCGTCGTCCACAACAAGAATTTCTTTGACTTTGCCACACCGAAGCCGACGTTGACCAAGAGCTTCGGCGCGCCGTCAATCACCATTGACCAGTCGACGACGCTGACGTTCACGATCGACAACACCGCGCCGCTGGCTGTGGCCCAGTCCGGGCTTTCGTTCACGGACACGCTGCCGCCCGGGCTGCGGATCTTCGACAACACCGTGGTGAACGGCACGGTGTCGGGGAACTGCGCATTCCCCGGCAGTTTCAATTACACGCTGGGACCGCCCAACCCACTGGCCCTGGGTGACACCGTCGTCGCCATCACCAACCTGTCGATCGCGGCCAATGCCAAGTGCACGATCACCGTCAAGGTCACCAACCAGCCGGCGCAGATCAACCAGGCCTGCCCGAACGCGCCCAACTTCACTAACACCGGTGTCGGCGGCAACATCACCAACCTGAACAGCAACCTGCTCGATGGCGTGCAGCCCAGCTGCCTCAACGTCAATCCGAATCCGCCGACGTTGACCAAGCTGTTCAACCCGACGACGATCGCTGCCGGCGGAACAACGGTGCTGACCTTCGCGATCGCGAATCCGTCGGGCAACCCGGCGTTGTCGACGAATCTGGGATTCTCGGACAACTTCCCGTCCGGCCTGCAGCTGGCGAATACGACCGTCGTCAGCAACGGCAATTGCGGTGCCTTCACGATCACCGACAACACCGGCCCGCCGACGAGTCCGCTGAGTACGTCACCTGCTTCCACCTCGGTGCTGGTCGGGGGTCTGTCGCTCCTCGCCGGCCCGTCGCTCTGCACGATTTCAATCAACATCACGAACGTGCCGCTGCAGGTGAATCCGGCGCCGAATTGCAACAGTCTCCCGGCCGCGTTCACCAATTCATCCGCAAACGTTTCGTTGAGTAACATCAACGACGCCATCGTGCCGAGCTGCGTGACGGTGACGCAGCAGACGCCGAGCCTGAACAAGGCGTTCCTGCCGACGACGATTGCCAATGGCGGCACGTCGACCCTGACCTTCACGGTGACCAACCCGACGCCGTTCAATCCGGCGCAGGTGGTGAGCTTCGTCGACAGCCTGCCGTCGGGGCTGAAGATCGCGGCGGTGCCGAACGTGCAGCAGACGTGCACGGGCGGGACGATCACGGCGGCGGCGGGGGCGACGACGATCACGGTGGCGGGGGTGACGGTGGGACCGAGCGCCGGGGTGGCAAGCACCTGTACGGTGAAGGTCGACGTGACCAACCAGACGGGTCAGTTCAACGCCAGTTGCGCGAACTTCCCGGTGGCCTTCACCAACCAGGGGATTGCCAATCCGCCGGCGAACATCGGCGGGCTGGTCAACATCGCGGACGCGATCACGCAGAGCTGTATCGTGGTCAACGCGACGCCGAGCCTGAACAAGGCGTTCCTGCCGACGACGATTGCCAATGGCGGCACGTCGACCCTGACCTTCACGGTGACCAACCCGGCGAGCAACAACGCGGCGCAGGTGGTGAGCTTCGTCGACAGCCTGCCGTCGGGGCTGAAGATCGCGGCGGTGCCGAACGTGCAGCAGACGTGCACGGGCGGGACGATCACGGCGGCGGCGGGGGCGACGACGATCACGGTGGCGGGGGTGACGGTGGGGCCGAGCACCGGGGTGGCAAGCACCTGTACGGTGAAGGTCGACGTGACCAACCAGACGGGTCAGTTCAACGCCAGTTGCGCGAACTTCCCGGTGGCCTTCACCAACCAGGGGATTGCCAATCCGCCGGCGAACAT
>Ga0315271_10000927_pt1 | contig 17183 bp, 17 predicted proteins | sample C3_top_MG_FD_204664 | JGI IMG/M metagenome (GOLD analysis project Ga0315271, IMG submission 204664) | Sediment microbial communities from Yellowstone Lake, YNP, Wyoming, USA - C3_top | ecosystem: Environmental > Aquatic > Freshwater > Lake > Sediment | place: USA: Wyoming | collected 2017-08-01
GGGGGAAGTTCCTCCGCGGCGGGCCGGTACGTCAGACACGCCGCGAGCGGTGGGAACTGCCGGACGGGGACTTCCTGGAGATCCATCGTCTGGATGGCGCACCCGAACGCCCGCGGCTCGTGCTGCTACACGGACTCGAGGGGAGCGTCGATTCGCATTACGTGCGTGGATTCTTCGCCGAGGCGCATCGCCTCGGACTCCCCGCCGACCTCATCATTTTCCGCTCGTGTGGCGACGAGCAGAATCGGCTCCTGCGTTCGTATCACTCGGGGGAGACCGGGGACCTTGGCCACGTGCTCTCCCGGCTCATCGCCGAAGAGGCGGAGCGTCCGCTCGTCCTTGCCGGCGTTTCGCTTGGCGGGAACGTACTCCTCAAGTATCTCGGCGAGCGGGGCGCATCGCTCGCGCCGCAGGTGAAGGCCGCAGCGGCGATCTCGACGCCATTCGATCTTGCCGAGGGGTGTCGGCACCTCGAGCAGGGATTCTCGCGCGTCTACCAATGGCATTTCCTGCGGACGTTGCGCCGCAAGGCGGCCGAGAAGGCTGAACGGTTCCCCGGCAAGATCAGGATGGATGCGGTCCGTTCGGCGCGTACGCTGTGGGAGTTCGACGATGCGGTCACCGCACCCGTCCACGGCTTCGCGAGTGCGGCGGACTATTATGAGAGGTCGAGCTCGATCGGCTTCCTCGATGCGATCCGGGTGCCGACGCTGCTCCTCAGCGCAGCCGATGATCCCTTCCTGCCATCCAGCGTGCTGGACCGGGTGCGCCAGGTCGCGGCGGGGAATTCCCGTCTCGAGCTCGAGTTCGCCCCGCATGGGGGGCACGTCGGTTTCGTCGGCGGGCTCTTCCCCTGGGCGGCGGCGTATCATGCGGAACCCCGCGCCGTGGCGTTCCTGCTCGCGGAGAGCGGCCGGTCGCGTTGATGCCGACGGTTCCTCGCGGTAGTTTGGCGAGCACGGTTCCAGCCCCCAGGAGGAGAGATCCCATGTCCCGCTTGCCGATCCTTGGTGTCGTTCTGCTGGTCTCCGCCACGGCTGCGCGCGCGCAGTCCGTGCCCGCCGCCGACATGCACCATGATCACACAGCCGCGTTCACCATCCCCTCAGGCCCCGCGCTCACGTCCGACTCCGGGTTGCCGGCCGGCGCCGCGGACGTGGCAGCACGGCTCGCGGCATCACCGCGGCACCGGGAGTGGGTCCTCATCCCCGCCGGCGGCGGCGACACGGTCGGCGCGTGGGTGGTCTATCCGGAGCGGAAGACCAAGGCTCCCGTCGTCGTCGTGATCCACGAGATCTTCGGCCTCTCCACCTGGATCGAGGGAGTGGGGGACCAGCTCGCCGCCGATGGATTCATTGCCGTGATCCCCGACCTCATCACCGGAAAGTCGATGCCGGGCGGTCCCGACAGCGTGAGCGTCGATGACGCCCGAAAGGTGATCGCGACGCTGAAGCCAGAGGATACGCAGCGACGCATCGCCGCTGTCGCCAACTATGGCATGCACCTTCCCGCCGCGCTGCCGAAGTATGGCGTCGTCGGATTCTGCTGGGGTGGGGGTACCGCCTTCCTTCACGCAGCCTTTGGCGCGGACGTGAAAGCGGCCGTCGTCTACTACGGCATCTCGCCGGATAGCACGGTGATCGGCAAAGTGCACGCGCCGGTCCTCGGCCTCTACGGCGCGGACGACGCGCGCATCGACGTCACGATCGACGCCGCTGACGCGGCGCTCAAGGCGCGCCATGCGACGTACGACCATTTCCTCTTCGACGGCGCCGGTCACGGCTTCCTGCGCGACCAGGCGGGACGCAACGGCGCGAACATGGCCGCCACCCGCGCGGCATGGCCGAAGACGGTCGCCTGGTTCCGACTCTACCTGGAGAAGTAGATGCCGGCGCTGTTCGTCGCGGTGCTGATGGCCGGGCTCATCGCCGGTGTGATCAGCATGGTGGGAGGGATCGACCGGAGCGAACGCGGCGGGGCGCGGGTGAAGTACCTGAACCTGCCGACCTTCGGCGCAGCGGCGACGGTCTTCGGCATCGTGGGTTACCCGCTCGCGAGATACAGTACGCTGCACACGGGCGTGATCGTCGGGATCTCCGCGGCCGCCGCTGCGGGAGCGGCGGCCGCGATGCTCGGCGTCATTGCGGGCTGGGCCGTCCCGAGCGCCAATCGCAAGGTGAAGGATCCCCGCTATGAGCTCCAGGGACACTTCGCGCGGGTGTCACAGGCGATCGCCGAAGGGGCCGCGGGGGAGATCGAGTACTCGGAGGAGGGCGCCACGCACCGCGTGCGCGCGAAGAGTCTCGATGAGCGGGCGATCGAGAGTGGTGCTGAGGTCGTGATCGAGCGGATAGAGGACGGCATCGCGTACGTGGAGCGCTGGAGCAAGATCGCCAAGCAGTTGGAGCTCCCCGCCTAGGCTCCCTGCACGAGGACCGCGAGCCAGTCCGGCCAGTTCCCCGACAGTTCGAAGAATTCCTCGTAGTACGCCAGCCCCGCCTCCTCGAGCAGCGTCACCATCTGCTCGAGATGGTCCTCGCCGAAGAGCGGACCGATCGCGACCACCGTACCTTCTACGCGGAATTCTTCCGGCGTCAGATTGAACCGGCGGTCGATGTCGGCGCGCACGATCCCGGAGCGCTCCCAGGCACTGCGCTTGATCAGGATGGTCGGCGCCTCGCGGCGGATGTCGATCGGCATGCGGTGTACTCTGGGCTCCGCGCCCCCGAATGTCCACCGCCGGACTTCCCGTTACCGCGGGCGATCCGCCAACTTGCACGGATGCCCTCCATGCCCCTATCCCTCGGAACCGAATTCGACGCCGATGTGATCGTCGTCGGCGGCGGCCATTCCGGTGTCGAGGCCGCGGTCGCCGCTGCACGGCTTGGCTCGCGCGTGATCCTCCTCACCTCGGCGCTTGAGACGATCGGCCAGATGTCCTGCAATCCCGCGATCGGCGGCATCGCGAAGGGGACGGTCGCGCGCGAGGTGGACGCGCTCGGCGGCGTGATGGGACGCGCGACGGATCTCGCGACGCTGCAGTTCCGCATGCTCAACCGCAGCAAGGGGCCCGCTGTCTGGGCGCCACGTGCCCAGTGCGATCGCGGTCTCTACCGGCGGGCAGTGCGATCGCTGCTCGAAGCGCACGCCAACGTCTTCACAGTGCAGGGAACCGTCGCACGGCTGCTCATCGATGAGGACGCGCGCACCGTCCTTGGGGTGGAGACGCTCGAGCAGCGCCGGTTCGGGGCGCGCGCGGTGGTACTCACCACCGGTACCTTCTTGAGAGGGCGGCTCCACTTCGGGACCGAGACACAGGTCGCCGGCGGCCGCGCCGGTGACGCGCCCGCGACGCATCTCGCACAGCAGTTGGAGCAGCTCGGCATCTCCGGCGGGCGATTCAAGACCGGCACGCCACCGCGCATCGATGGGCGCTCTGTGGACTTCAGCGGCCTGGCGTTACAACCGAGCGAGATCGAGGACTTCGATTTCTCCTGGTCACACTTCTGGGATTCGCCGCGGCGCTCGGCGGAGCGGACGCGTCACCCGGAGCAGATGCCCTGCTGGATCACCTACGCCGGGCCGGCGGCGCGGAAGATCATCGCCGACAATCTTCATCGCTCGGCGATGTACGGCGGCACGATCGGATCGCGGGGACCGCGATATTGTCCGAGCGTGGAGGACAAGGTCGTGAAGTTCCCTCTGGTGGAGCGCCACCAGCTCTTCCTCGAACCGGAGGGGCACGACACCACGGAGCTCTACGTGAACGGACTCTCGACGTCGCTCCCCGCCGAGGTACAGATCGAGATGCTCCGCGCCGTGCCCGGGCTCGAGCAGGTGCGGATGACGCGCGCCGGCTATGCGATCGAGTACGACTACTTCGATCCGACCCAGCTCGACGCGACGCTCGCGCTGAAGGCGTTCCGGGGATTGTTCATGGCCGGCCAGATCAACGGCACCACCGGGTACGAGGAAGCGGCGGGGCAGGGCGTCGTGGCGGGTCTCAATGCCGCGCTCCAGGTCCAAGGGCGCGCGCCATGTATCTTCGGTCGTCACACATCGTACATCGGCGTACTGGTGGACGATCTCGTGACACGTGGCGTCGATGAGCCGTATCGGCTCTTCACGTCGCGCTCCGAGTTCCGGCTGAGCGTGCGCCAGGACAACGCGCTCGCGCGGCTCGCACCGGTGGGACGGGAGCTGGGGCTGTACAATGGGCGCGAGCTCCCGCTCGTCGCGCGCCGCCTCGCCGAAGAGGGAGAGATCCTCGCGCTGGCCGCGCGCCAGAGCATCACGCCGGAGCAGGCGGAGCCCGTGCTGCGGAGCGCTGAGAGTGCGCTACTGTCGCATGCGGTGCGCATCGAGGAGCTCGCGAAGCGGCAGAAGGTCTCGCTCGCGGGGTTGCTCGCGGCAGCCGGAGTGCGCGGGGGTTTTTCTCTCGACGCCGTCGCTTCGGTGGAGCTCGAGCTCAAGTACTCGGGCTATTTCATGCGCGAGCGCGCGGCGGTTGAGAAGTTGAAGCGACTCGGCGATCTCCCGCTCGACGAGGATCTCGCCTACGGCGCGATGCGATCGCTCTCGGTCGAAGCGCGCCAGAAGTTGGAGCGCGTGCGTCCGCGAACGCTGGGCCAAGCGGGGCGGATCGCTGGCGTGAGTGCGAGCGACCTCCAGAATCTCGCGCTCGAACTCGATCGCCGGCAGCGCGAGCGGAAGGGCAGCGAGCGCTGAGTCGCACGGCGGAGCGGCAACCAATGGCGGTGAGGCGGGAAAGCCAAGAGAATAGATGGTGACGTGGAGTAATTTGCGCGTAATGTGGTTATTATGGCGCTATAATGCTCTATTAGAGTCGCATAAAAACCGAATGATATCGATGATTTCCACGAATCATGAGCAATTGTTCTGAGTTGTGGAATGTTTCACGTGGAACACTGTGGGCAGCCGTGGGTGAATTGTGGTGGACTTTTCTGGCTACCTGACGAACGCGCCCATATATTCCGCGCTCCGTCCGTCCAGTCGTCGCTCATTAATTCGGAGTCACGTGGCAAGAGTCATCGCGATCGCCAACCAAAAGGGCGGGGTCGGCAAGACGACCACCGCCGTGAACCTCGCCGCGAGCCTCGCCGTCGCCGAGCAACGCACCCTCCTGATCGACGGCGACCCGCAAGGGAATGCGACCAGTGGTATCGGGCTCGAGGGCGAGAAAGCCAAGCTCACCGTCTACGATGCTCTCATCAACAAGGTCCCCCTCGATGAGATCATCCTCCGCTCGATCCAGTTCGCACACCTGGACGTCGCCCCTGCGACCCCGGACCTTGCCGGCGCCGAGATCGAACTGATCGACAGCCCGCGCCGCGAACTCTCTATGCGCGAAGCGATCGCCCCCGTGCTCTCCCGCTACGACTATGTGCTCATCGATTGCCCCCCGTCGCTCGGGCTCATCACGGTGAACATGCTCGCCGCCGCGGACTCCATTCTGATCCCCCTCCAGTGCGAGTACTACGCCCTCGAGGGGCTCTCTCAGCTGCTCAACACCGTGCACATGATGCAGCGCGGCGTGAACCCGGACCTCAGTATCGATGGCGTCGTGCTCACGATGTACGACGCGCGGCTCAATCTGTCCCGGCAGGTCGCGGCTGATGCTCGCGAGTATTTCGGCGCGAAGGTCTTCGAGACGATGGTCCCCCGCAACGTCCGCCTTGCGGAAGCTCCGAGCTTCGGCAAGCCGATCATCCTCTACGATGTCGCTTCCGTCGGCGCCCAGGCGTACATGGGGATCTGCCGTGAGCTCCTCCGTCGGCACTCGCAACCGACGGCTGATGCCGAGGCCGCCGCCCCGGTTCCCGCGATCGCGGAGTGATGATCGATGCCTCCTGAGAAGCCGCGCCGTCTCGGCCGAGGACTCGAAGCACTCCTCGCGTCCCGCTCCGAAGTCCAAGACGCCACCCCCGCTGAACGCAGCGCGCTCCAATCCATCCCCATCGCGCGCATCCGACCGAACCCGTACCAGCCCCGGAAGGAATTCAACGAAGAGGAGCTCCGCGAACTGCAGGCGAGCCTTCGCACCAATGGACTGCTCAATCCGATCTCGGTAAGACCAGCGTCTGTTGGAGAAGGCTTCGAGCTCATCGCCGGCGAACGGCGCCTCCGTGCCGCCGCCGCACTCGGCTGGCCAGAGATCTCGGCGATCGTAAAGGAGATCGACGACCAAACGCTCCTCACTCTCGCGCTCGTCGAGAACCTCCAGCGCGCCGACCTGAATCCGATGGAGGAAGCGGAAGGCTACCGTCACCTCATGCAGAACTTCTCGCTGACCCAGGCCGAGGTCGCCGAAGTCACGGGAAAGGATCGCTCGACAGTAGCTAACTTGTTGCGGTTGCTACACTTACCTGCTTCCGTCCGTCGCATGGTGCACGAACGGCAGATCACGCTCGGGCATGCGCGCGCGCTCCTGACCCTCGAGGACGAGCAAGCGATCATCGCACTCGCGAAGGAGATCGTCTCCAAGGGCCTCTCCGTACGCGACGTGGAACATCGCGCCCGGCAGGGAGCCGCACCACGCGTGCGGAAATCGCGCGTCCCGGAGAAGCCTGCCGGGGGCAGCGACTCCACCGCACTCCGTCACGTGCAGGAAGAACTGCGCCGCCATCTGCAAACCGATGTGCGCCTCGTCCCCGGTGATGATGCACGCGGAAAGATCGAGATCGCGTACTACTCCACCGAGGATCTCGATCGCCTCGTCGATCTGGTTCTCGGCGCGACGCGCGCGGCCCTGTGACCACCCCCGAGCGCGAGAAGGACGCCGGCCGGCGCGGCTACGGCAACATCTACACGCCGCATGCGGGCGCGATGATCATCCATGTCCAGCGCGAGAGCGGGCTGGCGAACCGGATGATCATCCTGAGCCCGCGACAGGTCCGGCTGCTCCGCATCGGTGCCGTCGTGCTGGCTTTCCTGCTGGCCGGCGGCATCGGCAGTTGGATCTACTTCGCCGCGCAGGCGGTGCGCGTACCGCTGCTCACGCGCCGCATCGCCACCCTCGAGCGCGACGTCCAGCAGCTCGACACGCTCAAGAAGGCGCTCGCCGAAGTGGAGGGACGCTTCCAGCAGGTGCAACGCATGATGGGCGCGTCCTCCGGCGCACCGGCGCGCCCGGAGGGCAGCGTGGCGGCGGATGGTCTCGGCCTCCCGGACACGTGGCCGCTCCCCATTGCCGGCCAACTCCTCGAGGGAGCGACCGGCGCCCGCCCCACCGGGATCGAGATCGCGGTACCGCGGGGCACCGCCGTTCGTGCCGCCGGGGACGGGATGATCGTCGAAGTCCGTGACGATTCGCTCTATGGACGAGTCGTTCGCATGCGTCACCGGCAGGGCTACGAGAGCGTGTACGGCAACTTGCTCGACGTGAAGGTCGCTCGCGGGCAGCGTATCGCGAGCGGCGCGGTGATCGCGGCGTCGGGCGACAGTACGGGCCTCCTCCCGGCTCACCTGCACTTCGAGATCATTCGCGACGGAGCGCAGGTCAACCCCGCAACGATCGTGACCAAGGGACCCCAGCATGGCGATCTTCAGTAAGGAACAGTCATCCGGCGATTCGTCGCGCTCGGCGCCGCTCTCGGCGGCCACATCGCTGTCGATCATCGCGGCCGGTACTCGCATCGACGGTGACATCGACACCGACGGCGTGATCCGCATCGAGGGGCGCGTCGAAGGCGCCGTGCGAGCGGGACGCCAGGTGCTCATCGGCCGCCAGGGAGAGGTCCGCGGCGACATCACCACCCGTGAAGCCGTCATCGGCGGTGCGGTCTATGGCGCCGTGAACGCCTCCGAACGCCTCGAGGTGCAGGGCACCTCCACCATCGTCGGCAACATCACGACCAAGGCGATCGCCGTCGTCGAAGGCGGGAAGATCAACGGCTCCGTCCGCATCGCCGATGCCCGCGAAGCGTCCGGCAACCCACCGGGTTCAACGCCTACTGTCGCCGTCGTGCGCTGACTGGCGCCACCCGCTTCACGTCGTCGCTCCAAAAGGCGACCGTCCCGCTTGCGCTGGATGGTCGCCTTTCCACATTCTCCACACTCTTCCACCCGGCCCCTGACGTGCGATCCATGCCCAATGCCGTGAGCCGTTTCCGCGGTATCTCCACAGCGGTGCACATCGGATTGTGCATCGCGGTGTTGGCATGTCGTCCCGCGGATCGGGCCCCGGCGGAGAAGGGGGCTACGCGCTTCCGGGTCGCGCTGCTCACCCCGGGGCCGATCACGGATCAGGCATGGAATGGCGGCGCCTATCAGGGGCTGCTTCGCATCCGCGACAGTCTCGGTGCACAAGTCAGCCACATCCAGACCAGATCGCCAGCGGATTTCGAGGAGAATTTCCGGCAGTACGGCGCGCAGGGCTATGAGCTCGTCTTCGGCCACGGCTTCGAGTTCCAGGATGCCGCATCACGTGTGAGCGCGGACTTCCCGAAGACGGTCTTCATCACGACTTCGGGGAACGCCGTGCGCGTGAATGTCGCGCCGATGGTCTTCGGATTCGAGGAGCCGTCGTACCTCGCCGGGATCCTCGCGGCGCATCTCTCCCGAAGCGGGATGATCGGCGCCATCGGCGGCACCGAGTTGCCGCCGGTGCGCAGCAGCTTCCTCGCTTTCGAAGCGGGGGTCCACGCCGTCAAGCCGAACGCAAGGATCCTCACCTCGTACGTCGGCAGTTGGGAGGATGCGAGCACCGCGAAGGAGCAGGCGATCGCTCAGATCCGCCGCGGAGTCGATGTCATCTTCCAGAACGCGGACGCGGCGGGGCTCGGGATCTTCCAGGCGGCACGCGAATCGAAGGGCGTCTATGTCTTCGGCGCGAACGCGGATCAGAACGGCGTCGCCCCCGATGTCATCATCGCGAGCGTCGTGATCGATCTCCCGCACGCCTTCCTGCTGGTCGCGCGCTCCGTGAAGGACGGCACCTTCAAGGCGAAGGTTTTGCGGCTGGGGCAGGATCAGAAGGTCGTCGAGCTGGTGCTGAACCCGAAACTGGTGAACGTGATCCCTTCAGCGGCACTCGCGGCGCTCGACTCCGCGAGAGCCGGCATCGCCGCGGGCCGGATTCATCCGCCGCGCCTCGAATTCGTGGACACGACCAGTGCGAACTAAGACGACCACGCTCGCCGAGATCGCCGGCTACCTCGACGAACTCCTGCGCCTGGATGCGATCCCCGATTTCCCCGGCGCACTGAATGGCATCCAGGTCGAGACGCCGGCGGAGATCAAGCACATCGCCACCGCCGTGGACGCGCGCATCGAGACGATCGAGGCCGCCCGCTCCGCCGGCGCACAGCTCCTCATCGTGCATCACGGGCTCTTCTGGGGAGGACCGCAGCCGGTGCGAGGTGCGATGTACCGCCGCCTGCGCGCGCTCTTGGCCGACGACATCGGGCTCTACTCGGCGCACCTCCCCCTCGACATGCATCTCCAGTTCGGGAACAACCCGCTCCTCGCCCACGAGCTCGGGCTCACGCCGACGGAGGGCTTCGCGCGCCACCAGACGATCGATATCGGTGTCGCGGGACTGACCGACCTGCCGACCGCCGATCTCGTGGCGCGGCTCACGAAGTTCACGCAGAAGCTCGGCGGCACGGTGCGTCTCGCCGGTGTCACCAAGCGCCGGATGACGCGGCACTGGGCGATCTGCACCGGCGCTGGCGCGGGCGCCGAGACGTTGCGTGAGGCGCGCGCGCGTGGCATCGACACGCTGATCGTCGGCGAGGGACCGCACTGGTCCGCCATCGATGCCGAGGAGCAGGGCCTCGCGATCCTCTACGGCGGCCACTACGCCACGGAGGTGCTCGGCGTGCGCACGCTGGGCGAGCACGTCGGGAAGAAGTTCGGCATCCCCTCCACGTTCATCCACGCGCCCACTGGGCTGTGAGTGACGCGCCAGTGCTGGCGCTCGAGCATATCGCCAAGCGCTTCGGCGCGGTGGACGCGCTCGCCGATGCCTCACTGCGTCTCGCCCCGGGATCGCTGCACGCGCTGCTCGGAGAGAATGGTGCCGGGAAGACCACCTTGATGCGGATCGCCTTCGGGCTCGCGACGGCCGACGGCGGAGGTATGCACGTCATGGGCCGGCCCCACCGCCCCCGCTCCGCGCTCGATGCGATCGCGTCCGGCATCGGCATGGTGCACCAGCACTTCACGATCGTGCCGGCGATGACCGTCGCCGAGAATGTCGCGCTCGGCGGGCGCGGACGCTTCCGGAAGAGCGAGGCCGATGACACGGTATACCGCATCGGCGAGGAAACGGGACTCAAGCTCGACCCCGGTGCCCGCGCGGGAGAGCTTCCCGTGAGCGCGCAGCAGCGGCTCGAGATCGTGAAGGCGCTCGCGCGCGGCGCCCGTATCCTGATCCTCGACGAACCCACCGCCGTGCTCGCGCCGTCGGAATCCGAGGACCTGCTCCGGATGCTCCACGGCTTCACCGCGCGCGGCGGATCCGCGGTGCTCATCACGCACAAGCTGCGCGAGGCGCTCGACCATGCCGACGCGATCACCGTGCTGCGGCAAGGGAACACGGTGTGGCAGGGTGCGCCATCGGCGACGGACGAGCGATCGCTCGCCCAGGCGACTGTCGGTGAGATCGCGCCGAGGCCGGTGCTGGTGAAGGGTCAGCCGGGCGCGCCGTCGCTGGTGGCGCGCTCGCTCTCGGCGCGCGACGAGCGGGGCGCGCTGCGTCTCCGGGATGCATCCCTCACCGTGCGTCGCGGCGAGCTGCTGGGGATCGTGGGCGTAGAAGGCGCCGGCCAGCACGAACTGCTTCGTATCCTCGCCGGCCGTGCGCATCCCGACGCCGGAGAAGTGGACCGGCCCGAACGCGTGGCGTTCATTCCCGAAGACCGCCACCGGGACGGGCTCGTACTCTCCTTCTCCCTCACCGAGAACGTCGCCCTCCGCGGCGCCGCGGCGGCGCGCGGCGTAGTGCGCTGGCGCGACGTCGAGGCGCGCACCACCGCGCTGCTGGAGCGTTTCGATGTGCGGCCCGCCACGCCCGCGGCCCTCGCCGCCGAGCTCTCGGGCGGGAACCAGCAGCGCCTGGTGCTCGCGCGCGAGCTCGGCGATGGGCCGGACGCCGTGATCGCGGAGAATCCGACGCGCGGGCTCGACGTCGCGGCCACCGCCGCGACGCACGCGCAGCTGCTCGCGATGCGCGATGCCGGCGCGGCGGTGGTGGTCTATTCGAACGACCTCGATGAGGTGCTCGCGCTCGCGGACCGCATCGTCGTGATGCACGCCGGCATCGCCCGTGAGGTCCGGCCCGACCGGGCCGCGATCGCGCTGGCGATGCTGGGAGGCGCCGCATGAACGGGCACGGCGCCCGTGGACAGCTGGCGGCGGCGTCTGCCGCCGTGGTGCTGGGACTCGCACCATGGTTCAGCGCGACGGCGGTCGGCCCGGCGATGGTCGCCGAATGGTCGATGAGCGGCACCGCGGCGGCCTGGCTGACCATGGCCGTCCAGCTCGGCTTCGTCCTCGGAACCCTCGTCAGCGCCGCGCTGATGCTGGCCGACCGGTGGAGCGCGCAGCGCCTCGCGGCGTGGAGCGCCGCCCTCGCCGCCGCGAGCACCGCGGCGATCGCGCTCGTGGCCCACTCCGGAGGCGCCGCCATCGCGTGGCGTCTGCTCACCGGGGTCGCGCTGGCCGGCGTCTATCCGCCGGCGATGAAACTCGTCGCCGGCTGGTGGCGCGAGGGGCGCGGGCTCGCGATCGGAACGCTCATCGGCGCCCTGTCACTCGGCTCCGCGGCGCCGCACCTCCTGCGCCTCTTCGTCCCCGCCGGCGCCTGGCGCGAACTGCTCTTCGCCGCGGCACTCTCGGCGCTCGGCTCGGCGGTCATCTTCGCCGGATCCGTGCGACCGGGACCGTACCAGGCTCCGTCCTCGCCGCTCGACCGGCGTGTCCTCGGCGGCATCATCCGCGATCGCGCGGTGGTGCTGGCGACCGCGGGCTACCTCGGCCACATGTGGGAGCTGTACGCGATGTGGAGCTGGGTGCTCGCCTTCTGGTCGGTGGCGGTGCTCGAGCGCGGCGCGTCCGCCAGCCTGCCGGCGCTCATGACATTCGCCGCGATCGCCATCGGTGGACTCGGTTGCGTCGCCGGCGGATGGGCAGCCGATCGCATCGGTCGCACCGCGCTGACCATCGGTGCGATGACCGTGAGTGGGGGATGTGCGCTCCTCGTCGGGCCAGCCGCGCACGGACCGCTTCCCCTGCTGGCCGCGATCACCCTGCTCTGGGGATTCACCGTCGTGGCGGACTCGGCGCAGTTCTCGGCCTGTGTGACGGAACTGGTGCCGGCCGAGTACAGCGGCACGGCGCTCACGCTCCAGACGTCGTTGGGATTCCTGCTGACCATCGTGAGCATCCGCGCCGTGCCGCTCTTTGCGGCAGAATGGGGCTGGACCTTCGCCTTCATGCCGCTCGCCGTGGGTCCGTTCCTTGGCAGCATCGCGATGTGGCGTCTCCGCCGGATGCCGGAGGCGCTCAAGCTCGCCTCCGGGGCGCGGTGACCCGGCTCCTGGGAGCGCTGCGCGCGCTGGTGGTGTACACCGCGATCACCATCGCGTTGCTCTCGCTCATCATCGCCGCCGGCGGGCACGAGGTCCTGCCGGCGCTCCGGGCGCTCTGGGAGGGGTCCTTCGGGAGCAGCTACGCTCTCGCGTCCGCCACGTTCGTACGTGCGACGCCGCTGCTCCTGGCCGGGCTGGGGGTGACGCTCGCCTTCCGTGCCGGCGTCTGGAACATCGGCGCCGAGGGACAGCTGCTGGTGGGCGCCGCCGCGGCGGCGATCGTCGCGCTGGCGACGCAGCATGCACTCGGGGCGATGACCGTGCCGGTGGCGCTGCTCGCCGGCGCCACGGCGGGAGCCGCGTGGGCAGGGATCGCCGCGTTGCTCCGGCAACGCTTCGGCGTGCTCGAGGTGATCAGCACGATCATGCTGAACTTCATCGCGGTCTATCTCATCGGATACCTGGTGCGCGGACCGATGCAGGAGCCGACGCACATCTATCCGCAGAGCGCCGCTCTCGACCCGTTGGCGCATCTTCCACGCCTCGTGCCGGGTACGCGCCTCCACCTTGGCGCGTTGATCGCGCTCGCCGTCGCTCCCGTGATGTGGTGGGCGCTCCGTCGCACCGCCGCGGGCTTCCGGGTGCGCGCGGTGGGAGCGAATGCCGACGCCGCGAGGAGCGCCGGCGGGATCGATGTCGCCCGGACGCGCGCCGGGGCGTTCATCCTGAGCGGCGCGTTCGCCGGCCTCGCCGGCGGGATCGAGCTCACCGGCGTGACCTTCGCGCTCTACGAGAATCTCTCTCCCGGATACGGATTCACCGCCATCGCCGTCGCGTTGCTGGCGCGGCTCGACCCGCTCGCCGTCGTTCTCACGGCCGTACTGTTCGGCGGGCTCGAGTCCGGAGCGCTCGCGATGCAACGGGAGGCGGGGATCCCATCGGCCACGGTCTCCGTCGTCGAGGGCGCGTTGATCCTCTTCGCGCTCGCGGGAGGAGCACGGGAGGCCGGGTGGCTCCGCGCGTCATTCACCGGGCATCTCGCCTCGCGGAGGGGGAAGTGATCGGCATCCTCCAGGCGTTCCTGCAGGCGACCGTACGCACGGCGACGCCACTCGCGCTCGCCGCGGTCGGGGAGACCGTCGTCGAGCGGGCCGGGATCATCAACATCGGCCTCGAGGGCGTGATCCTCGCCGGGGCGTTCGGCGCGCTCGTGGGTGCGAGCGCCGGCGGCGTGATCGCCGGCTTCGCGGCGGCCGTCGCGGCGGGGATCGCGATCGGCGTGGTCTTCGGATGGTTCACGATCTCCCTGCGCTGCGATCAGATCATCACCGGCACCGCCGTGAACCTGCTCGCGCTCGGGCTCACGGGGGCGCTCTACCGCGATCTGTACGGCACCGTCGGCGCCGCGCTCACGATCCCGACGAGTGCCGCCGTCGCGATCCCATTCCTCTCCCGGATCCCGGTCATCGGCGCCGCGTTGTTCGAACAACCGCCGATCACCTATGCGCTCTACGCCCTGGTCCCCGTCACGTGGTGGTGGCTCTACCGCACGCACGGTGGGCTCGCGCTGCGCGCGATCGGCGAGCGTCCCGAGAGCGCGATCGTGGCCGGGATCGCGCCGCACGCCGTGCGTTGGCGCGCCCTGCTCTTCGGCAGCGCGCTCGGCGGGATCAGCGGAGGGACGCTGGTGCTGGCACAGGCGGGGACCTTCGCCGAAGGAATGTCGGCGGGACGAGGTTTCATCGCCATCGCCATCGTGGTGCTCGGCCGTTGGAGCCCCGTGGGCGCCGCACTGGCGGCCGTCTTCTTCGGTGCCGTGAGTGCGTTGCAGTACGCGCTGCAAGCGATGGGGTGGCCACTCCCGTACCAGCTCTTCCTCGCGTTGCCCTATCTCGTCACGCTGCTCGCACTCGCGCGGGTGAGCGGGCGTCTCGCCGCACCGGCGGCGCTCGGGGATCGCTAGCGCACGGGTGGCGGCAGGAACTTGCCGACGAGATCCCAGTGCCATGCATCGCGGCGGTCGCCGGTGCGCGGATCCTTGAGCGGCTTGTACTGGAGGCGGTCCAGCGGGATGCCCTGCGCACGGCCATAGGAGACCAGCGCGGCGCGGTCGGTGGATACCAGGTGCGCCATCGGGTGGCCACGGTAGTCGTGGCGGTGGAGCCAGAGGCCGCCGTCCATCGCGAAGATCATCCCGTCCCGCCGCCGCGCGAACTCGCGATACGGCAGCGCCACGTCGCTCACGTACGGCCCGCGATCACTACTGGCAGGCGACCTGCCCTTCCTGCGTCGCCGGTGCCACGGGAGCCGCGGTGCCGAAATACAGCGCGCAATTCGTCGCACCGATCACCAACGGATGCGTGGCCGACGCGGACCAGCCCCCAGCCGTCGCCTCGGGAATCGTCACGACAACGCCCGAACTCGGCGTCCACGCGAGCGTCGAGGGATCGGTCGTGTAGATCCCGTTCGTGTAGTAGTACGATTCCTGGGCGGTCGCGAGATTGCGCAGGTCCGTCTTCATCGAGGCCATGTAGGCCTTGCTCTTCGTGTTGGCATACTTCGGAATGGCGATCGCCGCAAGAATGCCGATGATCACCACCACGATGAGCAACTCGATGAGCGTGAAGCCGGTCCGTCGGTGTCCGTTCATGATCACGTTGTCAGCTCTCGATCCTAAGGGATGGGCTGCCAAGAGTGGATCAAGGAGCAACCTCGGTGCCGGGTGCCGGCACAGGGCCAAAGTCGTTGCGGCGCGTCACCTTGCCTTACCCACGGTCCGAGACGACCTCTTTTTCAACCCGTGAAACGCCACGAACGTGGCAGTGTGCGAGCATTTCGCATGAGCCGGACCCATCGATCAATTGCACGCAATGATCGACTTGGCCGTCGCCGGGGCGAGGATCGCGGCGTTCCCGTAGTACACAGAGCAGGTGATCGTATCATTGGCATGAACGGCCTTCGCCGACCAGCCTGTGCTGTCCGCCTCGACGAAGGTGATCGTGACCAACTCGGTAGGAACGAACTTCAGCGCCGCCAGGTCGTTCGTGTACTGGTCCACCGCGCTGTAGTACGCCTCCTCTGTAGAAGCGAGGTTCCGAAGATCGGAGAGGAGGGTGGCCTGGTAGTATCGGTGCTTGAATTCGTGAAGTCTCGGCACCGCCAAGGCGACGAGGATCGCGACGACCGCGAGCACGGTGAAGAGCTCGATAAGGGAGAAGCCCGGTCGCGCGCGAAGTGCCATGAGTCGACCTGGAAAGAAATGATCTAGCTGCGCAGAGCGCATGATAAGAACCTTACCATGCTATTTCCATGTGGAGTGGAACGCAACATCCGCGCCAACGATGGCCGCCGATCCCTCCTCGACGGGCCGGGCCCCCCGGAGAAGGGCGGTACCGGTCAACTCTTCGCGTCCATCCAGTTGTCCCCCTCGCCGATATCGACGATCAGGGGGACCGAGAGTTCGGCGGCGTGTTCCATTTCTTTCCGCAGGAGCTCGGTCGTCCTCTGGATCTCCGATGGGGGGGATTCCACCACCAGTTCGTCGTGCACTTGAAGCAGCAAGCGGGCCGCGAGCTTCTCATCGCGCATTCGGTCGTGGACCTGGATCATCGCCCGTTTGATCAGGTCGGCGGCGGATCCCTGGATCACCGAGTTCGCTGCGGCCCGCTCACCGAAGGCCCGCGTGTTGAAGTTCTGATCGCGCAATTCGGGAATGTAGCGCCGCCGCCCGAACAACGTCTCCACGTAGCCCCGCTCACGCGCCGACTCCACGACCGCAGTGAGATAGCGGCGAACGCCGGAGAACCGCTCGAAGTAGTCTTCGATGAACTTCTTCGCCTCCGCGTGCTCCACCTTCAGTTGGCGCGAGAGCGCGTGCGCGCCCTGGCCGTAGATCGTCGCGAAGTTGATCGTCTTCGCTCGTGCGCGCATCTCCGCCGTCACGTCCTCCAGCTTCACGTTGAAGATCAGCGCGGCTGTCTGCCGGTGGATGTCACCGCCGGCGCGGAATGCGTTCACGAACGCCTCATCCGCCGAGAGGTGCGCGAGCAAGCGAAGTTCGACCTGTGAATAGTCGGCGGTCAGGAACTTCCACCCCTCCTCCGGCACGAAGCCGCGGCGGATCTCCCGTCCCAGCTCGCTGCGGATCGGGATGTTCTGGAGGTTCGGGTCGTTCGACGAGAGCCGCCCGGTGGCGGCGACGGTCTGGCTGAACGATGTGTGCAGTCGCCCGGTCTCCGGGTTCACGAGCGCCGGCAGCGCATCGAGATAGGTGCTCTCGAGCTTCGCGAGCTCTCGATAGTCCATCAGGAGGACTGGAAGCGTGTGCCCCTGGTCCGCGAGTTCCTGCAGCACCGACGCATCAGTCGATGCGCCGGTCGCGGTCTTCTTCAGCACGGGGAGCTTCAGCGTCTCGAAGAGCACCTTCCGGAGCTGCGCGTTCGAATTGATGTTGAACTCGCCACCGGCCTCCGCATAGATCGTCTGCTCGACCTTTTTCCGGGCGGCCTCGAAGCGTTCCTTGAGCTTCGCGAACCACGCGCGGTCGATCCGGATCCCCGCCCACTCCATGTCGGCGAGGACGCCGATGAGCGGTACTTCCATCTCGCGCAAGAGCGCGGTGAGGCCCAG
>Ga0315271_10000928_pt1 | contig 17183 bp, 21 predicted proteins | sample C3_top_MG_FD_204664 | JGI IMG/M metagenome (GOLD analysis project Ga0315271, IMG submission 204664) | Sediment microbial communities from Yellowstone Lake, YNP, Wyoming, USA - C3_top | ecosystem: Environmental > Aquatic > Freshwater > Lake > Sediment | place: USA: Wyoming | collected 2017-08-01
TGCGTCAGCCCGGGGAGCGGAGATCGTCTGCTTCCCGGAGGCCTACCTCCCCGGGCTGCGCGGGCAGGATTTCGAAGTGATCCCCTGGGACGAGAGGTCCCAGGAGCGTGCGCTGGCGCACGTCGCCGAGCTCGCGCGACGCCACCAGATCGCGACGATCCTCGGCATGGAGCGGATAACCCCGGCGGGGCGTCAGATCGCCGCCGTGGTGTTCGATGCCGGCGGCCGCGTGCTGGGCGTCCAGACGAAGAACCAGCTCGATCCGAGCGAGGACCGGTTCTACGTCCCGGGAAGCACTCGGCAGCTCTTCGACGTGAACGACGCGAAGTTCGGCGTGACGATCTGCCACGAAGGGTGGCGCTATCCTGAGACCGTCCGCTGGGCCGCCGTGCGCGGAGCGAAGATCGTCTTCCACCTCCAGCACACCGGCGGCGAGCGGTCGGGGCCGTCGCTCACGGAATGGGGCGCGCCGGGCAATCCGTACTATGAAAAGGCGATGATGTGCCGCGCACTCGAGAACACCATTTACTTCGCCAGCGTGAACTACGGCCTGCGCTTCCAGGAGTCGGCGACGAGCGTCATCGATCCCACGGGGCAGTGCATCGCGCATCTGCCCTATGGCGCGGAGGGAGTCCTGGTGCAGGAGATCGATCTCGCGCCGGCGACGGGACTGCTCGCGTCGAGGTTCGCGCCGGAGCGGCATCGAGAGGAGTGAGCGTCATGAACGTGTACGACAGGAGTGATCGATGACCGTGACCTTCCGTGTGACGCCGGCGATGCACTACCGGGTGCGGCGTGCCCTCGCCTGGCAGCTGATGTCGGTCCGGATCGCCTATGCCCTGGCCGTCCTCTTCCCCTGCGTCGTCATCGGCCTCGTGGTGGCGGGCGGCGAATCGTTGACGGAGGCGCTCCGCACGCTGGGCTACCCGCTCACCGCGTTCATCCTGGTCTGGGTCGCGCTCGTGCCGCTGCTCAACCGCTGGAGCGCGGCGCGGCGGCTGCGCAGCTATCCCGGACTCCAGGGTGAGATCGCCTATTCCTTCGGTGAAGAGAGCATCGAATGCAAGAGCGCGGTGGCGACGGGGACGGTGTCCTGGTCCGCCTACATCCGTGCCGTCGAGAACAAGGAGTTCATCTTCCTGTTCGTGAACAAGACCATGGCGAACTTCATCCCCAAGGCGGCGTTCGCGGATGACGGCGCGCTCACCGAGATGCGATCGCTCGTCGCACGGAAGCTCGGGACGAAGGCCGCGCCGAGCTTCCACACGCCGTCGTAGGAGCCATCGATGAAGAACAGGCCGGCGACCGTTGACGATTTCCTCGCTGCGCTCACTCCGGCGAAGCGTGCGACGCTCGGGAAGCTCCGGCGTGCCATCAAGGCCGCGGCGCCGGAGGCCGAGGAATGCATCAGCTACGGGATCCCGGCGTTCCGGCACGAGGGCCGAGTCCTGGTATTCTTCGGCGGCGGGAAGCACCACTGTTCGTTCTATCCCGGCGCGCACCCGATCGCGATGCACAAGGCGGCGCTCAAGGGCTACCGTACCAGCAAGGGGACCGTGCGCTTCCCGGTGGACGAACCGCTGCCGGCAGCGCTGGTGCGGAAGCTCGTGAAGGCGAGGATCGCGGAGCAGGCCGCGAAGAGATCCGCCGCGGGCGGAAGATCGAAGAAGGAGCGCGACACCTCCAAGAGGACGTGACGTTGCGCCACGCGCTGGCCGCCTTCCTCGCCACCGGCGTGCTGACGACGGGCGCGTGCCGCGACTCGGGACGCTCGCCACTCATCCCGCTCGCGCCGGTATCGCGCCTGCGGGTTCGGAATGCAGGGGCATCGCCCCATGAGCACGGGATCAACGACCGAGCGATCCTCGACAGCGTGGTTCGATTCGCCACCGGCACGCGAGGCTGGGACCAGTCTTGGCATACGCTGCCGGCCGGAGAGTATCTGGTCGATCTGATCCACGATTCAGCGGTGGCGGGTCGCCTCTGGTTCGGATCGAACTACGTCGTGGCGAAGGGCGCGACTCCGTCCCAATCGGGAGCGCTGATCCGTTCGGCGTCAGAGGAGGAGATCGAGCGGCTCCGAGCGTGGCTCGATCTCGACCGATATGACAGCAGCGAGGCGGCATGTGGCGCATTCGCGAATCATTTCTACGATAGGCTTTACCTGTACAAGGATGAGTATGCGGATCAGGATGCGGATGTCGCGACGCGCGTCCTGGCTCTCCGTCCAAGCGTGCTGACGCCGGCGCTCGAGCGGCTCCTCGCCGCGGACGTTGCCGCGCAGTCCAGAAGCGCGGGCGAGATCGTCAGCTTGACCGGTGACTTTGACCCCTTCTCGGCGAGTCAGGATCCGGCGCCGGCATACGTAGCGTCCGCGCACCGTCTCCAGGGGAAGGTCTGCCCCGTGAGCGTCACGCCGGTCCTTGCGTCACCTTCGAAAGGGGCGGGGATCGGGATCGTCTGGTTCGTCTTCGAGAGCGAGGGATGGAAGATCGCGGACGTGACGTACAAGGACAGCACGACATTGGTCGGAGAGCTGCAACGCTGGGGAAGGTCACGTGGAGAGTCAACTTCGCCCGACGGCCCCGCCGCCCGGCGCCCTGAATCGAGGTAAGCCCATGCGCCTGACGGTCGTCGCGGCACTCTTGTTACTCGCCGGTATCGCCTGCGCACCGCGGAAGCAAGCCGCGCTCGACGCCGCCAAGCTCAAGCAGTTCGCGACCGATTACACTGCCGCCTGGTGCAGCCAGGACGCGGCGCGTGTCGCGGCGCACTATGCGGGATCGGGATCCCTGACCATCAACGGCAACAAGGCGACGGGCCGCGCGGCGATCGCCGCCGACGCGCAGGGCTTCATGACCGCATTCCCCGACATGGTTGTCGTGATGGATTCGCTCGTGCTCACGGGGAGCCATCCGATCTACCATTGGACCTTCATCGGGACGAACACCGGCCCCGGCGGCACGGGGAAGGCGGTCCATTTCAGCGGCTACGAGGAATGGACGATCGGCGCCGATGGGCTCATCGCCGAGTCCAACGGCCATTTCGATTCGGCGGAATATCAGCGGCAGCTGAAGGAAGGCGCCTCGGGCGGCGTGGCAAAGTGACCGCGCTGAGCGCCGTCGAACTCGAGGAGTTCGCGGCCGCCTACACGGCGGCCTGGTGCAGCCAGGACGCATCCTCCGTCGCCGCGTTCTTCGGCGCGAACGCCGCCTTTCAGATCAATCAGGACGCGCCGGCCGTCGGTACGAAGGCGATCACCGCTGAAGCGCAGGCCTTCATGACCGGCTTCCCCGACATGGTCGTCGCGATGGATTCGCTCAAGGTCGTGGGGGGCGAAGTCTTCTGGTACTGGACGATGACCGGCACCAATAGCGGCCCCGGCGGCACCGGGAACGCCGTGCGGTTCAGTGGATATGAAGTGTGGAAGCTCGGCGCCGATGGCTTGATCGCTGATTGTCGCGGCCATTTCGACGAAGCCGAGTACGCGCGCCAGCTGCGGGAAGGCATCGCGAAGGTATAGTGCCCCGGACCGAGGACTCCTCAGTGCAGAAGAAGACCAAGCCGAAGCCGTCAACGAAGCGCCCCACCAGGAAGACCGCCGCCAAGTCCCCACCCAAGCACGTGCCGACGCCGGGCCTCTACGGCTGGATCACGCACACCGATCTCGCGAGCCGGAACCCGATCGCGACGAAGGCCTGGTGTGCGAAGGTCCTCGGCTGGACCTTCCGCCCGAGTTTCACCGGTCCAGCCGGGGAGATCCACCTCTTCGCCTACTCGGACAAGGGTGGGGGCGGGATCCGCCCTGTCAGCCCGCCGGAGATCCCGGGGAGCCTCCCGTACATCCACGTGAAGAGCTGCCAGGAATCATTCGACCTGGCGATCCGCGAAGGCGCCGAGGTGATGGTGCCGCCGACGCGCGTGATGGAGGGAGTGACGATCGCGATCGTGAGGGCCCCCGGCGGCGTCCCGATCGGCTTCTCCGGCCCATAAGTCCGAGTCCACCAGCGCCTCCCGGCTCCCGGTTCCCGCCTCAGCGGACTCTGCCCGTCCGACCTACTCTTCGGAGGCCGGCGCTCCTCCACTGCGCGCCACCTGGTCCGCCTTCACATTCGCGACATTGAACCGTCGCGCGGCGCCGAGGATCTTCTCGATCGTGTCGTCGAAGTCGGGGTGCTTGTCCTTCACGAAGCGCAGGTGGTTGATGCGTGCGACGACGAACGCCTTGAGATAGGGGCTCTCGAGCCCCTTCTCCTTGAGCTTCTTCACCGCGTCGTTCACATGCTCATTCAGCTCGAGCAGCTTCGCCGCGCGCGCTTTTCTTATTTCGAGAGCGGCCGGCAGCTTCGCGCTCAGGAACTGGTCGATGCGCTTCAAGATCGGATTGTACGCGCCGCCGGAGAATCGCCCGTTCTCCTGGTAGCAAAGCCCGAGCGTGATGAGCCCCGCTTCCTCGAACTCCGCGGAGAACTCCTTCTCCGGCCGGTCGTCCAGCTCGGCCAACCCCTGCGCGAGACGCGACACTTCGAGCGACTTCTCCCGCAGGTTGTGCGCCTTCTCCGTGTTGAGCGCGAGGATCTTGTGCGCGACTTCGGGCTCCGGCACCACGATGGCGACGATCGCCTTCGCACCGAGCTGCTTCATGGCGCCGAGGCGGTGATAGCCGTTCGGCGACCAGTACTTCCCGTCGTCGGCGGGGACGGCGACGATCGGGTCGAGGAAGCGGTCGAGCTTGTCGATCGCGTCGGCGAGGCGCGCGACGTGGGGTTCGGAGAGATCCCGTTGGTACGGCGTCGGCTCGACCATGTCGATCGGCAGCGACGCGAGCACCTGCCAGCGTCCGCCGAGCGGGTCGCGGTAGGAGGCGAGGGCGACGCCCCCGTCGGCGTCGATGCGTTTCACCAGGGCTTCGACGGCCGCCGGTGGGGCGGTGCTCGCGAGCTTGGTCGCGTCGAGGCCGCGAGTCTTTGCGGCGGCGGCCTTCTTGGACTTCTTGGCGGGGCGCTTCTTCTTGGGGGCGGTGGCCATGGGGAGAGATTGCGCGAATCCGGACGGACGGGCAAGGGGAGGAGGCGGGAGCGGGAAATGATGTGGCGCGCCGTGTCTCGATGGCGGAGCCGGCGGCCTCGCGGCCTACACTGCGAAAATGGCTTCTCGCCTCAACTGGGACCCGCGCAAGGCGGCGTCGAATGTAAGAAAGCATGGCGTGACCTTCGCCGAGGCTTGCACGGCCTTCAGGGACCCGGTATCCATCACCTTCGAGGATCCTGATGGGTACCGAGCCGAAGAGCGATTCGTCCTGATCGGCCGATCGACGAGGGACCGCCTACTGATCGTCGTTCATGCCGAGCGCTGCGACGCCGAGATCCGGCTTATCAGCGCTCGCCCGGCAAACCGCGAAGAGCGGGACAGCTATGAAGAAGCGTCCAAGGCGCGTCAGTGAACGCTCTACCATGCGTGATCACTATGACTTCACCGGCGGTGTGCGGGGGAAGTATGCAGCCCGCTTCGCCGATGGGAACATTGTGATCCAGGTCGATGGTGACATCCCGCGGGACCTCGCCGGCAATCCGATCGAGAGCCCGAAGGGGGGGAAGCAGGCGAAGACGGCCAAGAAGTCGCCAGCGCGCAAGGCCGAGCGTCGAAAGAGTTGACGTCACTTCCGGCCGGCGCGGACGGCGGTAGCTTCCGCGCATGTCCAAGCCCGATTCGCTGACCAACGTCACCGCCGCCCAGGACGCCGACCGCTCTCGCGACGCGGCAATGCTGTTCGCGGACGTCGTCGTCCGCTACTTCGAGTCCACCGGCCGCGGGGAAGGGCCGGTCTCGCTCCCGTCCGCACCCGCCGACCGTGCGAGTCTCTTCGACGAATCGATCCCGCGGGACGGGCGGCCCCTCGCTGAGATCGTTGCGCGTGTCGAGGAGGGCTTCTTCGGCGGCGCGAACCGCATCGCCCACCCGATGTACATGGGGCACCAGGTCGCGAGTCCGCTGCCAGCAGCGGTATGGACCGAGGCCGCGATCGCGGCGATCAACAATTCCGTGGCGGTCGCCGAGATGTCGCCGAGCGGCACGGCCATCGAAGAGCGCGTCATTGCGTGGATGTGCGCCCTCGCCGGCTTCGGCAGCGGAGCAGGGGGGACGTTCACCTCCGGCGGGCAGGAGGCGACGCACACCGCGATGCTCGCGGCACGCGCGGCGCTCGACCCCGACATCTGGGAGCGCGGGATCTCCGGGCCGCCGCCGGTGATCGTTTGCGGGGAGCACGCCCACTACGCGATCTCGCGCGCCGGAGGGGAACTCGGCCTCGGGACGTCGAACGTGCGCGCGGTGCCCTCGAAGGACTGGAAGATGGACGTCGCGGCGCTTGGCCGAACGCTCGACGCACTGAAGGCCGAAGGGCGACGGATCTCCGCCGTCGTCGCCACAGCGGGATCGACCGCCACTGGCTCGTTCGATGACCTCGAGGCCGTCGGCACTCTCTGTGAGCAGCGCGGCCTCTGGCTGCACGTGGACGGCGCGCATGGCGCCTCGGCGCTCCTCTCCGCGACGCACGCGCCGCGGCTCGAGGGGATCGCGCGCGCCCGAACGATCGCGTGGGACCCGCACAAGATGATGCTCCTCCCCCTCTCTGCTGGTGCGCTGCTCGCCCGCGACGAGCGCGACCTCACGGCGGCCTTCGCGCAGCGCGCGCCCTACCTCTTCCATGGGAAGGAGGGCGCGCGCAGCATCGATCAGGGGACGCGATCGTTCATGTGTTCGCGCCGCGTGGATGCGCTCAAGCTCTGGGTGGCGCTGCAGCGCTACGGTGCATCGGGGATCGGCGCGCTGTATGATCATCTCTGCTCGCTCGCGCAGGCGCTCCATCGGATGCTCGGCGAACGCCAGGACTTCGAGGCGCTGCATGAACCGGAGAGCAACATCCTCTGCTTCCGCTGGCTGCCGGCGGGGGTCACCGACGAGGAGAAGCGGAGTGCGCTCAATCTGGCGCTCCGCGAACGGTACAATGCGTCGGGGCGCGGGTGGATCACGAGCACCGTGCTCGGCGGAGCGCGGGTGCTGCGCGTCACCATGATGAATCCGCGCACGACCGAGACGCACGTCGCTGAACTGGTGAACGGCCTCGCCGTGGAGGGGGAGTCGTTGCTCCCGTGAGCTGAAGTCGCACCTATTCTCAGGAGACCCATGAGCCCGGCCGCTCGATCCGTCAACATCTTCGGCATTTACCTGCTGCTCCTCGGCGTCGTGCTGCTCGTCGCGCCGAATCTGCTGCTCGGCCTGTTCGGGATGGCCGCCACGACGGAAGTCTGGATCCGCGTCGTCGGGATGCTCTGCGTCCTGCTCGGGACATACTACCGGGTCTCGGCCGGCGCGGAGTCGAGGCCGTTCTTCCGGGCATCGGTGATGGCGCGTTCGAGCGTGCCGGTCTTCTTCATCATCTTCGTGGTCGCCGGCTGGTCCCAGTGGCCGCTGATCCTCTTCGGTCTGGCGGACGCGGCCGGTGCCCTGTGGACGTGGACCGCGCTCCGCAGCGGAGGCGCGGCCGCGTGACGCTGGCGGACAGCTACGAGGCGTTCTTCCGTGAATTCGACTCGCCGCTCATGCGCCAGATCCGGCGCGAGGCGTACGGCGAGGACATCGGGCAGCACTCGTGGGTCGGCGCGGAGGAGGTGCGAGAGGACATCAAGCAGCTCCACCTGACGTCCTCGAGCCATCTCGTGGACCTCGGCGCCGGGCCCTGCGGCCCGCTCACCTTCGTCCTCGCGTCGCTCCGTTGCCGTGGGACGGCAGTGGATCTCAGCCCGTCAGCGCTCCGGGTGGGCCGCGCGCGCGCGGAGACGCTCGGCGTCACGGAGTTGCTCACCGTGGTCGAGGGGGATCTGGACGAGCCGCTCCCCTTTGAGGCGAGGTCATTCGACGCGGCGCTGTCGATCGACGCGATCCTTCACATCCGCGACCGGTCGGAGCTCTTCGGCGAGGTCCGCCGGGTGCTCCGGCCGGGCGGCCGCTTCCTGCTCACCGACGCCGGTGTGGTGACGGGACCCATCTCCAGCGAGGAGATCGCGCGGCGCAGCCCGCATGGCTTCACGCAGTTCGTGCCGGCCGGATGGAACGAGCGGCTCCTCGAGGAGGCCGGGCTGCGGCTTGTCGAGAGTCGCGACCGCACCGCGGACGTGATCCGGAACGCCTCCGGACGGCTCACGGCGATCCGGGCGCACCGCGTGAAGCTCGAGGCGCGCTCCGGCGCCGCGGAGTTCGAGGGGCAGGTCGGCTATCTCGAGACGATCATCGAGCTGTCGCGACGGAGGGCGCTGTCGCGGGTGATGTATCTCGCGGAGAGGCCCAGTTCGGGTTGAGCCGCCCGCTCAGTTCTCCAGCTTGTAGATCTCCCGCTTCCCTTTCTCGACGAGGTCGTGGTAGCCCTTCATGATCTCCTCGAGCTTCTTCATGTCCTCGGGAGATCCCTGCGGATTCCCCATGAGCTTCTCGAACTGTTCAAGACTCTGGACGTCCATCTCCGACACGACGGTCCAGTAACGCTCGGCGCAGAAGTCGGTCATGATGCGCATCTTCGGCATGCCGATCTTCTCGGCGAGCTTCTGCATCGCCAGGAACTTCTCCACCAGCGGACGCACTTTGCCGGGCTTGCAGTACATGATCTCGCGAATGCGGTACATGGGGGCCTCCGGAGGATTGGCGGCGGTACTGGGTGAAGGTTGCAATGTCGGTCCGGAGATACGAACGTCAAGAGTAGCCACCGGGGGGAATATGACCGACTCGAAGAAGCTCGCTGGACTGCTCGGCCCGGCCATGATCGCTCTTGGCGCCACGGAAGCGATGCATCTGGACATCTGGGAGCAAGCCGCGGGACCGGCGATGCCGCCGCTCAACTATTTCAATGGGTGCGTGGTGTTCATCACCGGGCTCGCGATCGTCCGCGCGCATAACAAGTGGACGATGGGGTGGCCGGTGATCATCACGCTGGCCGGGTGGTTCGGTGTAGTCGAGGGGCTCATCCGCATGGTCGCGCCCGGGTCGGCGAACAGCAATGCGAACTATCCGATGGTGATGTACGTGCTCTTCGGCCTGATGAGCTCGGCTGGGGTCATCCTCAGTGTGAAGGCGTATCGACACGGCGGCGCCGAATAGCAGGGGTGCGCGGCAGGCCGCCGGCGATACGTCATGGAGCGGTGCGCAGCGCAGCGACGGCGTAGTCGAGCACGGGATCCCGTCCGGCGGCGAAGTCGGCGGCGGTGACCGGGACGACGATTCCCGGTGCGATCCCCTGCCATTCTACGATCTGGTGCTGCGCCGTGCGGACGATCCACCGTGGCATCCAGATCTTCCAGCCGCCCGTCAACGCTACCGGCGCCGGGTTCCCGCTCTCGCCGGCGGTCGTATCGCCGATCACGGTGACGCCGGGGATCTCCCGCATGAAATCGACGAAGGTCTCGGTGGAGCTTGCGGATCGCCGTCCCGCGAGGACATAGACGCGGCCCGTGAATTGCCACGACCCGCGCGCGGCGATAGCGCGGGGTTGCTCGGCGGAGAGATCGCCGTGGCGAGGACCGGTCCGCGTCTGGAGGTATTCGCCGATCAAGCTCGTCGTCGTGAAGCGCCCGGCGAGAGCGAGCGCGAGGCGGTCGTCCCCACCCGAGTTCGGCCGGACGTCGATGATCAGCGCGCTGCGCCCGCGGAAGCGCTCGAGCGCAGCATCGAGGTCGGCGATGCTGACCTGCGCGACATTCCAGGCGCCGACGCTGAGATAGGGAACGCCGCTCAGCTCCGTAGTGGCCAAGCTCGGCCGCACCTGTACATACGGCGTGCCCGTCATGTACTCCAACCAGACTGCCCGATCCCAATTGACGAACGCTGTCGCGGTGTACGTCGGTCGGAATACACCCGAGGGGTCCTCGAACCACACATGCGCATCCCGCAGTGGTTCGACCGCACCCTGCACGGCCGCGACGAATTCGTCGATGGACGCCGCCCTGGCGGCTTGGCTGCGATACGCGGTCTGCTGGGCGCTCCAATGCACCCGCTTGTACTCGAAGTACGGATACTGCGCGTCGAACGCGCTCCACATCGCGTCGAACGCGGCATCGTAAGGCCTGTTCACGGGCGCAGTGGGATCCGAGGCGCACGCTACCGCCGCCCAGATCAGCGCGGCGAGCGCCACGCGGCGGGACTGGACGGTCACCCTCGATCGGCGTTCAATGCGCACCCGCCACACGCGGCTTCCCCTGTATAGGGACGGGTGATGATAGCGCTGACCCCAGGTTGGGAGTAGCCGGGAGAAATCCGACACCCGGGACGCCCGGGGGGCGAGTATTGCGCTTTCCGCTGAAATGGACGAGAGTCCGACCTCCTCGCCGGGAGGCTGGCATGACGGAACTGAGGCAGCTCGCCGCACTGATCGGTCCAGGGTATATCGCGCGTGAGCGCGCGTAGAGCGGAGCGACGATGCCCAAGGTCGCCGTTTCGCGCGCGCGGATGACGGATGGCACGTTGCCGCCGGTCTGCATCGTGTGTGGTGATGCCGCACGGCACCTCCTTTACCCCGAGGCGAAGGCGCCGGGATTCGCCTTTGATGGGGTCACGGCGCTCCTGAGCTACCTTTGGTTCTGGATCACGATCCTTTCGACATCTCGCGAGCCGAGCCAGTCCGCGGCGGGGCTGCCCTTCTGCGACCAGCACGAGCACTACTGGCGCCGGCGCGGGTGGATCATCGTTGGCGGGCCGGTCATCACTATCGTCACGGTGATCATCTATGCCGGTCGCGCAAAAGCCGGGGTGGTGCCTGACTCTGAAATGGATTGGATGTTCTTCATCGTCGTCGGCTGGATCCTGGCGCTGCTCTACGTGATGCTGGGGAGCGTGCGTCCCACCGGCGGAGATGCGCGCTCGCTCGTGCTGTCCGGCGCGCATCGCGACTTCGTGGCGGCGGTCGAACGGGAGCAGAGTGGCTACTAGACGAATCGCGGCCACCACGCTCGCCGCGGTAGCGGCCGCCTTCCTCCTTCTCGCGATCCCGGCGCGCGACCCGCGCGTGCCTTCGACGGCTCCCGGCGCGCGCGGTTTCGTCTGGAATCGCGATTCGGTCTGGCATGCCCTCGAGGCGAGCTTCGTACAGGCCCGCGCGCACGGCTGTGCGAACACCGCGCCGGCGGCGGCGCAGATCGCGCAGCTGGGGAGTACGGTGGACGGACTGATCAAACGGCCCGTCGCCGCGACCGATCCTCTGCTCGATACGCTGGAAGCCCGCTATTTCGCACTCGCCCCTGCCGCCGCCGCATGCCCGGTGCTCCTCGATGGCTACGTCGCGCTCTACCGCGAGATGCGCGAGGCGATCAAGTGGCAGTCGGAGTCATGGGTGGTGACCGATCCCGCAGTTGCGGACCGCCTCTACCGCGCACTCTACGGCGGTCGCGCGGCGATCGAGGAAGTGTTGCTCCAGCAGCCGGCGGGGATGGTCGCCATCCTCCCCGGGCGGCAGGAGCCATCCGCGTCACCGGCCGCGATCTCGCACGGCGTGCAGCTGCGCTCGGGAGACATCATCGTCTCGCGCGGCGGCTATCCGACCTCCGCGCTCATCGCCCGCGGCAGCGACTACCCGGGCAATTTCTCCCACGTCGCGCTCGTGTACATCGACTCGGCGACACACGCGATCTCGGTCATCGAAGCGCACATCGAGATCGGCGTCGCGGTGTCGAGCTTCGACCGCTACCTCGCCGACAAGAAGCTCCGCCTGATGCTCCTGCGTCCGCGCGCGGATCTGCCGGCCGTCCGCCGGGACCCGCTCCTCCCGCACCGCGCGGCGAGCGCCATGCTCGCGCGCGCCCAGGCCGGCCACATCCCCTACGATTTCGCGATGGACTACCACGACCCCTCGCGGCTCTTCTGCTCCGAGGTCGCGTCCTCGGCGTACCACGAGCAGGGCGTCGATCTCTGGATGCGCTCCTCGACGATCTCCACCCCCGGGCTGCGCCGCTGGCTCGCCTCCTTTGGCGTGGACCACTTCAAGACCCAGGAGCCGTCGGACCTCGAGTACGATCCCCAACTCGTGGTCGTCGCCGAGTGGCGCGATGGCGATGAGCTCTTCCGCGACCACATCGACAACGCGGTCACGGATGCGATGCTCGAAGGGGCCGAGCGCGGCGAGCGGCTGAGCTTCCCCTGGTACACGCTGCCGCCGACGCGACTGGCGAAGGGCTACAGCGCCCTGCTCGAGACGTTCGGCCGGATCGGCCCCGTCCCGGAAGGGATGTCCGCCTCCGCCGCGCTCAGGAATCGCGCCTACTCGGCGCGGCATGCGCGGCTCGCGGCGGACGTGCGCGCGTCAGCCGAGCAGTGGATCGCAGCGCGCGGCTATCGGCCGACGGCGTGGGACCTCCTCGATATGGCGAGGGCTGCGGCGGCGAAGTGACCGGTTGTCATTCCGGCAGCAGCGCATTGGCCGACCGGACTCTGGGGTTGTAGAATTCCGCCACCGTGCTCGTCATGTGGTGGATCGCAGCACCCCGGGCAATCTCCAGCTCGTGAGGCCCAATGGCTGAACCGAAGACGAAGCCCACCGATGCATCCGTCGCGAAGTTCTTCGCTGCGATCAAGGATTCGCAGGTGCGGGCGGACTGCATCGCGATCGCGGGGATGATGGCGGCGGCAACGAAGTCGAAGCCCAAAATGTGGGGGAGCGCGATCATCGGCTTCGGCACCACCACCATCGTCTACGCCGGCGGACGCGAGGCCGAGTGGATGATGATGGGCTTCTCCCCCCGGAAGACGGAGATCGCACTGTACGGGATGGGACTTTCGGGGCCGAACGAAGCACTCCTCGAGAAGCTTGGCAAGCACTCGCGCGGGAAGGGCTGCCTGTACATCAAGCGACTGGACGATGTCCATCTGCCGACGCTCAAGAAGATCGTGAGCGCCTCGGCGAAGAAGAAGGCGAAGCGGTAGCGCCGCGCCATGCCCACGCAGAGCGTCTTCATCGCCCGCAGCCTCGATGGCTACATCGCCCGGGAGGACGGCGCGCTCGACTGGCTCCCCGACGAGCCGGAGGATCACGGCTACACGGGGTTCATGGCGTCGATCGATGCCTATGTCATGGGGCGCGGCACCTACGACACGGTGCTCGGCTTCGGCGCGTGGCCGCTCGGCAAGACCCCGGTGTTCGTCGCCACGTCGCGGCCGCTCCCCGAGCCGCTGCCGGCGGGCTCGTGCGTCGAGCCCATCGCGGGGGAGCCCGCAGCGATCGTCGCCGCGCTCGCCGCGCGCGGGATCGAGCGGCTATACGTGGACGGCGGCAAGACGATCCAGCAGTTCCTGCGGGCGGGGCTCATCCAGCGGATGATCATCACGACCATCCCCGTGCTGCTCGGCGGTGGGATCCCGCTCTTCGGCGCTCTTCCGGCGGACGTGAAGCTCCGTCATGTGCACACGCGCTCCTTCCCGAGCGGGCTCGTCCAGAGCGAGTATGCCCCGCTGGTCGCGCCGGCGAAGACATGATATCGGCCGTGGCATGACCGACCGCCTCCCGCGCTTCCTGGGCCCCGCGGCGGCCACCCTGTTCACTGCTGGCTGGACGATCGGCAGCGCCGTGTTCCGTGTTCCCTCGGAGATCGCGCACGCCACCGGATCCGTCGGCGCGAGCATGGCGCTCTGGGTCCTCGGCGGCATCGTCGCGCTCTGCGGGGCGTTCAGCTATTCCGAACTTTCGGTGCGGCTCCCGCGTGCCGGGTCGGAGTATGCCTACGGCATGGCGGCATACGGTCCCTTCGTCGGCTTCCTCATCGCCTGGGCGACGCTGCTCACCGGTCCAGCGAGCGTCGCCGCCGTCGCGCGCGCCTTCGCGGATTACGCGTCGGTGCTCGTGCCCATGGACGAGTCGGCGCGGCGGCTCGCCGCGGCGGCCGCGATCGGCGTGCTCGCGTCCGTCGCGATCCTCTCCAGCCGCGCCGGGACGCTCGTGGCCGCGATGGCCGGCGTCGCGAAGCTGCTCGCGATCCTCGGCGTGATCGTCGTCGGGCTGGCGTTCACGGGCCACCCCGCCGCGGCGGCGACGGAGAGCATGACGTCGGGAGGATGGATGCACTACGGACCGGCGTTCGTGGCGATCGTTTGGGCCTACGACGGATTCCAGTCGGTCGCATTGATGGCCGGCGAGGCGAAGGACCCGCGGCGGACGCTCCCGATCGGCCTCGTCGCCGGGTTGGGGCTCGTCACCCTCGCCTATCTCTTGCTCAACGTCACCTACCTGAAGGTGCTCGGCATCGCCGGGGTCGCGGCGACACCGACCGTCGCGGCGACGACGCTCGCGGCGGTCATCGGTCCCTCGGGGGAGCGCCTGATCGCGATGCTCGTCATGATGTGCACCCTCGGCACCGTGGCGGCGCAGTGCACCGGCTACCCGCGCTACTTCTTCGCGCCCGCGGAGGACGGGCTCTTCCCGGCGTGGATGGCGAAGCTCTCGAAGCGGGCGGCCACGCCGGCGAACGCGATCTCGGTGCTCGCCGCGGTGGCAGTCGCACTCGTTCTGTCCGGCGGCTACGCCTTCCTCATCCGCCTGGCCGTGCTCACCAGCTATCCGCTCTTCTGCGTCGCACTGCTGGGGGCGATCCGGCTGCGCCGGCGCGACGGACCGCCGGCCGGGTTCTCAATGCCCTTCTATCCCCTTCCGCTCATCGTGTTCTGCGGAGGGATCATCATCACGTGCATCGCCAGCTTCCTGGACGCGCCGGTCGGCATGGCATATGCGGTGGCTGTATGGGCCGCCGGCGCACTTGTCTACCGCTTGGCGGTCGTCAGAGGGACGAGTCCCCCTTGATCATCTTGATCGCCTCGCCGACGGTGGTCATGAACTGAGCGGGGAAGATGATCGTCGAGTTCTTCTCGACGCTGATCTCGGCCATCGTCTGGAGCGTGCGCAGCTGGAGCGCCACCGGGTGCTTCGCGATGATGTCCGCCGCCTCGCCGAGCTTCACGGCGGCCTGGAACTCGCCTTCCGCCGCGACGATCTTCGCGCGGCGCTCGCGCTCGGCCTCGGCCTCCTTCGCCATCGCACGCTGCATGTTCTCCGGCAGCGTGATGTCCTTGATCTCGACGGCCGTCACCTGCGCCCCCCACGGCTCGGTGTGACCGTCGATCACATCCTTGATCTTCGCGTTGATGTCCAGCGTCTGCGAGAGCAGTTGGTCGAGGGAGAACTGGCCGACGACGTTGCGTACGGTGGTCTGACTGATCTGGTTGATCGCGGCGTTTATGTTCTCGATCGCGATCACCGACCGCGCCGGGTCCACGATGTGGTAGTAGGCCACGGCGGCGATGTCGATCGACACGTTGTCCCGCGTGATGATCTTCTGCGACGGGATGTTCATCGTGATCGTGCGCAGCGTCGCCCGCGTCATCTGCTCGAAGATCGGGATCAGGAAGATGAGGCCCGGGCCGCGCACGCCGGTGAACTTGCCGAGGAAGAAGATCACGCCCCGATCGTACTCCTTCACGACGCGGAGCGCGTTCATGAGGAGGATCACGACCAGGAAGGCGACAATGGGGCCGTACATGGTGACGGGCATGAAGATCACGGGTGCGGGAAGGGGCTCAGCGGACGACCACCGAGTATACGCGACGGCGGGCTCGCGGGCGAGCAGCGGGCCTGGCTCACAGCCAGGTCCGCCAACCGATGAACCTCCAGTAGATGAGGTAGGCCGTGGCGATCACATTGAGCACCATCACCACCCGGACGGTAGTGATCGACAGGCGCTGCCAGCCGGTCTCGGTCGCGACGCGACGGAAGGCGGCGAATGCGCCGGCGAGCGCGGCGAGCGCGAAGAGGATCCCCGCCGCCCAGGCGCCGACGCTGAGCACGGTGACGTTGCCGAGCAGCCGCACGTCATCCGCTCCCGATTGCACGAGCGCGAGTTCCACGGTGATCATCACGGCGGAAAAGAGCGCGATCCGCCATGCCGCGCCCGCGGCGGCGCGCGGCGTCGGGTGATGCCGGAGGCGCCGGATGATCCAGCGGACGCCACCGAATGCCGCGGCGAGGAAGGAGAGCAGCACGCCGATGAACCAGCAGACCATGAGCGCAGCGCTGCCCACCGCGTCGAACCCGGACACACGCTTGAGCGATCCGCCGAGCCCGCTGCCGAAGGCCTCGATCCCCTCCGGACGGCCATCGGCGGAGTCGGAGATGAAGGCCAGCGTCGCCACGGGCACGCTGGCGCGGCGGAAGAGGCGGCTTCCGACAGGGATGAGCCGATTCACCTTCCCCACGATCGGTGCGACCCGGACGTCGGAGTCGGAGAAGGACACGTCGACCACGCCGACCAGGCGCTCGAGGAAGTAGAGGTGCTGCATCCGCGGCGAGACCGTGCGGTACCAACCGGCGAAGCGCGGCCGGAGGTCGGGCGCGAGGGGCGCCCGCGCCGCCGGCGCCGGCGGCGTCGCTCCCTGCGTGAGGAATGCGCGCACGAGCCCCCCGATCTCCGCGAGCGCGACCCCAGTCCCGGTGTTGATCTGAAAGGCGTAGCCGATCCCCTGTTCAGGGACATAGCTGAGGTCGGAGAGGCCGCCCTCGACGCCGCCGTTGTGCTGCGTCCAGATCCAGCCGGTGGTGTCGGCGACGCGGTACATGTTGAGTCCGTAGCCCACGGTGAGTCCCGCGCGCGCGCCGATCCACGATTCCGAGCGCTCCATCCGGGCGATCGCTTCCGGCGGCAGGAGCTTCTTCCCGTCGATGGTGCCGCGGCCGAGCAGGAAGCGAACGTAGTTGCCCATGTCGTGCGCCGACGCGTTGATCGAGCCCGCGGGGCGAATGAAGACATGCCAGTAGGGCACCGGGGTCGTGCCATTGTCCCGGTAGAGCGTGGCCATCGGGGCCTTCGTCGTGTCCGGATACAGGTATGTGGCCGTCGTCATCCCGATCGGTGTGAACCAGCGCTCCTGGACGATCTGCTCCCACGGCTTCCCCTCGATCTCCTCGGCGATGCGCGCGACGATCGCCGGTCCCGTGTTGCAGTAGGAGAAGATCGTCCCCGGGCGCCAGCGCGAGACGCGCGTCGCCGAGTCGAGCGCGAGCCCCTGCGCGAGAGTGAGCGGCGTGGGATCGTTGTTCGCGTACGACATCAGCGAGTTGTCATCGAAGCCGCTCGTGTGCTCGAGCAGGTTCACGATCCGCACCG
>Ga0315271_10000929_pt1 | contig 17174 bp, 13 predicted proteins | sample C3_top_MG_FD_204664 | JGI IMG/M metagenome (GOLD analysis project Ga0315271, IMG submission 204664) | Sediment microbial communities from Yellowstone Lake, YNP, Wyoming, USA - C3_top | ecosystem: Environmental > Aquatic > Freshwater > Lake > Sediment | place: USA: Wyoming | collected 2017-08-01
CGGGTCGCCGTGGTTGTCGCCGTGAATGAGCTTGCCCGCGTCCTCCTCGAGGTGGATGCGCGTCAGCGCGATCGCGCGCGCGGCCGCGCCCGTCCCGCCCGTCCCGATCGCCACGCCGCCCCCCGAGCAGACGGGCAGCTCGTACTGGGAGATCTGGTAGCCCTTGGGCAGGTCGGGATAGAAATAATTCTTGCGCGCGAAGCGGCTGACCGGGGCGATGGCGCAGCCCAGGGCGACCCCGGTGCGGACTATGTATTCGACGGCCAGCCGGTTGAGCACCGGCAGCACCCCGGGCAGCCCGAGGCAGACCGGGCAGACGTGCGTGTTGGCCGCCGCGCCGAAGTCGGTCGGGCAGCCGCAGAAGATCTTGGTCTTCGTCGCGAGCTGCGCGTGAACTTCAAGGCCGATGACGACTTCGTAGCGATCAGCCATGACGGGTCGCCGTGCACGCTGCGGGGTCCTGTCGCTGCGGACCTCCATGGGCTTCGCTCCGCTCACCCCCTGGAGACCTCCCCTTCGCGCCACCCCTCCGCTGTCCCTGATGACCCGTCATCTTACCTGTCATCGGGGATTTCCCCCTGTTGTTGCGAGTGGTGGGCGTTTCGTGTGCCAGTCGGTCGCGAGCTGGAACGCGTGTCCGGTGCGCAGCAGCGTCTCCTCGCCGAAGGCCGGGCCGATCAGCTGCAGCCCGATCGGCAGCCCGGCGGACGTAAAGCCGCAGGGCAGCGAGAGCCCCGGCACGCCCGCGAGGTTGACCGAGATCGTGAAGATGTCCGAGAGGTACATCTGCAGCGGGTCCTCGCTCTTCTCGCCAATGCGGAACGCGGCGGTCGGCGCCGTCGGCCCCGCGAGGACGTCGACCTCGCGAAACGCCGCGGTGAAGTCGTTCAGGATCAGCGTGCGCACCTGCTGCGCCTTGCGGTAGTAGGCGTCGTAGTACCCGGAGGAGAGCGCATAGGTGCCGAGCATGATCCGGCGGCGCACCTCCGGGCCGAAGCCCTCGCTGCGCGTGCGCCGGTACTGGTCGATCAGGTCGCGGGCGCCGGCCGCACGATACCCGTATTTGACGCCGTCGTAGCGTGCCAGGTTCGAGGAGGCCTCGGCCGTCGCGAGGATATAGTAGACCGCGACCGAGTATTTTCCGTGCGGGAGCGAGACTTCCTTGACGCGCGCGCCGCGCCCCTCGAGCGTGCGCACCGCCTCGCGGATCGAGCGTTCGACCTCGGCGTCGAGTCCGGCGGCGAAGAATTCGCGCACGATGCCGACGGTGAGTCCGTCGAGACGGCCGTCGCCAAGCATCGCGGCGTACGGCGGGACCGGGCCCGGCACCGAGGTCGAGTCGCGCGGGTCGTGGCCCGCCAGCGCCTCGAGCAGGATGGCGCAGTCCTCGACCGTGCGGGCCATCGGGCCGATCTGGTCGAGCGAGGAGGCGAAGGCCATGAGCCCGTAGCGCGAAACGCGCCCGTAGGTCGGCTTGAGACCCGCGATGCCGCAGCAGGCCGCGGGCTGGCGGATCGAGCCGCCGGTGTCCGAGCCGAGCGCGGCGAGGCACTCGCCCGCGGCGACGGCGGCGGCCGAGCCCCCCGAGGAACCGCCGGGGATCGTCGCGGGATCCCAGGGATTGCGGGTGGCGCCGAAGGCGGAGTTCTCGGTCGAGGAGCCCATCGCGAACTCGTCGAGGTTCGTTTTCCCCAGGAACACGGCGCCGCGCGCGCGCAGGCGCTCGACGACGGTTGCGTCATAGGGCGGGACGAAGTTCTCCAGGATGCGGGAGGCGCAGGTGGTGGCCGCGCCGCGCGTGCAGAGGTTGTCCTTCAGGGCGATCGGCGCGCCCCAGAGCGCGGGCGGCGTCCCCGGCGGCGTCTCGCGATCGGTGCGGCGGGCGGCGGCAAGGGCCGCGTCGGCGTCGACGCGCAGGTAGGCGTGCACCGTCGGCTCGACCTGCCGGATGCGCTCGAGAACGGCGCGGGTGACGTCCTCGGAGGTAAAATCCCCCCGACGGCGCCCGTCGGCGAACTGCCGCAATGTCAGGTCTGTGAGATCGCTCATTGGGTCATTCCAGGATCTTCGGCACCGCGAAATGCCCCTGATCGGCGACCGGGGCGTTCGCGAGCGCCTCGGCGGTCGTCAGGCACTCGCGCACCACATCGTCGCGCATCACATTCGTCAGCGGCAACACGTGGCTGGTCGGCTCGATTCCCGTCGTGTCGACTTCGCCCAACTGGTCCATGTAGGTGAGGATGGCGTTCAACTGCCCGGTGAGCAACCCCTCCTCGCCGGGGGCGAGATCAAGGCGCGCCAGGGACGCCACATAGCGCACCTGCTCGGCGGTGATCCTGGCCCGCCCCTGCGTTTCGTCCACGCTGCCCTCCTCGCCGACCGTCCAGCCGGAACGGCCGCACATGATACCATAGCCTGGATGGGCTTCGGAGACGCCGCCGGTATCGCACGGGCAAGGGCTTGGGCTGCGGCCGCGGCTGTCGGCGTCCTGGCCGTCCTGCCGTACCTGCTCGGCGGGGTCAGCAGTTCGTTCATCGCCATGGATGACGGCGACTACGTCTACGACAACCCCCGCGTCCGCGAAGGCTTGACCCTCACTGGTGTCCGCTGGGCGCTGACGAGCTTTCACGCGAGCAACTGGCACCCTCTGACCTGGATTTCCCACATGGCGGATGTCTCGCTGTTCGGGTTGGACGCGCGGGGGCACCACCTGTCGAGCGTTCTGATCCACGCACTGGCCGCGGCCGCCCTCTGTGTCGCCCTTTACCGGATGACGGGAGCGCTTGGCCGCAGCGCATTCGTTGCCGCCCTCTTCGGCGTCCATCCGTTGCATGTGGAGTCGGTCGCCTGGGTCGCAGAGCGCAAAGACGTGTTGGCGGGGTTGCTCTTCGCCCTGGTGCTGCTCGCCTACGAGCGCTACGCGCGCCGCCCCGGCCCCGGCCGGTACCTCGCGGTGGCGGTGCTCCTGGCCCTGGGCCTTGCGGCCAAGCCGATGCTCGTGACACTGCCGTTCGTGCTGCTGCTCCTCGATACCTGGCCCCTGGGACGATCGCCGCGGGCCGCGGTCGCCGGGACCGCTGCAACACCGGCAATCAGCTGGCGGCGTCTGCTGGCCGAGAAGCTGCCGCTGCTGGCGCTGTGCGCCGGCGCTGCCGGGCTCACCCTGATCGCCCAGCGAGCCGGGGGCGCCCTGACGGCACTGCAGCCCCGCGCGCTGCCAATTCGCCTCGCGAACGCGCTGGTCTCGTGCGCGGCCTATCTCGGCGCGGCGCTCTGGCCGTCCGGCCTGGCAGTCTACTATCCCTACCCGGTCTCCCTCCCCCACCCGGCCGTGATCGCCGCCGCGCTGCTGACGCTCGCCGCCCTCTCGTGGGCCGCCTGGTCCGGGCGCCGCCGCCGGCCCTGCCTGGCGACGGGCTGGCTCTGGTATCTCGGGATGCTGGTACCCGTGCTCGGCATCGTCCAGGTGGGCGGGCAGGCGCGGGCCGACCGGTATACCTACCTGCCCCTGGTCGGCGCCTTTCTGATGCTTGCCTGGTGGGTGCCGGCGGCCTCACCCCTGCGGCGATGGACCCCGCGGCAGCGCGCAATCGGCGCCGCCGCGGCCCTTCTCGTTCTCGCTGGCATGAGCGTCGCACAGGTACGGCGCTGGCGGGACAGCGAGACGCTCTTTCGGCACACGCTTGCCGTGACGACGGACAACTGGCTGATACACAACAACCTCGGGGCCGTGCTCCTTGCCCAGGACCGGCTCGACGAGGCTGCCGAGCAGTTCCGCATCAGCCTGCTGCTCAACCCCAAGCCCGAAAACCACAACAATTTGGGGATGGTTCTTTTCCGCAGCAGGCAGCTTCTCCCGGCGATCGAGCAGTACCGGCTGTCGCTGCGCCTGAGGCCCGATTACGCCTCAGCCCGGCACAATCTCGGCCTGGCCCTCGCGGCGCTCGGGCGCACCAGCGAGGCGGTCGAACACTTCCGGGAGGCCCTGCGCCTGAGTCCAGGTTTCTTTGAGGCCGCTCTCGCCCTGGGTCGCGCCTCGGAGGAGCTGGGGCGGACCGCGGAGGCCGCCGACGCCTACCGCGAAGCCTTGCGCCTTCGACCGCAATCACCCGAAGCGCGCTCCGGACTCGCCGCCGTCACTCGACGGTGACGCTCTTGGCGAGGTTGCGCGGCTGGTCCACGTCGTGCCCGCGGGCCTCGGCGACGTGGTAGGCGAAGAGTTGCAGCGGCACCGCCAGCAGGATCGGCGTCAGGAAGGGGTTCGTGCGCGGCACCGTGAAGAGGTGGTCCGCCTCCGCGGCCAGGTCGCGGCCGGCGCGGTCGGTGAACGCGATCACAATGCCGTGCCGGGCCTTGACCTCCTTGAGGTTGGCGAAGATCTTGCTGAAGAGCCCGTCCCGCGGCGCGAGCACGACCACCGGCAGATCGGCGTCGATCAACGCGATCGGACCGTGCTTCATCTCGCCGCCGGCGTAGCCTTCCGCGTGGATGTAGGAGATCTCCTTGAGCTTGAGCGCCCCCTCGAGCGCCACCGGGAAGTTCACGTCCCGGCCGAGGTAGAGACAGCCGCGGCTCCGGGCGAAGCGCTGCCCCAGCTCGGCCATCGGGGCGTTCAGGGCGAGAGTCTTGCCGATCAGCGCCGGCAGGCGCACCAGGTCGTCCAGGTGCCGCGCGAGCTCCGCGCGCTTGAGGCGGCCGCGCTGCTGCCCGAGAAAGAGCGCGAGCAGGTAGAGCGCGGTGAGCTGCGACGTGAAGGCCTTCGTCGAGGCGACGCTGATCTCAGGGCCGGCGTGGGTGTAGAGCACGCCGTCCGCGGCCTCACGCGTGATGCTCGAGCCGAGCACGTTGCAAATGGCGAGGCGAAAGCCCCCCTTCGAGCGCGCCTCGGAGAAAGCGGCCCGGGTGTCGGCGGTCTCCCCTGACTGCGAGATGGCCACGGTCAGCACGCCCTCTTCCTCGGGCGCCTCGCGGTAGCGGAACTCGGAGGCCAGATCGACCTCGGCCGGCAGCCCCGAGAGCCGCTCGACCATGTGCTCGCCGACCAGCGCGGCGTGCCAGGAGGTGCCGCAGGCGAGAAAGCGCACCCGGCGGATTCCGGCCACGACCTTCGGGGTCAGACCGACCTCGTCGTCGAGGATCACGCGCCCCTTCTCCCGGCTGACGCGGGTACGGAAGGTGTCGAGACAGGCGGTCGGCTGCTCGTGAATCTCCTTGAGCATGAAGTGCTTGTAGCCGCCGCGCTCGGCGGAGACCGGGTCCCAGGAGACATGGCAGGACTTGACGCGCCTGTCCTTGCCCGCCGCGTCCGTGAGCTTGATGCCGTCGCAGCTCAGCACCGCGACTTCGCCGTTCTCGAGGTAGACCACCTCGCGGGTGTGCGCGATGAGCGCCGGGACGTCCGAGGCGAGGAACTGCTCGCCGACCCCGAGCCCGACCACCAGCGGGCTGCCCTGGCGCGCGGCGAAGAGGCACCCCGGCTCCTCGACGCAGAGCACGCCCAGCGCGTAGGAGCCCTCGATCTCGGCGAGGGTCTTCGCGAGCGCCCGGCGGACGTCCCCGCCACGGTAGTGGTTGTGCAGCAGCACCGCGACGACCTCGGTGTCGGTCTCGGACGAAAATTCGTAGCCACGCCCCTGGAGGCGCTTTTTCAGGGCGAGGTAGTTCTCGATGATCCCGTTGTGCACGACGACGAACGGCCCGGAGCGGTGCGGGTGGGCGTTCTCCTCGCTCGGGCGGCCGTGGGTGGCCCAGCGCGTGTGGCCAATGCCGAGGGTGCCAGGGACGCCGGCGGGCCCGATGGCCGCCTCGAGCGCGGCGATCTTGCCCACGCTGCGGCGCACGGCGATCTCGCCGCCGCTGAGGATGGCGACGCCGGCCGAGTCGTAGCCCCGGTACTCCAGGCGGCGCAACCCGTCGATCAGGATGGGGAGCGCGGGGCGCTTGCCGATGTAACCTACGATGCCGCACATAGCTGATCTCCTTGCCGACTGCTGCAACGACGAGGAACCCGGTTTTCCTGCGCAGGCTGCGGGGTCCCGCCGCTCCGCGCCCCCGTCGCTTTTCCGGTCGCCAGCATTGCTATTTTTTCCTGAGGAGGGCGCGGCGGCGGTCCGCCCACCCGGCCACGTTTTTCTGCGGCGCGCGCGAAAGTGCGAGAGCGCCCGCCGGGACGTCCTTCGTCACGGTCGTCCCGGCGGCGATCAGCGCGCCCTTGCCGACCCGCACCGGCGCCACCAGCTGCGTGTCGCTGCCGATGAACACGTCGTCGCCGATGACCGTTTCGTGCTTCGCGTACCCGTCGTAGTTGCAGGTGATGGTGCCGGCCCCGACGTTCACCCGCCGCCCGATCCTGGCGTCGCCGAGGTAGCTCAGGTGGCCGGCCTTGGCGCCGGCGCCGAGCTGCGCCTTCTTGGTCTCGACGAAATTGCCGACGTGCACCCCGGCGGCGAGCCGCGTGCCGGGACGCAGACGGGCGAACGGCCCCACGCGACAGCGCGGCCCGATCGCCGACTCCTCGACGACGCAGCAGTCGGCGACGACCGTGTCCGATCCAACCCTGCTGTCCCTGACGCGGGCGTGCGGGCCGATGCGGCACCTGGCGCCGATGCTCGCCCCACCCTGGAGCGTCGTCCCCGGGAGGAGCACGCTCTCGGCGCCGACGCGCACCCCGGGTTCGACGCAGGTCGAGGCGGGATCGACGACCGTGACCCCCGAACGCATCAAGCGCTCGAGAACGCGGTCGCGCAGCACGGCGTGGGCGCGCGCCAGTTGCACGCGGTCGTTGACCCCGAGCATCTCCTGCGGGTCGTCGCAGGGCACGCCGACGACGGCGAGCCTTGCGCGCACCGCCGCGGCGATGACGTCCGTGAGGTAGTACTCCTCCTGGCGGTTGGCGGCGCGCAGCCGCCCGAGAGCGCGGGCGAGAAAACGGTTTTCGAAGCAGTAGACGCCGGCGTTGACCTCGTCGATGCGCCGCGTCTCGTCATCCGCGTCGCCGTGCTCGACGATCGCCAGCACTTCGCCGCGCTCGTCGCGCACCACGCGGCCGTAGCCGGCGGGGTCCGCCTGCCGGGCCGTGAGGAAGCTCACCGTCGCGCGCCGGCGGCGGTGACCGGTGAGCAGCCGCCGCACCGTGGCCGCGCGCAGCAGCGGCGTGTCGCCGGAGAGCACGACGGTGTCGCCCTCCCCGGCGAAGAGCCGTTGCGCCTGCAGCACGGCATGGCCGGTTCCCAGAAGCTTCTCCTGGAGAACGGCCTCGAACCCGTCCGGGAGGGCTTTGGCCACCGCCTCGGCCTGAAAGCCGACGATCACACCGCGCCGGCCGGCGGGCAGGCCGCGGGCGATCTCGAGCGGCCACGCCAGCAGGGGGCGTCCGAGGACCGGGTGCAGGACCTTCGCGACAGCCGAGCGCATCCGCGTGCCGCGCCCGGCTGCAAGGACGAGAACCGTGAGCTGCCGTGTCATCGTTTCAGTTCCCGCTGCGTTGCTGATGTCAGGGCTCGGCAGGGAGGGGGGGCTCCTGCCCCTTCTCGAAGAAGGCGATCAACCGGGCGTGCTGGTACCGCTCGTGCTCCTGCGCGGTGCCCGCCTTCGGGCTGAAGGAGTCCCCGGTGCCGTACAGCTTCACGTACTCGTGCGGCACGTTGACCAGGTACTGGTCGACGACCCCCAGAAGGGCTTCGGAACGGTGCTTCGCAAGTTTCGCGTTGAGCTGCTGCGGCCCCGTCGCGGAGGAGCTGCCGACGGCGACGAACATGATCTTGCGGCCGCGGCTCTCGCGGCCCAGCCAGTCGGCGAACTCCACGAGGCGGCGCTCCTGCAGCCCCCCGCGCGCGATCCGCGCCGAGCCGCGCGTGAAAAAGACCGTGACCTCGCCGGTGCCCTGACGGCGCGAGACCTTCTCGAAAGCCTCGATGATCATCCGGGTGGTGTCCCAGGTCTTTTTCGCGGTGTCCAGCGTTTCGCGCGAAGTCTCCTCGAGCCGCGCCTGGCCTTCGGCGACACGCTTCTCCGAGACCTCGATCCTTCCGGCCGCGGCGTCGACCTTCTCCAGCGATGCGTCGACCTTCACCAGGGCGACGCCGGCCTGGCGGACTTCGTCGCCAACACGCTTCTGCTCGGCCTCGAGCCGCCGCAACGACTCCTCGTCGCGCTTTTCGCCGGCCTGCAGATCGTGCACGTCGGCCTGGACCTGCTGCACGCCCGTTTCGACGCGCACGGTCGCGGCAACGCCTGCCGCGGAGCGCTCGGCGCCGGCGGTGTTCGTGGCGGCGACCATCTGCGCGATCGCGGCGGCTTGTTCCTGGCTGGCGCCACCGAAAACCGTGCCCTTCGGGAGCGCCACGGCCTTTTCGCCGCCGGCGCCGTCTTTCATCTGGATCTGCCGCACCGCCCCGCCGCACCCGGCGAGGATGACGCAGGCGAGCGCTGCGACGAAGCTTCGTGCCATTGCCATGTCGTTAATTCCTTAAGGTTCAGGTTGAATTGAAGCCATTTTACCACACTCGCCGGCCCGGGCCGGGCGTGACCGAGAAAATCTGGCCGCCAGGCGCGACAGCCGGCGGGCATGACATTGACTCCCGCCCCGGGGTCAGGTAGAAACAGCCGAAAGTGGAGTTTGCGGCACCTTCAGACGGGTACCATGCACGGGAGCGCCATGTCATCACAGCTCGATCTTGCTGTCCGATCGCTCGAGGGGGAGGAGATCCTCCCCGCCGGCACGATGCTGAGCGACTCTCTGCTCGCGACCATCGCGGCAACCGGGGGCCGTCACCGCTGGGAGCACCAGGTGCTCCTCGGCCACGGCACCGTCCGGCGGGATCTGGCCCGGGCCGTGCGCGTCGGGTCGTACGCCACGGTGTTCGGCAGCGAGGAGGAGTACCGCGACCTCGAGCACGTGATGGGCCAGTGCCGGCTCCCGGAGCCCTGCCTGCGGGGACTCGACTGGTTTCGGGCGAACGACGGCTACACCTACCGGCACATTCTGATGGTCTTCGCACTCTCCTGCCTGCTGGTGCGGCGCCTCGGTCACAGCGACCCGAAGGCCGCAGCCGCGGCTGTCGCCGGGCCGCTCCACGACTTCGGCAAGCTCTGCGTTCCCCTGGCGACGCTCGTCAAACGCACGGCGCTGACTCGCGCGGAGCGCCGCCAGCTCGATCAACACACGCTCGCCGGCTACGTCCTGCTCTGCCACTACGCGGGCGACCGGGAGGACTTCACCGCGCGGGTCGCCCGCGACCACCACGAGCGCCGCGACCGCTCCGGCTACCCGCGCGGCATCGCACTGACCGACCAGCTCGTGGAGATCGTCGCGGTCTGCGACGTCTACGACGCCCTCGTCTCGCCGCGCCCCTACCGCAGCAACGCGTTCGACAACCGCTCGGCGATCGAGGAACTCACCGCGATGGCCGAAGATGGCCGGATCGGCCGGGATGCGGTGCAGCTGCTCGTCGCGATGAACCGCAAGGACCATCCGCCGCCCGAACGCTGCTTGGTCTCGCTCGAGAAGCGCGGCCACGAGCCCGACGGCAACCTCTACGGCGTTTTCAGTGACACTGACGGTGACGGGCGCTGAAAAGGGCCCATCTGCGGCGTTGCACTCCTCGTGGCTGCCTGCGGCGGGCACGAGCCCGCCTCAGCATCCACTTCGTCCTGCGCCTTGCACCTGGACCCTTTTGATCACCCTCTCCGCGACCGTTGCCCAGCGAAGCTAGGGCAACGCTCCTAGCACGCCCCTGCGCTTTCCGCACACAGGCTGCCCGAGTCGTTCAGGAGCGTCATGATGCGTTCCGGCAAGGCAGCGAAGAGCGTGCGCGGAGGCGCACTCGTGTGCGCCGCACAAGCAGCGCGATAAGCGACGCCGCCGGGGCGCATCAGGGCCTCCTGAACGACCCGGGCTACCTCAGAACCATTTTTTGCGGCGGAAGTAGGCGAGCATGCCGACCCCGACGGCGACGATGATGCCCCAGAAGAAGACGTACCCGTAGCGCCACTTGAGCTCCGGCATGAACTCGAAGTTCATCCCGTAGATCCCGGCGACGAAGGTCAGCGGGATGAAGATCGTCGCGATCACCGTGAGCACCTTCATCACCTCGTTCATCTTGTTGCTGACGCTCGAGAGGTAGATGTCGAGCATGCCGGCGAGGATGTCGCGGTAGGTCTCCACCGTGTCCAGGACCTGCACCGCGTGATCGTAGAGATCGCGGAGGTAAACGCCGGTCGACTCGCGCACCAGATCGCGCTCGCGCTGCAGCCCGCCGATCAGCTCGCGCAGCGGCCAGATCGACTTGCGCAGGTTGATCACCTCGCGCTTGAGGGAGTAGACCGCGTGCAGCGTCTGCGGCGTCGGGGAGGCCATGAGCTCCTCCTCGAGGTCCTCGATGCGGTCCCCGAGCCGTTCAAGCACGTGATAGTAGCCGTCGACCACGGCGTCGATGATCGTGTACGCCAGGTAATCGGCCCCGTGTTGCCGGCAGTGCGCCTTGTCGGCTTTCAGCCGCTCGCGCAGCGGGCGCTCCCAGGATTGGGGCCCTTCATTGAAGGAGAGCAGCCAGTTCCCGCCGAGGACCAGGCTGATCTGCTCGCCGTGAATTTCGTCGCTGCCCTCGTGCAGGTGAAAGACATTGAGGTCCATGAAGAGGTGGTCGCCGTAGCTCTCGAGCTTCGGCCGCTGCTCGGTGTGCGCGATGTCCTCGAGCAGCAGCGGGTGCAGGCCGAAGTGTCTGCCGAAGCGTTCGAGCACCGTCACCTCGTTCACCCCGTCGACGTTGATCCAGATGGTGCGCTTCTCGTCGGGCGCGGGGAAGGAGTCCTCGACTGCGTGGACCTCGCACTCGTCGTACCCGGCGGCATCGTAGAGGATCCGGGTGATGGCGACCGCGGGCTGCGCCGGGTGCTCGGGTTCGGATGTGGTCACCAGCGTGCCGGGGGGCAGGCCGGCCTTCTGGGCGAGGCGCCGCTTGCGCTTCCTATGTACCATGTTTTTTACTCTACCAGCATGTCGAAAAACCCGAAACTGGCAGGTTGCTCACACCGGCAGGTCGCTCACACCCGCAGGTTGCTCAAAATGGTCCAGGTGCAAGGCGGGCGACGCCGCAGATGGGCCATTTTCAGCAATCTGCGCAGCTGCAGGTGCCGGTGCGGGCCTTCGTGAACGCCTCGCGCCCCTCGCGCCACGCCAGCGCGGCGATCACGAGCGCGCCGAGCGTGTCGATGTGCCGGATGCCCGTCGCTTCGTATCCCAGGCTCGAGGCGAGCAGCACGAACGAGAGGGCGAGGCAGGCGCGCGTGCAGGCCGCGTCGGCGACGATCGCCGCCGAGCCGAGCGCGCGGCCGACGGACATCTTCAGGCGGATCAGCAGCCACATCGTGACGATCGAGACGCCGGCGACGACGACCCCCCAGAGCGTCGTCTCTGGCGCCCGCCCCGCCGCGAGGTTCCAGGCCGCCGTCAGGATCAACCCTCCCGTCAGCAGGTAGAACGCGGCGCCGGTCACGCGCAGCGCGGTCTTCTCGAAATCGTCCGCCCCCTCCCCGTCCGGGCTCGCTCGCAGCCGCCGCATCAGGTGCCAGATGCCGATGCCGGAGATGACCTCGACGAAGGAGTCCAGCCCGAAGCCGAAGAGGGCGACGGTATCGTCGGCCAGGCCGAAGTACACCGACACCAGCCCCTCGAGCACGTTGTAGCCGATGGTGAAAGCGGCAAGCTGCGTCGCCCGGGCGTACAGCCGCGCGCGGACCTCGGGCGCGAGCACCGGCATCGTCAGGCTCACCAGGGCCATAACCACGAACCTCCCGATCCAGTCCCGGATATTCGTTCAACTTTACCAGAGATACACTACAATGCCGCCATGCGCTTTCGCCCCTGCATCGACCTGCACCAGGGCCGGGTGAAGCAGATCGTCGGCTCGACCTTCTCCGACGACGACCCGGGCCGCATCGCCACCAACTTCGCCTCGACCCAGCCCGCCTCCTGGTTCGCCGAGCTTTATCGCCGCGACCGCCTTCCCGGGGGGCACGTCATCATGCTCGGTCCGGGCAACGAGGCGGCGGCGGTTGACGCACTGCAGGCCTACCCGGGGGGGTTCCACATCGGCGGCGGCATCACCGAGGAGAACGCCCCGGCCTGGCTCGAGCGCGGGGCTGCCGCCGTGATCGTCACCTCGCACGTCTTCCGCGAGGGACTCATCGACGAGGAGCGACTCGCCCGCCTTGTCGCCCGCGTGGGGCGCGCGCGGCTCGTCCTCGACCTGAGCTGCCGCAAACGCGCTGGCCGCTACTGGGTCGTGACCGACCGCTGGCAGAAATTCACCACCGTCGAGGTGGACCCGGCCAGCCTCAACAGGCTCGCCGGCTCCTGCGCAGAGTTCCTGATCCACGCCGCCGACGTCGAGGGGCGCTGCGAGGGGGTCGAGGCCGACCTCGTCCGGATGCTCGGCGGGTGGCAGGGCATCCCCGTCACCTACGCCGGCGGCATCCGCAACCGCAGAGACCTGGAGATCATTCGCGACCTCGGACGCGGGCATCTGGACTTCACCGTCGGCAGCGCCCTCGACATCTTCGGCGGGACCGGCCTCGCCTACGACGCGGTGGTCGCCTTTCACCGCGGCGCCGGATGAGTTCCGCCGGGAGCGACCCCGGATCACCAGGCACGTCCGTCGCTTCCTCGAGACGGCGAGCTGTCGTCCTTCTCGCCGTGGGGGGGGCGGCTTTCTTCCTCTCCTGGTTCAAGGTCGTCGACTACGACGTCTTTTGGCATCTCAAAACCGGGCAGGTGATCCTGGATTCCGGCAGCCTCATGCGCACGAATCTCTTCTCCGCGCTCTTTCCCGATCACCCCTGGCCGAACCCCGAGTGGCTCTTCCAGGTCCTCCTCGCCTCCGTATACCGCGCGGGAGGGTGGTTCGGCATCCAGGTGCTCAAGGTGTCGCTCGTGGTTGCGCTCGGTGTCGCCCTCGCCGCCCGGGCGCTCGCCGGAGGCGCCCGCCCCCTCATGGCCATCGGGTTTGCCGTCATCCCGCTCGCCGCGATGCGGTTCCGTTTCCAGGAGCGCCCGCAACTCTTTTCGTACCTCTTTTTCACGCTCCTGGTGTGGGCGGTCGAACGCGCGCGGCGCGGCGAGCGGCGCACTCTCTGGCTCCTCCCCCCGCTCTTCGCCCTCTGGAGCAACATCCACCCCGAACTTCTCCTCGGCCTGCTCTACCTTGGTGCAGTCATCGCCGGCGAACTGCTGCAGGGGCGAAGCGACGCCGAGGTTCCCAGCCACAAAGGCCGCGCACCTCTCCTGGCTGCAGTCGCGGCCGGATGCCTCCTCGCTTCCCTCCTCAACCCCGAGGGGTATCACGTCCTGACTTTTCCCTTCCTGCATCTTTTCCTCGGCCCGGCCGTGACGGTCTCGGAGTATCTGACCACCCCGCTTCGCCCCCTCCCTCTCTACTGGGCGTTCGTGGCGGTGACCATCCCCGCGCTCCTGCTGCCGCGCGGTCGCCGAGACTGGGCGGACATCCTGCCCGCCGCGGGCTTCGGGATCCTGGGCGGCATCTATCTGCGCGAAACCCCCTACTTCCTCCTGTTTGCCGGCACGTTACTCCCGGTGCGCCTGCAAGCGCTGGAGGGCTCCGGCGCCTTCTTCACGCGCAGGCGCATTGCGGCCCTTGCAATCGCGGCCACAGCCGCAGCGCTTATCTGGGCATTCCGCTGGGACCGGCTGCAGCCGTATCGCTGGGGGTGGGGAGTTGAAGACGACCTGCACCCCGTGGGCGCGGCACAGTTGCTCCTCGCCGAGCCCTGGCAAGGCAACCTCTACAATCACTACGAACAGGGGGGGTATCTGATCTTGAGCCTCTTCCCCCGCTACGGCGTCCTCCAGGACGGTCGGGTGCAGGCCTATCCCCGGGAGTTCATCGCGCGGCTCAACTCCAGGCTGTCCCCAGAACAGTGGCCGAAGATCGTGGCGGATTACCGTTTGAACCTGGCGTTGGTCTACAACGGGGAAGCGGCCGGTTTCCATCCCGCGGAGTGGGGGGTCGTCTTCTGGGACGACGCGTGGTGCCTCCTGGCGCGTCGCACCGCCGGCCAGGACGCGCTCCTGCGGAAACACGAATACCGTCTTTTTCTCCCGGGCCGGGATTTCGCCTCCGCGACCGACCCGGCCCTGCTCGCGAGGATGGCCGAGGAGATGGCCCGCAACCAGGGGGAGCGACTCCACCCCAGCCCGGTGGTGGCCAACAACCTGGGGACCATCCTCCTGCGCCTCGGCCGACGCACGGAGGCGGAAGTCTGGTTCCGCCAGGCGGTACAAACCGGACCCGACTCGGTGGCGGCCTGGACGAATCTGGGCCTGCTGCTCGCCGACGCGGGGCGCGCGAATGAAGCCGGGGAGGCGCTCGACCGAGCCCTCAGGCTGGATCCGGGGCTCGCGGTGGTCAGAGCGAGGCGGGAAATGCTGCGCCGGCCATGAATAAACCGTGACGAGACCACCGTGCTGAGCATCATCATCCCGGCCTGGAACGAAGCCGACAATCTGGCGCTCCTCCTCCCCCAGCTGCGGGAGATCCTCGCCGACCTGGGGGGAGAGAGCGAGATCCTCGTGGCGGACAACGATTCGCCGGACGCGACCGCCGCGATCTGCCGCCGGGAGGGTGTGCGCTGCCTGAGCGTCGGCGGCCCCGGCTACGGCCGTGCGCTCCGGGCCGGTTTCGCCGCCGCCCGCGGGGAGTACCTCCTCACGATGGACGCGGACCTCTCCCATCCTGCGGCCTTCATCCGCACGCTCTGGGAGCACCGCTCCCGGGCCGACGTCGTGATCGCCTCGCGCTATCTCAGGGAGGGGGAGGCCGACATGCCGCCTCTGCGCCTGTTCCTGAGCCGGCTTCTCAACTGGTCGTTCCGAAAGGCTCTGGATGTGTCGATCCGCGACCTCTCAAGCGGTTTCAGGCTCTATCGCAGGGAGGTGATCCAGGAGGTGGCTCCCACCGGGAGGGATTTCAACGTCCTCCAGGAAATCCTCTTCAAGGCCTATTCCAAGGGCTTCCGAGTGCTGGAAGTCCCGTTTCACTACCACCGTCGGGAAAGCGGCCGGTCCCACGCCCGACTCCTCGCCTTCGGCGTGCATTACATCAGGACCTTCTGGAGCATGTGGCGGCTGCGCAACTCGATCGCGTCGGGGGACTACGACCGTCGGGCCTTCGACAGCCGCATCCCCCTCCAGCGCTGGTGGCAGCGGCGGCGCCATAAGATCATCGTGGCCTGGGCGAACGGGGGCGGGCCGGCGCTGGACATCGGCTGCGGTTCGAGCCGCATCCTCGACGGGCTCCCGCCCGGCAGCCTCGGGGTTGACCCCTCACTCGCGAGCCTGCGCTACGCCCGCCTCTCCGGGCGCCTGGTGGTGGCCGGCGCCCTCCCCCGGATACCGGTCCGGGACGGCCGCTTCCCCACCGTGGTCTGCTCCCAGGTCATCGAGCACATCCCCAGGGATGCGGAGAACTTCGACGAGTTCTCCCGCCTGGTCGCCCCTGGGGGGATTCTTATCGTCGGCACCCCCGACTACGCCCGGCTCGCGTGGCGGCTGACGGAATGGTGCTATCGGCATCTCATCCCCGGCGGCTACGCTGACGAGCACATCACCCATTACACGCGGGACTCGCTCCAGAGTGAACTTCGGCAGCGGGGGTTCCGGGTCCTCGAGGAGCGTTACGTCGGCGGCGGGGAACTCATCCTCCGCTGCCGCAAGGAATGATGTCGGCCGGACGTCTCACCGGGGCCTGAGCCAGGCCGGCGGACATCCCCGCAGCGGGGAGAGCGGCAAGCGGAGCACCGCCGGCGCAGACCTTGACAGTCGCCGGGTTCGGGGCGAAGGTACACTGTTCATGATCGAACCCTCGAACACTCTGCTCGAACTGCTGCGGGCGTATCCGCCAGGCCAGGTCTTCGATCTGGCTCCGAAACCCTCTCTCATGCGCGGCTTCGACTACTTCCGACGGGGGAACCTCGCGGGGTTTACCTGGAACGCGGAGCGCTCGGTCCTGACCGCCGCGGTGATCGGCCAGATCCGCTACCTCGTCGATGTCGCGGCCGGCGGGAGCACCCTCGATTTCACCTGCACCTGCCCGGCCTGGAAACCGGACACGCACTGCAAACACGTGGTGTGCGTCGCGCTGACGATCAAAAACCTGCTCAATCCGGGCTCGTTCGTGGTGCAGGGCTGGGATGCCGGCAAGCGGGAGGCCCTGCTCCGTCAGATCGATTCCGGGGCGGCGGGCACCGCCGGGGCGGCTGCGGCGGGCGAGACGATCGCGCGGGGAACGAACGTGAGCCCGGCGGACCACCGGGCCGCTGACAGCGACGATTTCGCGATCGCGGTTGTGCCCGGGCGACCGGTCGCCGACGTCTTTCTCGTTCGCCACGGCGAGCGAGCGCAGGAGCACCGCGACTTCGCGGCCTGCCCTCCGGAGCTGCGTGGCCTGCTTTCGCCGTACCTGCGCCTCGATCGCTACGGCAAGTTGCGGCTGCTCGTGCAGTATCTCGCGAATCACGGCGGCAAACACCGACTGCTGCTCAAGACGCCCGCGGGAGAGCGGCCGCTGCGCTATCTCCCGGCGCCGGACGATGCCGCCCGCACCGAGTTCGACGCCAGGCGCGAGGGCGTCCGCGCCGCGAAAGTCTTCCTGCTCGGGGAAAGAGAGCTTCGAGGCACCCAGATCGGCGACGGCCTCGCCCTCGACGTCGAAGCGGGCATCATCTCGGCGGTGATCGACCGGCACGGTTGGCGGATCTGGAACGATATCACCGCGGCGCTGCCCCTGCCTGTCGCGCACGATGACGCTTCCCTCACTGGCGACGACCTTCCGGACGACGACCAGGAGGATGACGACGAGGAACTCTCCCCGGCGGCACTTGCGGAGCACGTGCGCCGGATCCCGGTCTACTACCCGGAGGACGAAGGCGCGACGCCGCCGACCCTGATGCTCAAAACCGCGGGGCAGCCGGTCGCCGCGACGGCGGTGCAGCCGCGCTATCGGCTGAGCATTCTTCCCGGTTTCGACGAGGACGGCCGACTGCTTCGCGCCGAGATCATCCTCGGGGAGAGCGCGGTGTTGCCCCATCCGCTGATCTCCGGCTTCCTCCAGTTCTCGCGGGTCCGCGTCTCGCAGGCGCTGCGCGCGAACAAGCGCCGG
>Ga0315271_10000930_pt1 | contig 17164 bp, 13 predicted proteins | sample C3_top_MG_FD_204664 | JGI IMG/M metagenome (GOLD analysis project Ga0315271, IMG submission 204664) | Sediment microbial communities from Yellowstone Lake, YNP, Wyoming, USA - C3_top | ecosystem: Environmental > Aquatic > Freshwater > Lake > Sediment | place: USA: Wyoming | collected 2017-08-01
CCCGCTTACGCACCAAATCCCGGTAATCATGATCAGCGGCAACGAACTCGCCGTGGAGCAGTTCTATGCAAACCGGATCGGCGCCGATAGCTTCATGAAGAAACCGTTTTCACGCATCGAGGTATTCGCCCGGATTGAGCGCTTGCTCGATGCCAACCATGTCCCGCGCCGAATTGTCGCCAATGGGGATAAATCGAGGCCGACGCCGACGACACGACCCTGAATGCATTGGCCATTTTTGGCAATGCATATTCAAATGAAGCACTTTCCGGCCCATACTGACTTGATTATGCATCGTCGGAAATGGCCATTGCATGATCCCGCCCGGACCTGCCACGACACGCTGAGTTCTGCCTCGGCCCATCGCACGAGGTAATTAAGCATTCCGAGATTGCAGCCCCGCGAAAGGATGTGATAGGGTTTAACTTTCTATCTTTCATTGTTGGGGTGGGTTATGGTGAATCGTATTTTTTCGTATCTGTCCGCGTTCGCTTTTACGCTTGCCTTGGCCGCTTGTGCAACGCCTGGGCCGCAACCCGGCGAGATGGAAATCCGCAGCGGTATGATCGAGCAGATCACCGCTGTGCAGATAGCGAGCAACCATCATACCGGCATCGGTGCGGTGGCCGGCGGTGCGATCGGGCTCGGCATTGGCAGTTTGATCGGAGCCGGCACGGGCCGCGATGTTGCGATGGTTCTGGGCACGCTCGGTGGCGCCTATGCGGGCAACGAGGTCCAGAAGAAAAATGACCAGCCAGTGCCAGGACAGCAGATCATTGTGCGCTTGAAGGATGGCGTTCTGGTCTCGGTAACTCAACCCGTCAATCCGAACCTGCAGCCCGGCCAGCGCGTCTACATCGAGGGCAACGGAGACGGGGCGCGCGTCGTCATGCAGTAACAAGCTTTCGAACGCAAAAAAGCCCGGAACGATTCCGGGCTTTTTTTCGCCTGCTGCCGACAGCTTAACGTGAACGTCGCGCCAGCGACACTTCGTCCCCCTCGCCCGCATACGATTCCACACGGACTTCAGTCCGTAGTGGATCGGAGTCCTTTAGGGCTTGCGGGACATACGACTTTTCGCGGGCTTCAGCCCGCAGAAAATCGGAGTCCCCTGGTGGGATAACCAGCGACTTGGCTGGCGTCTTTTGCCTGCCTAGTCGAATGGCTAGTAGTTCCATCAGAGGGCCGGGGTGAGGGAACGGACACGGCGGTCATGACATTCATCATTCGGGGTTGCGCGGCCGCCATGTCCGTTCGGGCGGTTGCGCCGTTATTGATGCGGCACGAATAAAGCGCGAACGGGCAAGCGGGCGGAATGTTCGCAATTTCCCGGATCAAGCCGCGGCGTGCCGAATCAATAACGATTGGGCGGGTTATTGAGACGGCTCCGCTAAATCAACAGAATGGACTGGGCTCTGCAACGCAGTCGTTCATGGTATTTGCTTGCCGTCTCGACAACTCGATTCAGCCAGACACGATACCGTACCTATTTGAGCCCCAGGACATCCCGCATGTCGTACAACCCCGGCGCTTTGCCTTGCAGCCACTTTGCGGCGCGCAACGCACCCTGGGCAAAAGTGGCGCGGCTGCTGGCTTTGTGGGTGAGTTCGACGCGCTCGCCGATACCGGCGAAGAGCAGGGTGTGGTCGCCGACGATGTCGCCGCCGCGCACGGTGGCGAAGCCGATGGTGTCGGGCTTGCGCTCACCGGTGACGCCTTCGCGGCCATAGACGGCGCATTCAGTCAGATCGCGGTTGATGGCACGGGCAACCGCTTGCCCCAATCCCAGCGCGGTACCGGAGGGGGCATCGACTTTGTGGCGATGATGGGCTTCGATGATTTCGATGTCGTAGCCATCGGCAAGGACTTGCGCGGCAAGTTCGGCAAGCTTCATCAGGAGGTTCACACCGACGCTCATGTTGGGCGAAAAAACGATGGGGATGCGCCTGGCAGCATCCAGGATGCGCGCCTTGCCTGTTTCGTCAAACCCGGTGGTTCCAATAACCAGGGGCACGCCGGCCGCGGCACAGGCATCGAGGTAGCCGAATGTGGCCTCTGGACGGGTGAAGTCGATCAGAACCTGGGCGCCGGCGAGCGCAGGCTGCGCCTGGTCGCTTACCTTGACACCCGACATGGCACCATAAACCACGCCGGCATCTTGACCGACCAGGGGACTGCCGGGACGGTCGATCGCGGCGGCAAGGGTGCTACCGGGATCCGCTGCGACCGCTTCCAGCAGCGCCCGCCCCATGCGACCGGATACCCCGGCGATAGCCGTTTGTATTGTCATGGTTTCTTGGGGCGCAGCGTGGATAGCACACGCTCTTCAGTAATCATCCAGCGGCCGCCACGCTGCACCATTTTGATCTGCTTGACCACGGCATCGCGATAACTGTCGGAGCGGTAATACTGGTTGAATGTCACGAGCGCGCTGCCGTCAGGCGCCATTTCGACCGAAGGCGAATCGATTTTCAGGTCGATGTTTTTGGCCTGACCGAGCAACAGCCGGCGGCGTTTCTCCCAGTCGGCGCGAGTCACCCCACCCTGCGCAACGAAGTCCTGGCCATAGGCGGCAAGATAGGCTTCCTCGTTGCGCTGCGCCCAGGCTTCAGACCATGATTTCAGCGCCTGCAGCACCCCCTCCTCGGCATTGGCGGGCGCTGCGCTGCTGCTAGCGCTGCTGGGTTCGGGGAAAGGCGGAATCACGTCGGGCTGAACCTGGGCCACGTTGGCATCCGTTTGCAAATTCAGTTCGACTGGCGGTCTGGGGTCAACATAAGCAGGCGCGCCTTTGGGGCTGGGCAGGGGCGGCACAATACTGGTCGCAACCGGAGTGCGCGGGGACGCCGCGGCCTTGGGGGACTCCGGCCTGGTTGCCGCAACCGGCGCAGGTGCAGCATCAACCACAGATGGAACCGGCACGGTTTTGGGCTGCGCCATGGCAGCAACGGGAATGGCAGCAACGGGAGTCGCGGCGGCGGCCACCACCGGAGCCGGGAGCGGTTTGGCTGTGGCCGCAGGTTCGGTTTCCGCGGCGGGCTGGACGGCCGCAGCCGCCTTCGGAACAGGCGCTGCCTCAACCGTCTCAGGGAGGGGTTCTGGCTTGATCGGAGCCGGTTCGACTTTGACCGCAACCGCAACTTGCGGCGCAAGCTTCGGCACGTCCACTTTGGCGACGAGCGGCTCGGCGGCGGGGAAATCGCCATCGATACGTTTGAGAATATCGCCCTCGAAAAACAGCGTAATACGTTTCTGCTCGGTGAGCTTGCCCGCCTTGTAGTAGAGGTAGACGTAATCCCAACGGTCGTTGCGGAAAGGATCGACGAGCAGCGGCGTTCCCAGCAGGAAGCGCACCTGCGAGCGGTTCAGGCCGGGCTTCAACTTGGCGACGCTTTCCTGGTCGAGCGCGTTGCCCTGCTGCACATCGATTCGGTGCGGGCCAATTCCACCACCGGAACAAGCCGCAAGAAGCCCCATTAGAAAAACGGGTATCAAAACATTACGTGACATAACCGGTCAGCCAGAATGGTCAGGGCTTGTTGAAAAAACGTATCATAACGTACTCGCGATATCATCCCGGAGCCTTCATTGAGCAATCCATCCGACCTGAAGAACATCGGGCTCAAGGCAACCCTGCCGCGCCTGAAAATCCTGGACCTGTTCGAGCAGGGAGAGAAGCGGCACATGACCGCCGAAGATGTGTATCGCCTGTTGTCTGACGAAGGGCACGATATTGGCCTGGCGACGGTTTACCGTGTGCTCACCCAGTTTGAGCACGCGGGACTGCTGATACGCCATCATTTCGACAGCGACAAGGCGGTGTTCGAGCTCAATCAGGGTGAACATCACGACCACCTGGTATGTCTGCAATGCGGCAAGGTGGAGGAGTTTGTCGACAGCGAAATCGAAAAGCGCCAAACCCGCATCGCCAAGGAGCGCGGCTTTGTCATTCGCGAACACTCGCTGCAAATCTACGCCGAGTGCGTCAAGGAAAACTGCCCCAACCGTAAACCGGCAGAGCGGAATAACCGTCGTTAATCGGTTTGGGCATACGATCTTTCATGGGCTTCAGCCCATAGAAAATCGGAGTCCCCTTGTGGGATAACCAGCGACTTGGCTGGCGTTTCTTGCCTGCCTGGTCGAATGGCTAGTGGTTCCATCAGAGGGTTGGGGGAAAGGGAGGCGAAGCCATCGGTTTGGGCTCAACGTTTGCCCCCTCTCCCTCTGGGACCTCGGTGCCCCGCAGGGGGAGAGGGCTGGTAGCGGCTGATCGCCTCGCACAACACTGTCGCCCCATCCAAAAGCCGTGGCGTGGGCCGGTGCAGGGTGTCGGCGTCAATCCGGACAAACGCACCGCGACGTACAGCCGGCAGTTGGGGGAAGCGTTGCCACATCGGCCGGCTATCCGGCCCATCGCTGCCGCTCACGATCACTTCAGGCGCACGCGCCAGCACGGCTTCCAGCGACACCGTGGGCGATGCGGCATGCAGCTCCTCGAACACGTTGTGTCCGCCACATAAGGCCAGCGCATCGCCGATCCAGTGCCGCCCCCCCACCGTCATCAATGGCCGCTCCCACACCTGATAAAACACCCGTAGCGGCTTGTGTTGAGCGTAGCGTGTTTTCAGGGTACGCAGCCGCTGCTCGAATGCCTGCGCGGCAGCCTCTCCCGCTTCACTGTGCGCGGACGCCCGGCCAATCAGTCGCAACAGACGCGCCACGTCGGCAAGCCGATGCGCCTCGGTGACCAATATGGGAATCCCCATCCGGCGCAACGTGTGCAGGTCCGCTGCGCGATTGCCACTGGCCCAGGCAATGATCAAATCCGGCTTCAGGGCCGCGATGCGCTCGAAATTCACCCGGCTGTAATCGCCGATACGCGGCAAAGCCTGCGCCGTTTGCGGATAGTCGCTGGCGCTGTCCGCCCCCACCAGTTGCGCGCCCGCGCCCACGGCAAACACCAGTTCCGTCACATGCGGCGCCATGGAAACAATGCGTTTGGGGGGCTGCGCCAGTTTCAGTTTTTGGCCCGCATCATCCACCAGGTCGATCGCCGCCCATGCCGCCGGGGGAAAAAGAAAAAAAAGTAAGAGTGTGAGACGGGCGATCACTGGTCGCGTATGACGCCGTCGTGGAACACCAAACTGGCCCGTCCATCCTCGATACGCAGCCGCGTGAGCCCGGCACTCGCCACTTCGATCCGGTAGGCATTCGCCAAAGGAATTTCCAGCGCATGCGCCAGCGCCATGCGTATCACTCCGGCATGGCACACCACCAGCACATGCTCGCCGTCGTGATGCGCCAGAATCTCGCCCAACCCGGCCGCAACCCTGGCGTAAAAATCTGCGAGCGGTTCCGCCCCATCCGGCCGCGCATGCACCGGGTCGGTTTTGAAGCGGGCCAGAGTGCCCGGCGCTTCCCGTTCGATATCAAAGGCGGTCTTGCCCTCCCACACACCGAAACCGATTTCCTTCAATCGATTTTCAAAGTGGAGCGGCAGTCCGCGCTGCGCTGCGAGTTCCTCGGCAAAGGCGCGACAGCGCAACAACGGGGAAGAGACGATGCGCGACCACGGGGCGATCAGTCCCACAAGGGGACTCCGACTTTCTCCCCGCAAGGGGGAGGCCGATAGGTGCCCAACGGCTGCGCCGTTACCCTTTCGCTCTACGGGCTGAAGCGCGTGCGGAATCGTATGCCCTAAAGGACTCCGATCCGCTACGGGCTGAAGCGCGTGCGGAATCGTATGCCCCACTGCAGCCCGCATCTGAGCCCAGCCTTTTTCCGAGAGGGGGTCGTCGATCTGGCCACGGTATTTTCGACCACCGACGGGTTCGCCGTGGCGCATAAGGTCAAGCGTGGTGGACATCGGTCAAACCAGCAGCACCAGATTATCCCGATGGATAAGCTCCGGCTCGTCCATATAACCCAGCAGGGCCTCGATTTCGCGGCTGGGCTGGCCGGCGATGCGGCGCGCCTCGCTGGCGTTGTAGTTGCTCAGGCCGCGCGCGATTTCGCGCCCCCCGGCGTCCACCACCGCGACGACTTCTCCGCGTTCGAATTCGCCGGTGACGGCTTTGACGCCGACGGGAAGCAGGCTTTTTCCATCCTCACACAAGGCCTTGACAGCACCGTCATCCAGCACGACGCCACCCCGCAATTGCAGGTGGTCGGCGAGCCACTGGCGACGCGCATCCAGCGGCGCCTGAAGTGCAATGAGCTGGCTGCCGATGGCTTCGCCTGCCGCCAGACGCAATAAAACCCTGTCCTCGCGCCCGCAGCAAATCACGGTGTGTGCGCCGCTACGCGCCGCACGTTTGGCGGCAAGGATTTTGGTCAACATGCCGCCGGTGCCGACGCTGCTGCCTGCGCCGCCTGCCATGCGTTCGAGTTCCGGGTCGCCCGCGTGCGCATCGCTCACCAGGGTCGCCGTCACGTCACGGCGCGGATCGGCAGTGTACAGGCCAGTCTGGTCGGTGAGGATGATGAGACAGTCGGCTTCGATCAAATTGGTGACCAGAGCGCCCAGGGTGTCGTTGTCGCCGAGGCGGATTTCGTCGGTGGCGACCGTGTCGTTCTCATTGATGATGGGCACGACGCGCAGTTCCAGCAGGGTGCGCAAGGTCGAGCGTGCATTGAGATAGCGGGTGCGATCGGCGAGGTCTTCGTGGGTCAGCAGCACCTGGGCCGCGTGCAGCTTGTGCGCGCGAAAAATCGACTCATAGGCCTGCACCAGCCCCATCTGCCCCACTGCGGCGGCGGCCTGCAATTCGTTGATGGCATGCGGACGTTTGCTCCAGCCGAGCCGCGCAATGCCTTCGGCAATCGCGCCGCTGGATACCAGCACCACCTGCTTGCCCTGCCCGGTCAGCGCGGCAATCTGCTCCGCCCAGCGCGACAACGCAGCGTGATCGAGTCCGCGCCCTTCCGCCGTCACCAGACTGGAGCCCACCTTGACGACGATGCGGCGGGCGTTTCTAACCACCGAACGGGCAAGCCCGTTCCCCTCTCCCCGGCCCTCTCCCGCTTGCGGGCGAGGGGGACGCAGGGTCGCTTCGCGACGTTCATCATGACGACTCATCGCGCCGCCCGTCTCAGATTGTCCGCGGCTGCTTGCCCGTCCTTGACCGGAATCCCGTCCGGGCAGAAATGATCTTCGAACAATGCCTTGTGATAGGACAGCATGGAACGAAACTTGATGTCCTCCCAGCCTGCATTGCGCGCCTTCGACCAGGTGTTATCCGGGTGGCCGTAAGCATAGAGACGCCGTTCGCCAGACTCGCAACGCATACCTTCGAAGGAAACATTTTTTGCGCCACCCACGGCTTCTACCACTACGATGTAGCGAATGACCTTATCCTCGCCCACGCTGATCGAAGCCACATCCACATAATGCCGGTTGCGGGTGGCGGAAGACACGTTGAACGGGACGAGATTTTCTGCCTTGGGATAAGACGGCAGTTGCGGCGCCATCTCCACCCAGGGTTTGTCGTGATCGAAATCGAACTCGAACTCCCGCCACTCGGCATGGGCAACAAGAGGCAGCAGCAGGAGAAGTACAGGCAGTTTTTTCATTCCCGCTATTTTATTGATTCGGCACAATGATGTCTTCAAGAAAGATAAGCACGACCACAACCGACAAACCCGGTCCCCAAACCCAGGCAACCAGGCTCTACTCAAATGCGTGGCCTCTTGTACCTAAGATAAAATCAAACTCACTCAATAGATCTGGGCATAAAAACCCGAACTCGATCAATCACCGCAAAGAATCGACATGTTGCCCGCCTCACTCAAACGCTACGCCTGGCTCTCCATCGCTGCGGCCCTTGCCACCATCCTGCTGAAGGGTCTGGCCTGGCGGCTCACCGGCTCGGTGGGCCTGCTCTCCGATGCGCTCGAGTCCTTCGTCAATCTGGCGGGGGCCATGATGGCGCTGGCCATGCTGTCGCTGGCGGCCATGCCGGCGGACGACAATCATGCGCACGGGCACGGCAAGGCGGAGTACTTCTCCAGCGCATTCGAAGGCTTCCTCATCCTCGTCGCCGCGGTCAGCATCGGCTATGCAGCCATTTATCGCCTGCTCGATCCCCAGCCGCTCGAAGCGGTGGGGATCGGGCTGGCGGTGTCGGTGGTCGCTTCGGTGATCAACCTGGCCACCTCACGCATCCTCATGGGCGTGGGACGAAAATACAAATCCATCACCCTGGAAGCCGACGCGCACCACCTGCTCACCGACGTCTGGACATCCGCAGGCGTCATTGTGGGGGTCGGACTGGTCTGGCTGACCGGCTGGCTCTGGCTCGACCCGGTGATTGCCCTGCTGGTGGCAATGAATATTGTCTGGACCGGGTGGCAACTGCTGCAGCGCTCTGCCGCGGGCCTGATGGATTTTTCCATCCCGGATGAAGAACTGAAAGCGATTGACAGCGTACTGAATGGCTACCGCCAGCAGGGTCTGGAGTTCCACGCTTTGCGCACACGGCAGGCCGGCAGCCGCGCCTTCATCACCTTCCATGTCCTGGTACCTGGCGCGTGGACGGTCCAGCATGGGCATGACTGGTCGGAACGCATCGAAGCCGACATCCGCCAGGCCGTTCCACACGCTCACATCACCACGCACCTGGAACCGAAGGAAGACCCCGTCTCCCTGGCGGATCAGGAGCTGGATCGTCGGGCGGATTAAGCCTGGTGGCCGATGGGTTAAATCGATCCCCAACTTTCGTTCATGATCGCCTCGCCCCTCGGTTATTCAGCCACCTTGCGGCGCAAAGCCCGGTAAGCCAGCGCATACGCAGCAAGGTTAACCACTACGACCACCCCGCCCAACACCTGCTGTATCGGCAAGGTCAGATTTTCTGGATACAGGATCGGTAACAGGTAGCGTTCGACAAAGTCCCCTGTGTACGCACTGCCCCCGCCGAGTACGCGCAGATGATTCTCAAGCGGCGTGAGCGGACAAATTCCGCCGGTGAATTCAATGAACGCACCCCATGCAGCGGCAGGCAGGTGCAGCCACAGCAGTTTCGGCCAGCGCACCAGCAGGAACCCGCCTGCCATGACAAAGGCGACAAAGAGCAGGTGCACGATCACCAGTGCGTTGGCAAGGATTACGGCCATTCCTTCTCCACTACTTTATCCCTCACTGACTTCCTGAAACAACAATAGTCAGGCGCTTGTTCCCGCCAGATGCTTGCCCTTCTCCCACTTGAATACCTCGAACCACGCGATCCCCGCCGCGCCAGCAGCGAACGCCAGCAGAACATCGTTCGCGTGCAGATAGGTGAAGCCGAATAATTCGCGCAGACCGGGCACATAGAGCACAAACGCAAGGAAGCCGAGCGTGCCGCCGATTACCCACCACAACGCGGGGTTCGGCGTGCGCAGCGATGCCAGCAGGGTGCTCGACCAGGAGCGGTTGGCCAGAATCAAACCAAGATTGCCGATCACCAGGGTTGCGAAGGTCAGCGCACGCGCTTCGTCAGCCCCCTGCCCGCGTTGCAGCGAGATGGCATACACCGCAGCAACGGCAACAAACAGGGTCGCACCCTGCAGCAGCGACAGCAGCAGGGTGCGCAGGCTGAACAGGGGCGCATCGGGTCGGCGCGGCGGCCGTTCCATGCTGTCGCGTTCTTCCGGCTCGGCTTCGAACACGATGGAACAAGCGGGATCGATGATGAGCTCGAGAAACACGATATGCACCGGCGCGAGCACCAGCGGCAAGCCGAACAGCAGCGGCAGCAGCGCCATGCCTGCAATGGGCACATGCACCGCGAGAATATAAGCCATTGCCTTGTGCAGGTTATCGAAGATGCGCCGGCCGAGGCGGATGGCATCGACAATGGTGGCAAAGTCGTCGTCCAGCAAGACGAGCGAGGACGCTTCGCGTGCGACGTCGGTGCCGCGCCCGCCCATGGCAATGCCGATGTGCGCGGCCTTGAGCGCCGGCGCGTCGTTCACGCCGTCGCCGGTCATCGCCACCACTTCGCCGTTGGCCTTGAATGCCTGCACCAGGCGCAACTTCTGTTCCGGTGCCACGCGTGCGAATACGTGGGTGGTTTCGAGGCGTTGCCGCAAATCCATGTCGTCGAGCGCATCGATCTCCGGGCCGCTGAGGATGCCGCCGGCAAGATCGATTCCGGCTTCCCGTGCAACGGCCTGCGCGGTGCCGGGATAGTCGCCCGTGATCATCGCCACCCGCATACCGGCACGGCGCGCCACGTTGATCGCCTCCGGCACACGCGGGCGCAAGGGATCGGCCAGCGCAATCATGCCGAGAAAGACGAAAGGAAAATCGTGCTGCTGTGGCGGCCAGGCCGTGCCCTTGAATGTTGACTTGGCTATTGCCAGGACACGCAGGCCTTGTTCCGCAAGACGGTTCACCTGCTCGGCAATGGCCGCGGTTTCCGCATTGGACAGGTGGCACAAATCGGCAATGGCTTCCGGCGCGCCTTTGGCGGCCACCACATATTCGTCGTGCAGGGTGGCCTTCCAGCCATGCGACATGGCGAGCATGTCGCGGCACAGGGGATAGTGCTGCGCCAGCGTCCAATCGCCGTGCAGGTGCTCGGTACCAGCGAGATAGTGATCGGCGAGGCGGCGAAAGGCTTTTTCCATCGGGTCGAACGGGTCGACCACGCTGGCCAGCACGCTGAATTCGACCAACTCATGAAAGCTTTCCGGAAGCTCATTCGCTTGCCCGTAGTCGACCGCATAACTTGCATCGCGCGTCACCAGTTGCGTCACCGTCATGCGGTTCTCGGTGATGGTGCCGGTCTTGTCCGCGCACAGAATGGTGGCCGCGCCGAGCGTCTCCAGCGCCGGGGTGCGCCGCGTCAGCACGTTGCTGCGCGAAATGCGCCACGCACCGAGCGCAAGGAAGACCGTGAGCACAACCAGAAACTCCTGCGGCAGCAGGGAAATGGCGAGGGTTATGCCGGCGAGGAGCGCATCGAGCCAAGAGTCACGTGTGAGGCCATACAGTACAACGACCACACTGCACAAAACGACACCCAGCAGCGCAAAGGCCCACATCATCCGGCGCACCTGGCGCTGCACAGGACTCGGTTCGGGGCGTAAGGCTTGCAGTGACTTGCCGATTTTGCCAATCTCGGTGCGTGGCCCAGTGGCGGTCACACGTGCAATGCCCTGGCCCTGCACGACCAGCGTGCCGGAAAAAATCATTGGCAAATCGTCGCCGCCGGGGCGCGTCGTGTCCGGCAGACCATCGCCTACCGCTTTGCGCACAGGAGCGGCTTCGCCAGTTAGCAGCGATTCATCGACGAGCAGGCCATTGCACATCAGCAGCAGCGCATCCGCGGGCACGCGGTCTCCTTCGGCCAGCATCACAATGTCGTCGCGCACCACCTCGCGCCCGGCGATGCGCTGCTTTTCACCATCGCGCAACACCAGGGCACGCGGGCTGGTTAAATCGCGCAGGGCTTGCAGTACGCGCTCGGTCTTATGCGTCTGATAGAGGGTGAGGCCCATCACCACCCCCACGAAAAACAGCAGCATCAACGCTTCGTGCAGATCTCCCAGCACCAGGTAGATACCGGCCGCAGCGATGAGCAACAGAAACATCGGCTCGCGGATCACTTCGAGCACAATCGCTGCTGTGCCGCGTGGTCCGCTATCAGGTAATGCGTTCGCACCCTCCTCCGCCAAGCGCTCGCGCGCAAGGGTAGTAGTCAAGCCCTGTAAGGCAAGGGGCTCACCGCAAGCAGGATCATTCATCACGGGTTCTGTTCCATCACCTGGACATCCTACGCCGCAGCCATCTTCTTTGGTACGGTCTTATTAGGCGTTGGGTCTATGCCGGCGGTTACCGAAAACGACAACCAGAGCCGAATAAATTATTAGCGGAATCGAGGCTCAGACCACGCTGTTGCGAATGGTCGAGTATGTACCATTGATGAAAATCTGACTGGAGAAAACTGGCGCCCCGCCGAAGACGAACCGAAGAGGTATCGAATGAAATAGGTCCCGGCTTCCATTCGACATGATCGGCTGCTCTTGGCAGCTTAGTGAAGGTGCACTACATAGGCCGATTCCTGATGTCCAAAAACACATCCGACATTTAAGTAAGCGTCAAGGCTGCCGATTCACAGATATCGCCCCCACCCGAACAAACCATCATGCTCGTCCGCCAAGCTGTCGTTACCGCGACCAGCGATGCCAGTCTTGAATACCTGGCCGAGATCAAGCCGAATCTGGTGCTCGCGTTTGCCGCGCCGTGCTTCTTCAATGATCCCGGCTTTGCCACCGGACTAAGCCGCGCATTCCCAGACGCCCGGCGGGTGGCGGTCTCCACTGCGGGTGAAATCTCCAGTCAGGGTGTGAGCGACGATAGCGCGGTGATCACCGCGATTCATTTTGACCACATCCCTTTCAAGGTGGCCTCCACCGAAATCGCCGGAGTGAACGATGCGGCGGCGGCTGGCCGGCGATTGGCCGAGCAGCTCGTAGCCACGGACCTGAAGGCGGTGATCCTGCTGTCGCAAGGCGTAGCGGTCAACGGCAGTGCGTTGATTGACGGCGCCGTATCCGTGCTGGGCAAACATATCCTGCTCACCGGCGGGCTGGCCGGTGATAACGGCGCGTTTACCCGCACCTGGGCGCTGCTGGACGACACGGTGTCCGATAAACTCATGCTCGCCATCGGCTTTTACGGCGATGCCGTCGCCTTCTCGCACGGCTGTTTCGGCGGCTGGCAGAGCTTTGGCCCGGCCCGGCGCGCCACGCGCGTGAATGGCAATGTGCTGCATGAACTGGACGGCGAACCGGCACTGGACATCTACAAGCGCTATCTGGGGGAGTATGCCCGGGATCTCCCCGCCTCCGGCCTGCTGTTTCCTTTCTCCATACTGTCCCATGATCGCGAAGAAACAGGACTGATTCGCACCCTTCTGGCCGTCAGCGAAGCCGATGGCAGCCTGACACTGGCCGGCGACATTCCACCGGATTGTTATCTCAAACTGATGCATGCCTCCACCGATGCCCTGGTGGATGGTGCCGAAGCGGCGGCAAAGGCCGCAAGTGAGCTCATGCACAACGATAGCGCGGGACTGGGCCTGCTGGTGTCCTGTATCGGACGCAAACTGGTAATGGGAGACCGGGTAGATGAGGAAGTGGAAGCAGTTGGCGCCGTCTTTGGTCAGCATTGTGTACTCGCCGGCTTTTACTCCAATGGTGAAATCAGCCCTTTTCTGAAATCCACCGAGTGCAAGCTGCACAACCAGACCATGACCATTACCCACCTGAGTGAGCGGGTATGTGCATAACCAACCTGCATCCGCGGCCCTCGTCTCCCGGTTCAACTTCTGTAACGCCAAAACCGCGTCGTCGAACGCTGCGGCCGGATCAATAAATGCACCGCCTGCTGGAACGTCAGATCAAGCGCATCCTTGACATCGAGTCCGGGCAGTTCACGGATTTGCTCCGGGATCACGCCGAACGGATAGCCGGGCAGGAACCGGAACTGGCACGCGCCCTGTTCGGCCTGCCCGCCCTGTTGGAGCGCGTAGCAGCGACCTATGCCCAGCAGGAACGCGACCTGGTATTGATCCGACGCAGCCTTGACCTATCCTCACAGGAGCTTTCCGGCAGTAATCAGAAATTGCGCAAGGAAGCGCAAGCCAACACGCAGGTGCTGGCCGCCCTGCAACGCGCCTTCGATATTCTGCGCAAGGACAACAACCAGGGTGACGAAACCCGCAGCAACGATCTGGTCGTGATGGCCGAGCAAATCGCCGCCCTCACCCGTGAACGAGAACGTATCCAGGATGCACGGGTTCAAAGCGATGAACGCTTTGACCTGGCCATGCGTGGCGCCAACGACGGTCTGTGGGATTACGATGTGGTGCGCGACACAGTATATTTTTCGCCACGCTGGAAGAGCATGATTGGTTACCATGAAAGCGAGATCGGCGCCTCATTCGATGAATGGACTGATCGGGTCCATCCCGACGATCTGTCGACCGCCAATGAAGCATTGCAGGCACATTTTCACGGCAAGACGCCCCAATTCGAAGCCACGTTCCGCTTCCTTCACAAACAAGGGCATTATCTTTGGATATTGTCCCGTGCCCAGGCGCTGAAAGACGCAGTCGGCATGGTCACACGCATCGTCGGCACCCACACGGATATCACACTGCAGAAACAGGCCGAAGAAGCCTTGTTCAAGGAAAAGGAGCTCGCCCAGGTAACACTGGCATCGATCGCTGATAGCGTACTCACTACCGATGCGTTTGCACGCATCACCTTCCTCAATCCTGTGGCGGAGCAACTCACGGGCTGGACGCTGAAAGAGGCCAAAGGGCTCCATGTCAGCGAGATCATTCAGCTCGTCAACGAATCCGGGGAGAGGCAGGAAAACCCTGCAATGCTGTGCTGCCGGGAGCAGCGCATCGTGGACAAGGAGAGCCAGGCCCTGTTGGTCTCGCGTCATGGCGGAAAACATGCTATCGAGAATTCCGCCGCACCCATCTGGAGCAGTGAAGGCAAACTGAGCGGTGTGGTCATGGTATTCCAGGATGTCACGGAAAAACGTGCCCTGACTCAGGGCATGGCCTGGCAAGCCGCTCACGACAGCCTCACTGGCCTGAATAACCGGCGTGAATTCGAGCAGCGGCTGCGGCAACTGCTGTTGAAAGAAGCCGAGAAAGGCAGTGGCCATGCCATGCTCTACATCGACCTGGATCAATTCAAACTGGTCAACGACACCTGTGGCCATCTGGCCGGGGATGAGTTGCTGAAGAGTCTGGCACACCTGCTGCAAACTCATGTGCGCAGCTCCGATACCCTGGCGCGGCTGGGCGGCGACGAGTTCGGCCTGCTGCTGGAAAACTGCCCGATCCACAAGGCGAAAAAAATCGCCGAGAACCTGCGCGGAGCCGTGCATGACTTCCGCTTCGCCTGGCAGGACAAGAGTTTCGAGATCGGGGTTTCAATCGGCGTGGCGCCCATCGACCTTGCTACCGGCAACATCAAGGAAGTGATGGCAGCCGCCGACATGGCCTGCTACGCCGCCAAGGAACAAGGTCGCAACCGCATTCACGTCTACACTCCCGACGACCAGGAACTGGTACGCCGTCGCGCGGAACTCCATGCCGCCAGCGGCATCCGCGCGGCTCTGGAGCAGGGCCGGCTGACCCTGTACGCACAGGAAATTCGTCCGATGCGCGACGGCCTCCTGCCACACTACGAAATATTGCTGCGGATGGTGGACGAAGACGGCCATCTGCAACCGCCTTCCGTATTTATTCCTGCGGCTGAACGCTATGGCCTGATGGCAGCAGTGGACAAATGGGTGATAGCACACGCTTTCGCCTTCATGGCGCGCACCCCTGGACTGGAACTCGCCATCAACCTTTCGGGACTGTCGCTGCAGGACGAGGGCTTCATTAAATATGTACGCACACAACTGGCAGAAAACGGCATCGATGCCCTTAAGGTATGCTTCGAGATCACCGAAACGGCTGCCATCTCGAACCTCTCCCGGGCTACAAGCTTCATCCAGGAAATGAAGTCTCTGGGTTTTCGTTTCTCACTGGACGATTTTGGCTCCGGCATGTCGTCCTTCACTTATCTGAAACACCTGCCGGTGGACTACCTCAAGATTGACGGCGCCTTTGTGCGTGACATCGTGACTGATCTTACCGACCGGGCCTTCGTCGAAGCCATCAATCGCATCAGCCATGTCATGGGCAAACAAACCATCGCGGAATTCGTGGAGAACAACGCCATCATCCGCGAGTTATCGGCCATAGGCGTGGACTACATTCAGGGTTATGGCGTGGCCCGGCCGGTGCCGCTGGAGAGTCTGGTATTACCGGCAGGTGAGATGAACCGCCAGGCTCCGGTCAGACTGGCTTTCTCTAACGCTGCCCATAACCGGCACGGTTGAGAAGTACGGCCAGCATTTCATCATGCATCGGCCATTTTTGGCGATGCATCATTCATTGGTACATGTATGCACGATTGAACGGGTAGAGACCTTGCCCCACCCCCTTGCCAGCCAGCACCTGCCACAACTCCATCCAGCCATGATCGAAGGCATAGGCAGAGCCTGCCATGTAGATGCGCCAGATACGGTATTTCTGTTCCCCGACCAAATGCCGCGCCTCATCGGCATGGTGTTCCATCCGCGTCACCCAATGCCACAAGGTCTGGGCGTAGTGCGGCCGCAGATTTTCCGCGTCCAGACATTCCAGACCGCTGCCGGAGGCGGCACGCATGACATCGGAAATGTGTACCAGTTCGCCGCCAGGAAACACGTAGTCCTCGATGAATTCCGAGATGCCGCCGCCAAGCCCTTGCGCGTCCAGAGCAGCCGCCGTGATGCCATGATTCAGCACCAGCCCGCCAGGCCTGAGTAACAGGTTGATCCTGTTGAAATACGCAGCCAGATTCACCCGCCCGACATGCTCGAACATGCCGACACTGGCAACTTTGTCGTACACCGCCTGTTCCGGCATATCGCGGTAGTCCATCAGGCGAACTTCGACTTTTCCGCTCAGCCCGCGCGCCGCAATCTGCTCATTGACATAGGCGTGCTGCTGTTCCGACAAGGTGATACCGGTCGCCCGCACGCCGTATTTTCCGGCCGCGTGCAGAATCAACCCGCCCCAGCCGCAGCCGATATCGAGTAATCGCTCACCGGGCTGCAAATTCAGTTTGCGGCAGATGTGATCGAGCTTGGCTTCCTGTGCTGCCTCCAGGCTCATGCCTGAATCGCGGAAATAGGCGCAGGAATAGACGCGCTGTGCGTCCAGCCACAGGGCATAGAACGCATTGGAAATGTCATAGTGATACTGGATGTTCTTGCGGTCTTTGGCGCGCATGTGCCGCCACCATTTCCAGCCCATGGAACCGGTATCGGGCTTGCATTCACCCGCATTACAAAGGGTTTCACCCAAGCTGAGGATATCGCGAATATCGCCATCGAGATCGAGGTCGCCCTCGACATAGGCGTGCGCCAATGCACCCAGGCTGGGATGAGCCAGCGCCTTGAGACCGGCCGGATTGCGGATGCGGACACGAACTTGGGGGGCGTGTCCGTGCTCGACCCGCACGCCATTCCATAACTCGACCGCCAGCGGCAGACTCAAAGCCTGCACGCGCTGTCGAACTTGTGTGACCTGCATTTGATCCAGCATTGCGCTCCCCT
>Ga0315271_10000931_pt1 | contig 17148 bp, 13 predicted proteins | sample C3_top_MG_FD_204664 | JGI IMG/M metagenome (GOLD analysis project Ga0315271, IMG submission 204664) | Sediment microbial communities from Yellowstone Lake, YNP, Wyoming, USA - C3_top | ecosystem: Environmental > Aquatic > Freshwater > Lake > Sediment | place: USA: Wyoming | collected 2017-08-01
CGATGGTCACCAGGGCGCCCGACGCGGTCTTGAGGTCGAAGGTGGAGCGGGGCGCGGCCACGAAGAAAGGGATCTTGTGCTCGCGGGCGAGGACCGCGACGGTGTACGTGCCGATCTTGTTGATCACATCGCCGTTTTCGGTGATCCGGTCCGCGCCGACCACGACACAGTTGATCTCTCCGCGAGACATGAGGAATCCCGCCATCGAGTCGGTGATGAGTGTGGTGGGAATCCCGTCGTTCACCAGTTCCCAGGCGGTGAGGCGCGCGCCTTGCAGAACCGGGCGGGTTTCGTCCGCGAACACCCGGTCGATCTTTCCCTGTCGATGCGCGGACCGGATGACGCCGAGGGCCGTGCCGTACCCGGCGGTGGCGAGGGCTCCGGCGTTGCAGTGGGTGAGGACGCGGGCCCGATCGGGGAAGAGAGCGGCTCCGAATTCACCCATGGCGCGGCACGACGCGACGTCGTCGTCGTGAATCTTCCGCGCCGCGGTGACCAGGGCGGCGACGATGGCCTGGCCGGAGGCTCCGAGGTGGGCTCTCCACGCGCTTCGCATCTGGTCGAGCGCCCAGAAGAGATTCACCGCGGTGGGCCGGCTCGCGGCCAGGACCTTGTGCGCCGCCTCGAGCGCCTCATCGAGCGGAGCCCCCGACTCCACGGCGCGCTTCGCCGAAAGCGCCAGGCCGAACGCGGCGGCGACACCGATGGCGGGAGCCCCTCGAACCGCGAGGCTCTTGATGGCGATCGCGGTTTCCTCGGCGGTGCGGCAGGGGAGATAAACGACCTCGCCGGGAAGAGCGCGTTGATCGAGGAGATGAAGGGCGTCTCCGTCGAAGGTCATGGTTTCAGCCAGGGTCACTCGGCTCCAATCCTGCGGACGTCGTTCTTGTGGGCGAAGCCCCGGGCGCCGGATGCGTCCTGGATCTTCACGTACTCGCCTTCCTCGCCGAGGAGGGGAACCACCTCGCCCTCCCGCAGGTTGGCGAGAGCCACCGCGTCGTTGCGGGGGGCGTCCATGAGCGGCGCGTCTTTCTGCACCACCACGCCGCGAGGCTCGCGCCACGAGCCGGCCACGAAGGGGGCGGCGAGCAGGAGTCCGGCGAGAAGGCTCGCGAGGGAAAGCGACGAGCGCGACTTCTTTCCCATCACCGAGATCATGGAGAAGAGAAAGGCGACGATGGCGAGAGCGTCGAAATGGAAGCGGCGGGCGAGGAGTCGCAGGTCGCCCAGGAAACCGAGCGAAACCTCGGACGGATCGAGCCCGAGCTCACCGCGAAGACGCTCGACCTCGCGGATCATCGAGCCATCGCCGGGGGTGAGTTCGCGGCCGCTCATGAACGCCCACAGCGCCTCGCCCTTCCGACCGCTGGCCGACGCGGCCTGCGCCCAATTCCAGTAGAGAGAGGGGGCTTTCACCCCGTCTTTGGCGAGACGGGCGTATTCCCCGATGGCGTCGTCCCATCGGCTGCGCGCCGCGTGCTCGTTGCCGCGCCGGAACACCACGGAGGGCGCCTCGGCCTGCGCGGTCGCGAGGGTGGCGAGGAGTGTCGCCAAAAGGAGCAGCCAGGCGAGGCGAGGCTTCATTGGAGCGCCTCCAGGATCGCCACCGCGCGGTCGCGCACTTCCTTGAGCTTGGCGTCGTAGCTGCCGAGCTGCGGGGCGAAGCGCAGGAACTCGAGATCCTCGGACAGACTGCGCAGGAGATCGCCGGTGTCGTCGTTCGGCCACTCCGCTCTCGCGCCAAAGACGCCTTCGAGCGATCCGGAAATCCGCGCGGCCGCTCGTTCCTTGGTGCCGGAAAGAAGACTCTCGCTTCTCAGTTCGGCGAGCGCCGCGGCGATGGCCGACTTACTGCGGCCATGGTTCGCGGAGGCCGACGGTCGCCGGCGCCACGCCCAGGCCTGAGCCGCGACCGCGAGAAGGGCCAAAGCACCCGCGGCGCGGGACAGATCCCTTTGCGGGCCGTCCAGATCGGCGCGGAGCGAGACGGGGGCGGTGCTGTTTCTCGGAGCCGCGGCGGGGGCCGAGGCGGTGGCGGGCGAGACCACCACGGGGATCGCGCTCGTTCGATCGGTCCGCAGCGACTGGGTGGCGGGGTCGAACGAAGAGAACGGGATGGATGGAATTTCGTATGTCCCTTCCTTCTCCGGAACAATCACGAACTCCCAGGTCTTGCTTCCTTCGATGCCCTGACGCGTGGTCTTGAGGTCCGAGGTCACTCTCGGCGGGAACGCACGAGCTCCGGGAATCTCGAGGCTCGGCGCCGCGTCCACCCATTTCAGATTGCCTCGGCCCTTCACCTTGAACCGGAAAGTGACGGCGTCTCCGAGGGCGATTGTCGATCGATCGACCGATGATTCGACCGCGTACGTTCCGACCGCACTCCCCTCGGGCGTGCCGTTCGGGAGGGCGTTCACGCTCACCTTCAGCACCCTGGTGCTGCGCTCGATGGGGGCGGCGACGCCAAAAGCACCTCCGGCGGGGACCAGGCGAAGCCGGGCTTCGGGAATTTCGAGGAGTCCGGTGCGGGTGGGAAAGAGAAGGCGTTCCAAAACCGGATAGCGAAGGAACGGCTCGCCCTGGACCACGGTGTTCTCGCCCTTGGAGTCGTCTCGGCTGCGGTCGATCTCCTCGGCCCAGAATCCCGGGTACTTGGGGGCCTCGGCGAACTCGACGCCGGAGAGCGAGATCTGGGTGTAGACGAAATACGTCACCAGGATCGGCTCGCCCACGCGGGCGGCGGGGCGCGAAAGCGTCGCCTCGACGAACAGCTTTCCCTGACTCTGCGGTTGAGGCCGCCGGGGCCGGCCGAAGATCTCCTCGAAAGGATCGCGGCCGCCGAAAGGATCCTGCGGTTGTTGCGCGGGTCGAATCGCCCCGGAGACAACGTCGATGGAAATGGGCGCGGTCGGCGGATACCCCGGCACCGAGACCGCGCCCACCTCGGCGCTCCCGGTCTTCTCCGCGCGCAGCACGTAGGAGAGAACCTTCTGCCGGGACATGGAGCCGTTGACGAAGGAGATCTGGGTCGAGGTCGACGGTCCGCCCACGAGCCGCAGGTTCCGGAGCGGGGGGAGAGCGGCGTCAGACTTGCGGCGTCGCCGTCGAGGACGATGGAGAGGGTCGCCACGTCGTCCAAGCCGATCTTCCGGGCATCGACCTCGGTGCGCACGGAACCGTTCTGGGCCGCCGCCACCTGTGCGGCGAGCAGGAAGAGACTCGCGAGAAGGGGTCTCACCAGTCTTTCCCTTTGCGCCGCTTCGCCCGCTCGGCTTCGAGCTTCTTCTTCTGCTCGATCTTCTCGTTTTGCTCGAGGGCCTTGAGGAGCTGCATGGCGCGGTCCTTCGACATTCCCGTCTCCTTCTGGAATCGCTCGTTGTCGCGCTCCTTCTGGGTCTTTTGGGGCTGCTTCTGCTGCTGCTCCTTGTCCTTCTGGTCGTCCTTCTGATCCTTCTTGTCCTTCTCCTGGTCCTTTTTGTCCTTCTCCTGGTCCTTCTTCTGCTGCTGCAGCTTGAGGAGGGCGATCTCGAGATTGCGACGGGCGCGGGCGTCGTCGGGCTTGAGCCGCAGGGCATCGCGATACGCCGCGACCGCGCCGGGCAACTGCTGCGCCCCGAGCAGCGCGTTACCGAGGTTGTAGTGGCTCTCGAAGCCGAGATCGTTCTTCTCGCGGGACAAGGCGGTGAAGGTCTCGATCGCTTCGGGCCCCTTGCCGGCCTTCACCTGAGCCACCGCCTCGTTGAAGCGTGTGACCGGGGAATCCGGGCGGGCGGCTCGCGCCTTCTCGAACGCGGCGAGGGCGTTGGCCGCATCGCCGGCCTCGTAGGCCTTCAGTCCCTTGTTGGTTTCCCGGGATGGCCGCGCGAGGATTTCATCCTTGATGTCGGCGTGCGCGGTAGTGGCGAGGAGAAGCATGGGAACGAGAGCCAGCCGCGCGCCCTTGAATCGGAAACGCTCCATCAGCACGGGCCCGAACAGGGCCAGGAGAAACGAGAGGAAGGACAGGCCGAGCGGAACCTGGAATCGCTCCTTCTTTCGGAACGAGAACTCGCTCGCGGCCTGTTTGTTTTCCATGGCTTCAATGGCGGAGGCGGTCACGGCAAGGGCGGTGTTGTTGGGAGACGCCTGGGTGAATTTGCCTCCGGTGGCTTGAGCGAGCCGAATGAGGTTCTCGGTGTTGAGGCGGGAGATCACGGGTTCGCCGTTTTCCAGCTTGTATCCGTTGCGATTGCCGGTCGAGTCGGTGTCGGGGACCGGTCCGCCCTGAGCCGACCCGACCCCCACGGTGTGGATGATGACCCCGGCCTTCTTTGCGGCCTTGATCGACGCCTCCAGGCTGTCTTCGAGATCCTCCCCGTCCGAGACCAGGACGATCACGCGATTGACGCGGCTCGGATCGACGAAGGTGGCGATGCCGGCTTCGATCCCGGAGAGCAGATTGGACCCGGGCGCGGGCACGAAACCGGGCTCGAGGGTCTCGAGGAAGAGCGCCACCGCGTCGGCATCGAGGGTGAGCGGCACCAGGGGATACGCCTCGCCTTCGAACGCGACCATGGAGAAGCGATCGCCAGCCAGGCGCGACATGAGGGCGGAAAGGGACTGTTTGGCGAGGAAGAAGCGATTGGGGGACACGTCCTCGACCGACATCGAAAGCGAGGTGTCGAGCACGAGAGCGACATCGACTCCCGTCCGCTCCACCCTCTCTCTCACGATGCCCCATTGCGGTCGCGAGAGGGCCAGGACGAGAAAGACCGCGCCGGCGAAGAGAAAGACCGCGCGCAATGTCTCGACCCGGGCCGGGAACCGGTGGCCGATCCTCTCGAACATCGAAGCCGTGACCATGCCGTCCATCCGTTCGCGATCGGCGCGACGGATCCTTTCGCCCAGGAAGGCAAGGGCCGGGATGAGCAGCAGGGCGACGAGCCAGAGCGGGGAGGCGAGGGTCATCGTGGGATCAGGCGGGAAGAACGCGCAGGCCGCGCGCCCACAGGAATCCGGCGAGGAGAAGAAGGGCCGTGGCCGCGGTCAGGAAGGGCGGGAACAGCTCCTGGAATCTGCGGAAGGAGATGCTCTTGAGCCGGCTCGTTTCCAGGGCGTCGATGCGGCTGAAGATGTCGCGGAAGCTCGACTCGTTGGTGGCGGAGAAGAAGGCGCCGCCGGTGCGCTCCGCGATGCGCTTCAACAGCGCTTCGTCGATCGGGACCTCCATGTTCACCGTCCTTTGAACCACGCGGCCGGTGAAAGGATCCTGGGCGCGCACCGGGATGGGAGCGATGCCGCCCTTGCCGACGCCCACCGTGTAGATCTTGACCTCCATGGCCTTGGCGATGTCGGTGGCGGTGTCGGGATCGATCTCACCGCTGTTGTTGGCCCCGTCGGTGACGAGGACGACCACCTTGGTCTTCGACTCGGACTTGCTCAGGCGGGACAACGAGGTGGCGAGGCCGGAACCAATGGCGGTGCCGTCGGGCAGGCGGTCGAGGGTCACGTCTTCGAGCTGGCGAAGGAGAAGGGCCTGATCGGTGGTGGCCGGGGATTGCGTGATGGCCCGGCCGGCGAAGATGACCAGGCCGACCCGGTCGCGCGTCCGCTTCCTGATGAAGTCGGCGACCACCGATTTGGCGACGGCGAGCCGGTTGTCGGGCTGGAAGTCCATGGCGGCCATCGAGCCCGAGACATCGAGCGCCACCACGATGTCGACGCCCTCGGTGGTGAGCTGGTCGCGCCCGAGACCCTTTTGCGGGCGGGCCAGGGCGATCACGATGAGGGTGAGGGCGAGGGTGGCGAGCCACTGCGGGAGGGAGCGGAATCGGGTCCGGACGGTGCGCGGCAGGCCCCGGGCCATGGACGCGCGCGGAAGAGTGAGGGCGGGCTGAAGTGCTTCGAGTCGGCGCGAAAGGAGCGCAAGAAGGAGGGGCAGGGGCAGCAGGATGAGCATCCAGGGCGCCTGGAACTGGAGTGCTACGAGGCTCATGCCGTCTTCCTCCGATCCTGCTGGCGCGCCTGCATCTCCATCTCGGTCCGGCGCAGACGGTCGATGCGGCCCACGATCTCTCTCACCAGCTGAATCTGTCGGTCCGCGTTGCTGGCGTCGGACGACCCGCCGAATTTCACGAGGTCGGCCGAGGTCACGAGATCGCGCAGCGCCACCGCGTGAGGTGTGGTCCAGGAGTGGGTCTTGACGAACGAAAGCGTCTCGGTCGAGGTCATCTCGAGGACCGGCGCTTCGAGGCGTCTTTCGAGGAACTGCTTCAGGATCTGGACGAGCTGAATGTAGAAGGCCTTGGGCTCGAGCGCGGCTCGAGCGGCCGCGAGCCGGTCGAGGCCGGTGAGCGCTTCTTCTTCGGGCGAGATCGCGGGCGTGACCGTCAGATCGATGGGCTTTTTCGGGAACTTGATGCGACGGATCAGCAGGACGAGACCGGCGATGATGAGCAGCCCGGCCAGGCTGCTCGCCACCCAGAACACGCGGGAGACGAGGACGGGCAGCGGGGGCGCGAAGTCGGCGGGTGCCGGGTTCTTCTCGTTGGGATCGAGAGTCGAAACCACGTTGAGCGCAAAGGGCGCGCTTTTGACCGAGCCCGTCGAACCATCGGCGGTCTTGTATCGAACTTCGATCTCGGGAATGCGTCCCTCCGTCCCGATGGCGAAGACCTGGGCGTCATAGGTGACGGTGTTGGCAAGCGCGGCCGACGGATTCGATTGAATGAGTTCGACGGAGCCATCGTTGATCTGCCTGGGGAACTCCCAGGCCTCCCCTGGGCCCCGGGCCTCCACCACGACCTGAAAGCGCTCACCGATGGAGACGTTGCCGGTACTCGGCCGGACTTCGATGACCGGTCCTTGAACCCCGGCCTGGGCCAGGGCGAGAAAGAGCGAGATCCCGAGGAAGGAGGTCACCGGCGTTTCTCTCTTCCCTTGAAGAAGCCCTGCAACGGGCGGTCGTAGGGCTCGGACGTGATCAGGGACAGGGAATCGACGCCGCACTGCCGCAGGCTGCCGCGGGTCTCCTCGACGTCGGTCGGGGTGAGCGCGGCCCGGACTCTCGGATCATGCGTGTCGACGACCACGAGGTCACCGGTCTCGGGATCGGTGAGGCGGACCAGGCCCACGTCGGGGATGGACCGGTCGCGCGGGTCGGAGAGGTGCAGGGCGAACACGTCGTGCTTCCTTCGGAGCGCGGCCAGGGCCTTTTCGTAGCCGTGATCCTGGAAGTCCGAGACGATGGCCACGATGGACCGCCGCTTCAGGATGCCGCGGGCGAAGCGGAGCGCCTTCTGGATGGACGTCCCCTTCGATCGCGTCTGGTGCACCAGGGTGTCGCGCACGATCCGAAGCGCATGCATTTCCCCGCGCGAGGGGGGGATGAACATCTCCACCTCGTCCGAAAAGAGCACGGCGCCCACCCGGTCCTTGTTCGCCACCGCCGAGAACGCGAGAACGCCGGAGAGCTCCGCGGCGAGATCGCGTTTGGCAAGATACCGCGAGCCGAAAGAGGCGGAGCCCGAAATGTCGATCAGAAGGAGGAGGGTGAGGTCGCGCTCCTCGACGTACTTCTTGACGTGCGGCACCCCCGACCTGGCGGTCACGTTCCAGTCGATGGTGCGAACGTCGTCCCCGGGCTGGTACTCGCGGACCTCCGCGAACTCCATGCCGCGGCCCTTGAACGCGGCGTGATAGCTGCCGATGATGCCGGACTCGAGAATCAGGCGCGTGTGTAGCCGGATCCTCCGGATCTTGCGCAGCGTCTCTCGGTCGAGGGTCGACACGATTCCTTGTTCCTTTAACGCAACGGAACGCGAGGTCAGGGGACTTCGACGCGTTCCAGGATGCGATCCACGACCGCGTCGCTCGTGACGTTCTCGGCCTCGGCCTCGTAGGTGAGGAGGATGCGGTGACGCAGGACGTCGCGGGCGATTTCCTTCACGTCCTCGGGAACCACGTAGGCGCGGCCCCGCAGGAACGCTACCGCGCGCGCCGCCTCGGAGAAGGCGAGGGTGCCGCGAGGCGAAGCGCCGAAGCTGATGAGGTGGGACAGATCCCCAAGGCCTACCTCGCGCGGCTTGCGGGTGGCGGTCACGATCTCGATGATGTAGTTGCGGACGCGTTCGTCGAGATGGATGTTGCGGACGAGCTTGGCCAGGGCGAGGACGGAGGCCTGATCGAGGCGCTTGGACACGCTGAGTTCGTCGGCGGTGACGAGGAGCATGCGATCGAGAATCTGACGCTCCTCTTCCTTCTTCGGGTAGTCGATTCGCGCCTTCATGAGGAAACGGTCGACCTGAGCCTCGGGAAGGGGATAGGTCCCCTCCTGCTCGATGGGGTTCTGGGTGGCGAAGACGAGGAAGGGCTCGGGGAGGGTGTAGGTCGAATCACCGATGGTGACCTGTCTCTCCTGCATGGCTTCGAGGAGGGCGGACTGGACCTTCGCGGGGGCGCGGTTGATCTCGTCGGCCAGGACGAGGTGCGCGAAGACGGGGCCTTTCCGCACCGTGAACTCGCCCGACTTGGGCTGAAACACGAGGGTGCCCACGAGGTCGGCCGGGAGAAGGTCGGGGGTGAATTGAATCCGCGAGAACGAAAGATCGAGCACCTTGGAGAAGGTCTTGATGGCGAGGGTCTTGGCGAGGCCGGGAACACCTTCCACCAGAAGATGGCCTCGGCACAGGAGTGCGATCAACAGGCGATCGACGAGGGCGGGCTGGCCCACGATCACCTTTCGAATCTCGGCGGCGGCGGCCTGAACCCGCAGGGATTGCTCGCGGACAACGTCGTTCGGTTGGGTGATATCGAGTTCTGTCATTCGACCTTCAGGAAAAGAGTTAGAAGCGGGCGGGTCGGCAAGTCACCTGGTAGCTGGTCCAGGGCTGGCCGCTGCCGAGCACGATGTCGTATTGGTCGTTCCAATCGTTCGTCGATTTGACCGCGACCTCGTCCTTGGGGCCGCCCTGCACGGCGCACAGGCCCCGCGTGCGCAGGACTCGGGCCACCTCCTGGACATACGCGTCTTCACTTCGGACGCGGCCCGCGTCGAAAAGGTCGGGGCGGGTTCTCAAGACGTCAGCCTGGGCGGCCTCCACCTGGGCCTGGAAGCTCGGTTTCTCCTCACGGCAAGGCGAACCCTCGGGCATGGAGGTGAGAGAACAGCTCCCCTGGTTTGGCGTGGCGCTCCCGGTTGGAGATGCGGTGGGGGCCGACGAGGGCTGGGGAACAGGGGTGGGCGAGGCCGTCGGGGAACCGGGCTGAAGCACCACGGTGCCGCCGGGGGAAGGCGATGGAAGCGCGCCCACGGGGGGATTGGGATTGGTGCCGGGAACATCGACCTGGTCGAGTTTCTTGCAGGCAATGACCGACAGGAGGACGAGCGCGCCGAGGGCTACGAGACGCGCGGTCGCGCCGGATCGGGTGGTGAACATAGGGTTCGTTGAGTTTAAGCCTTGGGGCTCAATGGTCCGCTTGCGGAAGACGGGCATCAACTTGTGAACATCGCGTCGCCGTAGCTGTAGAAGCGGTATCCGGCACGGATGGCTTCGGCATAGGCGGAGAGGATGGCTTCCCGACCCGAGAACGCGGCCACCAGGAAGAGGAGGGACGACTTGGGCAGGTGGAAGTTGGTCACCAGCGCGTCGATGGCCTGAAAGCGGTAACCGGGGCGAATCACGAGGTCGGTCTCGCCGGGCCCGGGCCGGAGACGTCCGTGGCTCGCCACGCTTTCGAGGGTGCGGACGGTGGTGGTGCCGACCGCGATGACGCGATGGCCGGCCGCTCTCGCCTTCGCGTAGGCGTCGGCGGTTTCTTCGGGCACGAAGGTCTTTTCGGGAGGGACGCGATGGTCCGCGATGTCGTCGACGTCGACCCGGGCGAAGGTGCCGGGGCCGACGTGGAGCATGATCTCGTGCACGGCAGCGCCCCGCTCACGAATGCGGTCGAGAAGGGCCGCGGTGAAGTGGAGCCCCGCGGTGGGAGCGGCAACACTTCCGGGCTCCCTGGCGTAGATGGTCTGGTACCTTTCGCGGTCGAGCGGCCCATCGGCTCGATCGATGTAGGGGGGAAGAGGCAGGTGGCCCATCCTCTGAAGAAGGTCGAGGACGTTCGCCTCGCCCTCGAACTTCATGGTGCGGGCGCCATCCGGATGAACAGTGACGACGCGGCAGCGCTCGTGCTCGCCCAGCGTCACCACCGCGCCCTCCTTGAGCTTCCGGCCAGGGCGCACCATGGCGCGAAAGGTGTCGTCTCCATTGGGTTCGGGGAAGAGGTAGAGGACCTCGGCGCGGCCGCCGCCGCTGGTGTGGCCGAGAAGGCGGGCGGGAAGGACGCGGCTCCGGTTCACGATCAGAAGATCGCCCTCTCTGAGCAGATCGGGGAGCGAGGAAAATCGGGTGTGCCCGATGGCGCCGGTGCCGCGCTCGAGGGTGAGCAGCCTCGAGGCGTCCCGATCCGGGAGCGGTGCTTGCGCGATCAGCTCCGGGGGTAGGTCGAAGTCGAAATCCTGCGTCTTCAGAAGAGTTTCTTCTGGGGTCGCTCGGTCTCGGGCCGGTCCAGACCGAAGTGCTTGTAGGCGCGGGGGGTCGCAACACGGCCGCGCGGCGTACGATCGATGAAGCCGATCTGGAGCAGGTAGGGCTCGTAGATGTCCTCGATCGCGTCCGTCTCCTCGCCAATGGAAGCAGCCAGGGTTCCGAGGCCCACGGGGCCTCCGCTGAATTTCTCGATGATGGTGAGGAGGAGCTTGCGGTCGACTTCATCGAAACCGAAGTCGTCGACGGCGAGGAGTTTGAGCGCGTCATCCGCGACCGCGCCGGTGATGTGCCCCTGCGCTCGGACCTGCGCGAAGTCGCGAACGCGACGAAGCAGGCGGTTGGCGATTCGGGGCGTGCCGCGACTCCGCGTGGCGATCTGCTGGGCGCCTTCTTCATCGAGGGGGACGCCGAGGAGCTTCGCGGAGCGCGTGACGATGATCTGAAGATCTTCGGCGCTGTACAGGTCGAGGCGCATGACGATGCCGAACCGGCTGCGCAGCGGGGCGGTGAGGAGGCCCGCTCGAGTGGTGGCGGAGATCAGGGTGAAGGGCTTGAGGGGCACGCGCATCGAGCGAGCGCCGGGGCCGGTGCCGATCATGAGGTCGAGACTGAAGTCCTCGAGCGCCGGGTAGAGGATCTCTTCGACTTTCGCGTCGAGGCGGTGAATCTCGTCGATGAAAAGAATCTCGCGATCGTCCAGAGCGGTGAGCAGAGCGGCCAGATCGCCCGCTCGTTCCACCACGGGACCGGACGTGGTCTTGATCGGAACTCCCAGCTCGTTCGCGATCACATGGGCGAGCGAGGTCTTGCCGACACCAGGAGGGCCGAAGAGCAGGATGTGGTCGAGGGCTTCGCCGCGGTTTCTCGCCGCTTCGATGGAGACGCTGAGATTCTCGACGACGTTGCGCTGGCCTATGTAGTCGACCAGTCGGAGCGGGCGCAGGGAAACATCGAAGCGAACATCGTCGTCCAGGCGAGCGCGGGAGATGAGCCGGGGGTCTTCGGAAGCCATGGGGCGTCTAGCGACGAGAGATTACGCGGAGCGCGTCGCGAAGAAGGTCCCCGAGCGAGGCCTCGGGTTGGAGCCGCAGGACCTCGGTGGCGGCGCGGTCGGCCTCCGCCGAGGAGTAGCCGAGGTTCGCAAGGGCGGAGAGGAGGTCGGTGCGCTTGGGGGAAGGCGCTTGCGGCTCGGCCGTGCCCACGTGAATCGCGGCGATCTTGTCCTTGAGCTCGAGGATCAGCCTCTCGGCGGTCTTCTTGCCCACTCCCGGAACGCGGGTGAGGCGAGCGACATCGTTGCCGCGAATCGCGTGGACGAGGTCCTCCGCCTCGATGCCCGACAAGACGCCCAGAGCCACCTTTGGACCGACTCCGCTGACGCTGATGAGCTTCTCGAAGAGCTCGAGCTCGACGGGTGTGGCGAAGCCATAGAGGACGAGCTGGTCCTCGCGGACATGGGTGTGGATCAGGAGCTGGGCCTGGGCGCCCTGGTCGCCGAGGCGACAGAAGGTGGAGATGGGGACCAGCACCCGGTAGCCAACGCCTCTGACGTCGAGGAGGAGTTCATGCGGGTTCTTCTGGAGCAGGACGCCGCGCAGGAAGCCGATCATCGGATCTTCCCGCTGTCGTGGTCGGGCATGAGGTCCGCGCCGCAGATCGCGAGGGCAAGGGCGTCGGAGGCATCGCCGGGCAGGAGATCGGCGGGAAGGCCGAGGAGACGGCTCACCATCCACGAAACCTGCTGCTTGTCCGCCAGGCCATAGCCGCTCACGTGGGCCTTCACGGTAGAAGGGGCGAAAGCGGCGAGGGGAAGGTCCTTGGCGGCGGCGGCGAGGAGAGCGGCGCCTCGCGCGTGCCCAAGGGTGAGCGCGCTGCGCACGTTCTTCGCCTGGTAGATGCCTTCGACGGCCACGCGCTCAGGGGCGTGCTTCTCGATGACTCCGGAAAGCCCGCGGAAGATGGCGAGGAGCCGCACCTCGAGCGGTGCCTTCACCGGAGGCCGAATCACGCCGAAGTCGATCACGCGGTGCTTTCGTTTCGGTCCCAGATCGATGACACCGAAGCCGGTAGCAACGAGACCGGGATCGATGCCGAGGACGATCAGGGCGCGGCCCTAGGACTCGTCCGCGCTGCTGGCGTCGAAGTTCGTCCAGACATTGCTGACGTCGTCGCTGTCTTCCATCGCATCGATGAGTTTGACCATTTGCGAGGCTTTGCCGCCGTCGAGGGCGATGAGGTTCTCAGCGTACTTCCCGATCTCCGAGTCGTCGGGCTCGATGCCCGCGTCCTTCACCGCTTTGAGCACGGCCTCGTGCGCGTGCGGCGTGGTGTAGATCTCGAAGCCCTCGGGCGAGCTCTGAATGTCGTCCGCGCCCGCTTCCAGGGCGATCTCCATGAGCTTGTCTTCGGTGGTCTTGTCGGCCGCGATCGCGATGTAACCCTTCTGCTGGAAGAGGTAGGACACGCAGCCCGCGGTTCCCATGTTGCCGTTGTGCTTGCTGAAGATGTGGCGGATTTCGGAAACCGCGCGGTTGCGGTTGTCGGTGGTCCCTTCCACGAGCACCGCCACGCCACCAGGGCCATAGCCCTCCATGGTGAAGTCTTCGTAATTCACACCTTCGAGGTCCCCGGTACCCTTCAGGATCGCCCGCTTCACGTTGTCCGCGGGCATGTTCGCGGCCTTGGCCTTGTCAACCACGGTGCGCAGGCGGGGATTCGTGACGGGATCGCCGCCGCCGATGCGGGCCGCGATGGTCATCTCGCGGATCAGCTTGGTGAAGACCTTCCCACTCTTCGCGTCAAGCGCGCCCTTCTTGTGTTTGATCGTGTGCCACTTCGAATGACCGGACATTGGGGTTTGAGGCCTCCAGAAGACGGATGAGTGATTCTAGACCCCGCGCAAACGGAGCCCTTGGCGGGCCGGCAGGACGCGGCCCAAAAACGAAAGGCCCCGGAAATCCCGTCACGATTCTCGAGAGAATTCGTAAATGGGGAAGCGGGGCCTCTTTGATCCCTTTTTAGGGGGTCTAAACTCGAAATAAGAAGAAGAAAAAATCCCGGCAACGTCCTACTCTCCCACCAGGTTGCCCTGGCAGTACCATCGGCGATGGAGGGCTTAACTGCCGTGTTCGGAATGGGAACGGGTGTGACCCCTCCTCCAAGGTCACCGGGAAAATCAGTTAGCTGTAACGGACTCGCATGCGAGTCGCACTCGATAGCAAACGACGCTTTCGAAAGTTTGAAGTCTTCACTTCACCAGCAGTACAAACGCTATGGTCAAGCCTCACGACCGATTAGTACCCGTCAGCTGAAAGTCTATGCTTGCGCTCGACTCTTATACCTCGGGCCTATCAACCTGGTAGTCTTCCAGGGGTCTTTAGGCAGGTTACCCTGCGGGAGATCTCATCTTGGGGTGGGCTTCACGCTTAGATGCTTTCAGCGTTTATCCCTACCGAACGTAGCTACCCAGCGATGCCACTGGCGTGACAACTGGTGCACTAGAGGTTCGTCCATCCCGGTCCTCTCGTACTAAGGACAGCTCCCCTCAAATCTCCTTCGCCCACAACAGATAGGGACCGAACTGTCTCGCGACGTTCTAAACCCAGCTCACGTACCGCTTTAATGGGCGAACAGCCCAACCCTTGGAACCTTCTACAGCTCCAGGATGCGATGAGCCGACATCGAGGTGCCAAACCTGGTCGTCGATGTGAACTCTTGGACCAGATCAGCCTGTTATCCCCGGCGTACCTTTTATCCGTTAAGTGATGGCCCTTCCATGCGGAACCACCAGATCACTAAGTCCTGCTTTCGCACCTGCTTGACTTGTAGGTCTCGCAGTCAAGCTCCCTTGTGCCTTTACACTCGCCGGCTGATTTCCAAACAGCCTGAGGGAACCTTCGAGCGCCTCCGTTACTCTTTGGGAGGCGACCGCCCCAGTCAAACTACCCGCCTAGCCGTGTCTCTCTCCCCGATATAGGGGAGCAGGTTAGAACCTAAGTGCGTTAAGGGTGGTATCTCACCGTTGGCTCCCCCGAGTCCAAAAACCCGGGTTCAAAGCCTCCCACCTATCCTGCGCAGAACGCACCCAAGTTCAAGGCTAGGGTGCAGTAAAGGTGCACGGGGTCTTTCCGTCTAGTTGCGGGAAACCGGCATCTTCACCGGTACTACAGATTCGCAGTGCTCCTCGTTGAGACAGCGCTCAGATCGTTACGCCATTCGTGCAGGTCGGAACTTACCCGACAAGGAATTTCGCTACCTTAGGACCGTTATAGTTACGGCCGCCGTTTACCGGGGCTTCAGTTCAGAGCTTCGGCTTGCGCCTAACCCCTCTCTTTAACCTTCCGGCACCGGGCAGGCGTCAGACCCTATACGTCGTTTTTATGACTTTGCAGAGCCCTGTGTTTTTAGTAAACAGTCGCCTGAGCCGATTCGCTGCGACTCCCTTGGGCTTTGGAAAGCAAGTCTCCTGACCCAAAGAAGCACCCCTTCTCCCGAAGTTACGGGGTTAATGTGCCTAGTTCCTAAACGAGAATTCTCACTAGCGCCTTAGGATTTTCTCCTCACCTACCTGTGTCGGTTTGCGGTACGGTCGCCCTACAGCTCCTTAGAGGCTTTTCTTGGCAGCATGGGATCGATCACTTTGCGGGCCGAAGCCCTCGACATCGGATCTCGGAAAAAGCTTCACGGATTTACCAACGAAGCCTTCGTACATCCTTGAACCTACACGACCAATCGTAGGCTGATCTGCCCTTCTGCGTCACCCCATCGGTCTTTATCGCTGCATGACAGTACGGGAATGTTGACCCGTTTTCCATCGGCTACGCCTTTCGGCCTGGCCTTAGGACCGACTAACCCTGAGCGGATTGACCTAGCTCAGGAAACCTTAGGTTTACGGCGAACATGGTTTTCACACGTTTTATCGCTACTTGTGCCGGCAGGGTCTCTTCCATACCCTCCACTCGTCCTTGTCGGTCGGGCTTCGTCGAGTATGGAACGCTCTTCTACCAATTGTCAGAGACGTATCTCTGACAAGTCCGTAGCTTCGGTGGCCGTCTTGAGCCCCGTTGAATTATCGGCGCAGACCCACTTGACCAGTGAGCTATTACGCTTTCTTTAAAGGATGGCTGCTTCTAAGCCAACCTCCTGGTTGTCTGTGCGGATCCACATCCTTTACCACTAAGACGGCACTTTGGGACCTTAGCTGACGGTCTGGGCTGTTTCCCTTTTGACAATGGAGCTTAGCCCCCACTGTCTGACTGCCGTGATGCGGCTTTCCGGTATTCAGAGTTGGATTGGATTCGGTACCTCGGTAAAGGCCCTAGTCCATTCAGTACTTTACCCCCGGAAGCTAACTCACGACGCTAGCCCTAAAGCTATTTCGAAGAGAACGGGCAATCACGAGGTTTGATTAGCCTTTCACCCCTACCCACAGCTCATCCAAGCTGTTTTCAACCAACACTGGTTCGGGCCTCCGGTCGGTGTTACCCGACTTTCACCCTGGCCATGGGTAGATCACCTCGCTTCGCGTCTTTTCCCAGCGACTAATTCGCCCTATTCAGACTTGCTTTCGCTACGGCTCGCTTAACGCTTAACCTTGCCGCTGAGAAAAACTAGCCGGCTCATTATGCAAAAGGCACGCTGTCAGGCTTACCGGGTTGCCCCGGTGAAACGCCCTCCAACTGCTTGTAAGCGCACGGTTTCAGGTACTATTTCACTCCCCTATAGGGGTTCTTTTCACCTTTCCCTCACGGTACTGGTTCACTATCGGTCGCAGGCACGTACTTAGCCTTGGGAGATGGTCCTCCCAGATTCCCGCAGGGTTTCACGTGCCCCGCGGTACTCAGGAACCGAACAAGGAAGTCTCACTCTTTTCGCCTACGGGGCTTTCACCCTGTATCGCCAGCCGTCCCAGACTGTTCGGCTAAGAGATCGATTTGTAACTTCCCGACACTGCTGTCCAATGTCACGTCCGGCCCTACAACCCCTCTTCTACAACGTCGACAGACTTGACATAAAAGAGGTTTGGGCTCATCCCCGTTCGCTCGCCGCTACTAGGGGAGTCGCATTTGCTTTCTTTTCCTCCGGGTACTGAGATGGTTCACTTCCCCGGGTTGACTACGTAGAACTATGAATTCACTCTACGTGATCCAGGATTACCCTGGATGGGTTGCCCCATTCGGAAATCCTCGGGTCGGAGCCTGTTTGCGGCTATCCGAGGCTTATCGCAGCTTGCCACGTCCTTCATCGCCGTCCTGCGCCAAGGCATCCACCGTACGCCCTTAGTAGCTTGACCACAACGTTTGTACTACCGAAGTGGCTGATTACTTTCGTGCGTCTTGTTTGCTTATCTTGTGCGTGTTACGTATTAACTGACTAATTTTCTTGTTACTTCTTAATGTTGAAGTTTGATGAATATCTTATGAAGTCAAAGACCGCGGTTTCTGTCCAGGGACAGGAACGCAAGTGACTCGTAAAACCGAAGCACTTGCGTTCATTTCCAATCTAGATCAAGTATTCGCGAGACGCTCGTGCCGGTTGGTGGAGCTGGTCGGGATCGAACCGACGACCTCCGCCTTGCAAAGGCGGCGCTCCCCCAGCTGAGCTACAGCCCCGTTGGTTTCGGTCAGGG
>Ga0315271_10000932_pt1 | contig 17148 bp, 15 predicted proteins | sample C3_top_MG_FD_204664 | JGI IMG/M metagenome (GOLD analysis project Ga0315271, IMG submission 204664) | Sediment microbial communities from Yellowstone Lake, YNP, Wyoming, USA - C3_top | ecosystem: Environmental > Aquatic > Freshwater > Lake > Sediment | place: USA: Wyoming | collected 2017-08-01
GGCGGCTGGGGCGGCGCCTGCCGGGCCTCCAGCGGCAACGAGTGGGCGCGCATGATGATCGCCCTCGCCGCCATGCAGGGTCTCGGCAAGCCCGGCAGCAACATCTGGTCCACCACGAGCGGGGTGCCGTTCGACCCCGGGTTCTTCTTCCCCGGCTACGCCGAGGGCGGCATCTCCGGCGACACGGCCGGCACGGCCGCCGGCAAGAAGCTGGCCAACCGCATGTGGCCGGACGGCGGCACCTTCAGCAATCCGCAGCACTCGCCAGAGGGGCAGACGGTACCGCGGCTGCGTATCCCCGAGGCGATGCGCCACGAGCGCCTCTCCTGGCACGGCAAGGGCTTCTGCGGCTCGTCCATCGAGGCGCAGTTCCCGGAGTACCACTACCCGGCCAACGGCTACCCCCACGTGCAGATGTACTACCGCTACGGCGGCTCCTTCATCGGCACGATGACCGAGACCAACCGGTACGTACAGGCGTACCGCGAAGGCAACGTCCAGTTCGTCGTCAACCAGTCGATCTGGATGGAGGGGGAGGCCCGGTACGCCGACATCGTGCTGCCGGCCTGCACCAACTTCGAGCGCTGGGACATCGGCGACTGGGCGCACGCCTCGGGCTACGGCATGCACAAGTTCGAGCAGGTCAACCACCGGCTCATCGTCCTCGAGCAGAAGTGCATCGAGCCGCTCGGCGAGTCCAAGTCCGACTACGAGATCTTCTCACTGCTGGCCGAGAGGCTGGGCGTGGGCGACATCTACACCGAGGGCGGGCTTACCGAGCTGGACTGGGTCAAGCGCATCTTCCACGCCAGCGACCTCCCCAAGCACATCTCGTGGGACGAGTTCGCCGAGAAGGGCTACTACCTCGTCCCCGTGGACGAGGACCACAAGAACACGCCCGCGCTGCGCTGGTTCGCCGACGGCCGCAAGAAGGACACCCCCGACTGGGGCCCGCCTCCTTGGGACCAGCTCGGCGGGAAGGGCCTCGCCACCCAGAGCGGCAAGATCGAGTTCGTGAGCTCCAGCCTCCAGCGCTTTTACGAGTCGAGTGACGTGGTCGACGAAGAGCGCCCGGTGCTCGGCCCGCAGTACATCGAGAGCTGGGAGGGCCACCACACGGAGGAGCTGACGGCGAGCTACCCGCTACAGCTCATCTCGCCGCACCCGCGCTTCAGCTTCCACACCATGGGCGACGGCAAGGACGCCTGGGCGGCGGACATCGACGACCACCGCGAGCTCAAGGACGACGGCTGGTACTACTGGCTCATCCGGCTGAGCCCTGAGGACGCTGCGGCTCGGGGCATCGCCGAGGGCGACCTCGTGCGCGCCTACAACGACCGCGGCTCCGTGGTGCTCTGTGCCCGGGTCACCGGCAAGGTCCGCCCGGGCACCGTCCACTCGTTCGAGTCCTGCGCGGACTACGCCCCCATCGGCGCCCACGGCCACTCGCCCGACCGCGCCGGCTGCGTCAACATCCTGACATCCAAGCGGTTCATCACCCCCACCTCGCCGGGGCAGGCGTGCAACACCTGCCTGGTGGAGGTCGAGCCCTGGCAGGGCTGACCGGAAGCGTGTGACCGGTGCGGTGCGACCGCCCCGGTCTCAGACCCGCGGGATCGTACTGAGGTCCGGGGTCCCCGGCGGGCGGCGCTGCGCCGCAAGCACTTCGCGCAGCGCCTCCTGCAGGCTCGCCCGGACCAGCGGCGTGAGCCGCGCCGTGTCAATCAGGTCGTCCAGCTCGACCCCCTCGCGGATCGCGGCGGCGTGGCGATCGAGGCGCAGGTCCGAGAGGCTCACGAACGCGTCGCGCAAACGCGGCGCGGACTCGCAGCCGTGCACCTGCGCCTCTTCCACCGCCAGGAGACGGTCGAGCGTCGTCACGGCGGTGAATCCGCTGAAGAGCGCGTAGTACCGGGCCAGATTCTGGACGGGCAGCAGCGCCTTCTTCTTCAGGTCGACCTGGCCGGCCACTCGGCGGCCCAGCCCGAGCGGCATGCGGATGTCGGTCGCGAGGTTCGAGAGCCCGTTGAGGAAGCGGTCGAACCGCGGCGCCTGCCGCACGATGGTCTGCAGCGGCGGCACCACGACGAGCTGGCCGGCCACCTGACGGACGTCGAAGATGATCGCGGCGGTGACCAGCCGGTCCAGGTCGATGCCGCGCAGGCAGTCGGCGAACAGCGCTCGCCACTGCGAGAACGAGAGGCGCCACTCGTCGCGGCTCGCGACCACACCATGCGGGTCGGCGACGAACCCGCAGCGCTCCAGCCCGCCGTTGACGGCCTGCGCCATGCGGCGGAAGTAGTCGAGCACATCGGGGTCGTCGGTGTCGGCGAACGCCAGCCCGTTGTCCTGGTCCGAAGCCAAAGTGAGCTCGCCGCGAGCCGTACTCCCGAAGGCGAGCCATGCGTAGGGGATCGGAGCCTCGCCCTGCTCCTCCGCGAACAACTCGAGCAGCCGCGTGGTCTGCGCGTCGTTGAGCAGCGTGAGGATCCGCATCAGCGCGGCCGCGTCCAGGTGCGCGTCCAGCAGGTCGACGAACAGCCGCGGCACCTGCGTCGACGCCGCCGCGACGTCGTCGGCCGACCGCGCGTGGAGGATGGCGTGACGCAAGGCGAACGGGCTGAGAGAGTCGAGGCTCATCAGGCTGCTCGCCGAGAGCACCCCGGCGACCCGGCCCTGGTCGTCTACCACCGGCAGGTGGTTCACCCCCGCCTCGATCATCGCGATGCTCGCCTCCGGCGCCAGCGTGTCGGACGGGACCGTGTGGACCGGCCGGCTCATGATGAAGCTCACCGGCCCCTCGACGGACGCCCGCCGCGCCACCACCTTGTCGCGCAGGTCCACATCCGTGACGATGCCGAGTCCATCGCGAGCCTCGACCAGCAGCGCCGTGACATGCTGGGCGGCCATCAGCGCGGCCGCGTCGGCGATGCTCACCTCAGGCGCGCAGAAGACCGGCGGGTGGTGCAGCAGTGACGCCACCGTGCGCGTGCGCACGTCGGGCAGCGCGCGCATGGTCCGGGCCGCGTCGATGAGCCGCGCCCGCAGGCCTCGCGCCACGAAGCGCACGCCCGCGGGCCGACCCAGGACCTCGATCCCGATGTCGGGTGGGATGCAGTAGACCGCAGCGTCCTCGAGGGCCCGCGTGGTGAACTCGGGCGGCTCGCCCGTGAGGAGGGTCGGGTGCCCGAACATCCTGCCGCGATCCATGACGGCGATGGTGACACCCTGGTGCTCGAGGGAGAGGGTGCCTTTGGAGACCACGTACAGCTCCTGGCCGACCTCGCCGCCCTCGACGAGGACCACCTCGCCCTTGGCGACCTTCCGGGTGGTCATGGCGGCGGCGATCCGCTCGCGCTCCCCCGGGTCGAGCTCCTTGAACGGCTCGTACCGGGCGAGGAACGCGGCGCCCACCGACGGCTTGCCGATGGCGTTGTCGGGTGCGGTCTCCATCGCCGAGGAGTATGGCACAGCCTGCGGCTTCCTTGACATCGGCTTCCACTCTCGTCATAACGCCCCAATGCACTCGAACGCCGTCCTGCAGGAGCGCGCCGCGCTGACGGAGGCGGCCATCTCCCTTGAGCCTCCGGCCCGGGTACGGCTGGTGTACCAGGGCGAAGCCTTCTCGCCGTGGTACACGGGCGTCCCGCCGGCCACCCACGCCACCGATCCCGACGCGAGCGAGATCCTAGAGGCGCTGGTGGACGCCGGACTGGAGTGCGGCGCATGACGAAACCGGCGGAGGATTGGGAGAGCCTCACCCCGGATGAGCGACTGGAGGTCCGGCTCCGCCTGTGGCAGGAGCCGCCGGACCTCACGTTCGCCGACGCGGCCACGGCCGCCGCGTACCGCGAGCGCGTCGGGATCATCCGGGACGCGCTCGCCCTGCGGCGGCCGGCGCGCGTCCCCGTCTGCCCGATGTTCGGCGTCTACCCGCTCGCCTACGGCGGAGTGACCGTGCGCGAGGCCATGTACGACTACGCCCGGTTCGGCGAGGCCTGGCGGCGCTTCCACGCCGACTTCCCCGTCGACGTCGTCGCGGACCCGCTCCCCTCGGGACGCGTGTTCGAGGCCATCGGGTACTCCCAGTACCGCTGGCCGGGCCACGGGACGGGCGACCAGACCGGCTACCAGTACGTCGAGGGCGAGTACATGCAGGCCGGCGAGTACGAGTGGCTCACCGGCGACCCCACCGGGTTCCTGCTCGGCGGGTACCTGCCGCGGATCGCCGGCGCGTTCGCCCCGCTCGCCGGCCTCGCGCCCCTGCTCGACCTCATGGAGGGACCCGGCGTGGCCGTCTGCCTCAGCCAGTTCGGCACGCCGGAGATGCAGGGCGCGCTGCGCGCGCTCCTGAGCGCCGGCGCCGAGTCCACCGCCTGGCTGGAGGCGGTCGGGGCCACCTTCTCGGAGCTCGCCTCCCAGCTCGGCAAGCCGGCCTTCAGCGGCGGCATGACCAAGGCGCCGTTCGACGTCATCGGCGACACGTTCCGCGGCACGCGCGGCATCGTCCGCGACAGGTTCCAACGGCCCGAGCAGCTCCGGGCGGCGCTCGAGCGTCTCGTGCCGCTCTGCGTCGGGCAGGGCGTAGCCGGCGGAGACGCGACCGGCTGTCCGCTGATCTTCATCCCGCTGCACAAAGGCGCGGACGGGTTCCTCTCGGACGAGGACTACGGTTCCTTCTACTGGCCGACGCTCAAGGCGGTGATCCTCGGACTGATCCACGAGGGTCTGGTCCCCCTGCTGTTCGCGGAGGGCGGCTACAACCAGCGCCTGCGGGTCATCGCCGACCCGGAGATCCCAGCAGGCAGGACCATCTGGCTGTTCGACGCTACCGACATGCCGGCGGCGCGGCGGGCCCTCGAGGGCCGCGCCTGCATCGGCGGCAACGTGCCGGGCACGCTGCTCGACCTGGGCACGCCCGGAGAGGTCGAGGACTACGTGGCGCGTCTCATCGACGACGTCGCCGGGGACGGAGGCTTCATCCTCAGCACCGGCACGACAATCGACGAGGCCAAGCCCGAGAACGTCGCCGCCCTTTGCGCCGCGGGGATCGAGCACGGCGCGGCGTAGCCTCCCGCTCGCGAGCCGGAACAGGCACTTGCTTTTCGAGCAAAAGTGGTCCACAGTACACCCTTCTTTCAGCTCCGCGAGAAGTTGCTTCTTGTGTAAGTCGGCACAAATGACCCGCAGCACCCGAGCGCCGGTGGAGGGTTGAGATGACAGCCGCACGCAGCACCAAGGGGAAGGGCAAGAAGGGGGCCACGCGCCCATCCGTGGGCGCTCGAGCCGAGGTCGGCATCCCCAGCGTGATCGACGACCTCGCCCCGACGGCCCGGGAGCTGCTGGAGGCCGCCCGGAGACTGCTCGAGACCGAGGGCTACTCCTCGCTCACACTGAAGGCGATCGGCCGCGAGGCCGGCCAGAACGAGTCCCTGATCGGCTACCACTTCGGGAGCAAGACCGGCCTCCTCGTCGCCCTCGCCGACTGGCTCGTCTACGACATCGTCCGCGACCTCCACGCCCGCGTCCTGCGCCTGGAGGACGGGCAGGACCAGCTGCATCCCGCCATGGACGACGCGAGGAAGCTCGTGGGCGACGTGGAGTCCTACCGCGTCTTCTACGACCTGATGCCGCACCTCCTCGCGACCAGAGAAGGACGCTTACGCATGGCCCAGCTCTACACGACCTACCGGGAGCTGAACGCGAGAGCTTTGTCGACCGCTCTCCAGCAGGCACGCTCTCCCCAGGCTCGCGCCGTGGCCGCCATGCACGTGGCGCTCACTGACGGCCTTGCCCTCCAGGTCCTCATGGATCCGGGCGGCGTGGACGTGCAGCTGGCGGCCGAGCTCTGGGAGAGCTGCGTGCGTCGCATGCTTCCAGACGAGCAAGAGCGCCGAGAGGAGACGGCCACGTAACGCTGCGACGCGACGCCGGCCGGCGATGGCGGCGTCGCCCACCATCATCCGCGACATGCCAGAAACCGTCAGGGGGATTCATGATCGACACGGACATTCTCGAAGCAGAACTCAAGGCACTGTCCTGGGAGGACGCGCCGAAGATGGTCACCGAGGCGCCGGGCCCGCAGGTCCAGGCGCTCATGGCCGAGTCGGCCAGGTACGAGTCGTTCACGCGCGGCGGCGGCGGCTTCCCCGTCATCCTCTCCGACGGCAAGGGGGTCACCGTCAAGGACCCCGACGGCAACCTCTACATCGACATGGCCGCCGGCGTGGCCGTCAACGCCGTGGGCCGCAACCACCCCAAGGTGCTGGAAGCGATCCGCCGCCAGTGTGACGTGATCATGCACACCACCGACATCACCAACCCCAAGCGCCTCGAGTTGGCCAAGAAGGTCTCCTCGGTGATGCCGGACGGGCTCAAGGGCGAGTGCCACACCGCCGTCTACCAGTCGGGCAGCGACGCCGTGGAGACGGCGATCAAGTTCGCCCGCGCCTACACCGGCCGCTCGCAGCTGATCGCCTTCCACGGCGCCTACCACGGCGTCTGGATGGGCACTGCCGCGATGACCACCGCCTACAACTACCGCCACGGCTGGGGCCCGATGATGCCCGGCGTGCAGCACCTCCCCTACGCCTACTGCTACCGCTGCCCGTTCGGCAAGGAGTACCCGAGCTGCGACCTCCAGTGCGGCAAGTTCGTGGACGAGGTCCTCAACGGTCCCTACACCGGCGCCGACGATGTCGCTGCCGTGGTCATCGAGAGCCAGCAGGGCGAGGGCGGCTACGTGGCCCCGCCGCCCGAGTTCCTCGAGATGGTCAAGGCCTCCTGCGAGAAGAACGGCTGCCTCTACATCGCCGACGAGGTCCAGTCGGGCGCCGGGCGCACCGGCAGGATGTGGGCGGTCCAGTACTCCAAGGTCCAGCCGGACATGCTCACCTGGGGCAAGGGCATGGGCGGCGACATGCCCATGGCGGGAGTCACCTACCGCGCCGACATGGAGAAGGCGCTGCGCGAGGGCTCGCAGCCGTCCACATTCGCCGGCAACGCCATGGCCTGCGAAGTGGCGATGACCAACATCGACCTGATCACCGACCCCGAGACCGACCTCATCGGGCGCGCGGCCACGCTCGGCGAGGAGATCAAGGGGCTGTTCACCGACGCGATGCCGAACGTGCCCTGTATCGGCGAGGTGCGCGGCAACGGCCTCATGGTCGGCATCGAGGTCGTCGCCGACCGCAAGACCAAGGAGCCGCTGGCCGGCGAGAAGGTCGGAGAGATCACCTTCAAGCTGCTCAACGCCGGCATCCTCATGACGCCCTGCGGGCGGCACGCCAACGTGTTCCGCTTCATGCCGCCGCTCACCATCCCGCGCGACTACGCGGTCAAGGCGAGCGAGATCATGATCGACATCCTCAAGGGCTACTGAAGTCGGGTACCCGGCGATGTGTAGATATGGGCGAAGTAGTCACACCGGACGAACGATTGCGACCATTTTCGAGCAGTTCAATCGCCATGCTTGCATATCCATGAGGGAGGAGTAGCATGCGCGGATACCCCGGAGAGTATGGGGCCACACTCTTCGAATCCCACGTCATCTGTGTCTCGATCATCAGGACAGCAGGAGGAGACGATGGCTTCACGCAGTGCCGGCTCTGAGCTCGACGAGCTGAGCAGGAATTCGTATCAGCAGGAGCTCGACCGGAGTCTCCACCCGCTGCGCTCGCTCATCATGGGCGTCGCCAGTTGTGGACCCATCGGCAGCGTCTTCGCCTACGTCCCGGCGCTGCTCTTCATCTGCGGCATGTTCAGCTGGTATGCGATGGTCATCGCCGCCGTGCTCTGCATCTTCCAGGGCCTCGCCTACGCAGAGGTCGGCTCGGCCTATCCGGTGGCCGGCGGCGAGTACTCCATGGTCGCCCGCGTGCTCGGCAAGGGGATGGGGATCATCACCTTCGGCCTCATGTCGGCCATGTACATCTTCGTGCCGACGGCCGCCTCGCTGGCCGCCGGCGGCATCCTCGGCGTCATCTGGCCGTGGGCCGGCGCGCACACCCACATCATCGCCGTGCTGGTGATCGTCTACGCGGCGTCGGTCAGCTTCCTCAAGGTCAAGCTGGGCACCTGGGTCGCGGCCTTCTTCGTGGCCGTGCAGATCGTCGCGCTCCTTATCGTCACCATCCTTGGGCTCGTGCACTGGCACAGCCCGGCCGAGCGGCTCTTCTCCACCCAGGCTCTGGGCGCGGACGGCAACATGACCACCGTGACGCTGGCCGCCGCGGTGGTCGGCATCACCGTCTCCTTCTTCATCTACCAGGGCTTCGGCAACGTCATCATCTTCTCGGAGGAGACCAAGAAGGCGAAGGCCAAGATCGGCGGCGCCGCCATGGGCGCGACCATCACCGCCGTCGTCGTCATCCTCGTGCCGACCACTGCTCTCCTGCTCGGCGCCCCGTCTGTCAACATGCTACTCACGTCGGCCTCGCCGCTGGCCGACACCATCGCGGCGTGGGGCGGCAACTTCTTCGGCAAGGTGATCAGCTTCATCATCTTCCTGGCCATCCTCGACCTCGCCACGGCGTCGATGATGGCGTTCGCCCGCGTGTACTGGAGCGGCGGCCGGGACAACGTCTGGCCGACGCCGATCTCCAAGGCGCTTGCCTACGTGAACCCGAAGCTCAAGACCCCGTGGATCGCGGTCATCGTGTTCGCGCTGATCTGCGCGGTGTTCGCCGCCACCTCCAACGTCGCCTCGATCGTGACGTTCACCGGCGTCATCACGCTGAGCTACGCCGGGCTCATGGGACTCTCCGCCATCGTCATCCGGCTGAAGAAGAACCCGCCGGCGCGCTACAAGATGCCGCTTTGGCCGATCCCGCCGGCGCTGCTCGTCGTCGCCTGCATCGTGATGGGCACGCAGCAGGCGAAGAAGGACCTCTGGATCACGCTGATCATCGCGGCGGTGTTCCTGGTCTACTACCTCGTGTACCTGCGGCCGCGTCCGGAGCACTGGAGGCTGCTCGATCCGATCGTCGAGGACGTGGACATGAGCTACGCCACCGGCGCTACGGACGACGCGACCGCGCCGGCCACGACGTGATCGTCTGACGGCGGACAGGCGTGAGCCGCTTCCGCCGCCGGATGGCCTGACGAAAAATGCGCCCCGGAGGTCCTCACGACCTCCGGGGCGCTTCGCCGTACGCCTTGACGCCGGACCCGGCCGGCGGCTAGATCGCGGCCAGCGCCTCCGCGACGAGGGCCGGCGTCTCGTCCGGCCGGCGCGCCACCGGGATACCCGCCGCCTCGAGTGCGGCGGCCTTGGCGGCCGCCGTGCCCGACGACCCCGAGATGATCGCGCCCGCGTGGCCCATGCGCTTGCCGGGCGGAGCGGTGAACCCGGCGATGTAGGCGACGAGCGGCTTCGTGAGGTGCTCGGCCGCGAACGCGGCGGCGCGCTCCTCGTCGTCGCCGCCGATCTCGCCCACGAGGACGACGGCCTCGGTCTGCGGGTCTGCCTCGAAGAGCTCGAGGCACTCCTGGAAGCCGAGCCCGTGGACGGGGTCCCCGCCCATCCCGACACAGGTCGACTGGCCCAACCCGGCGCGAGTGAGACCCATGGCGATCTCGTAGGTCAAGGTCCCGCTGCGCGAGACGATGCCCACGCGGCCGGTCTTGAACAGCGACGCTGCCATGATCCCGGCGTTGCACCCGCCCGGCGTGACGATGCCCGGGCAATTGGGACCGATGAGGACGAAGGGTCGGCCGGCGACGCTGCCTTCGTCCAGTCCGAGCTCCGCGACGGCCTCGCTCATGTCACGGACCGGGATACCCTCGGTGATGAGCACCGCGACGCGCACGCCCCCCTCGGCGGCCTGGACGACGGCTGCCTTGGCGAAGCGGGCCGGAACGAAGATGACGCTCACATCCGCGCCGGTGGCCGCGACGGCCTCGTTCACCGTGTCGAAAACAGGAAGGCCGCAGGCGGTCTGCCCCCCCTTGCCCGGGGTGACGCCGGCCACCACGGTGGTGCCGGCGGCAAGCATGCGCTCGGTGTGGAAGGTCCCCTCCCTGCCGGTCATGCCCTGCACCAGCACCCGGCTGGACCCGTCGACGAGGATGCTCATGCCCGGCCCCCGTTCTTCGCTGCTGCGACCACGGACTCGACGGCCTCTTGCGCGCTCAGCGTGACGCTCAGGCCGTCGATCCCCGCCGCGGCGATCAGTCGCAGTCCCTCGTCGGCGTTGTTGCCGTCGAGGCGGACGACGAGCGGGAGGTCGGTGCTCGTCTTCTCAAGCCAGGCGAGGACTCCGCGGGCGACCTCGTCACCGCGCGTGATCCCGCCGAAGATGTTCACGAGCAACGCCCGCACGCGGTCGTCCGAGGTGATGATGTCGAGGGCGGCGGCGATGCGCTCGGCGCGCGCGCCGCCGCCGACGTCGCAGAAGTCGGCCGCGGCGCCGCCCGCGGCGCCGATCATGTCGAGCGTGCTCATGACGAGACCGGCGCCGTTGCCCAGCACGCCGACGTCACCGTCGAGCGTGAGATAGGTGACGCCGGCCTCGCGCGCGGCGCGTTCCCGGGCGTCCTCGTCCGGCCGCTGCGCGGCCAGGTCGGGCTGCCGAAACAGCGCGTTGTCGTCGATCGTCACCTTGGAGTCGAGGGCGACGAGCCGGACGGGGTCGCCGACGACCGCCAGCGGGTTGACCTCGACCAGTGAAGCATCGCGCTCGCGGTACAGCGTCCAGAGGCGGTCGACAAGGTCGCCGAGCTGCTCGTCGAGCGGCGCTACGCCGAGAGCCGCGGCAGCCACGACCCTGTCGCGCTGCTCGCCGCAGCCCGCCGACCCGGCGTCCAGCGGCACCCGCAGCAGCGCCGAGGGATCCTCCCTCGCCACCTGCTCGATGTCGACGCCGCCGCGCGTCGAGAAGATGAGGACCGGCGCCTTGGCGTGACGGTCGAGGGTGATGGCCAGGTACAGCTCGCGCATCACCGCCGCGCCCTGCTCCAGCAGGACACCGCGAACGGGTCTGCCCTTGATCGTCAGGGCGAGGATCGCCGAGACCGTCCCGGCCAGCTCCTCCGGCTGCGAGACCACACGCACCCCGCCGGCCTTTCCGCGGCCGCCCGTGAGCACCTGCGCCTTGACGGCGAGGGGGTAGCCGAGCTCCGCTGCCGCACGCTCGGCCTCTTCCGCGGTGAAGACGACCCACGACGGCAGCACAGGGATGCCGGCTGCCGCGAAGAGCTCCTTGCCTTGATGTTCGAACAGGTCCACTCGCCTACCTCACCGTCTGGTCGTGCCGGCCTTACTGCCCGGTCCCGAAGCGGAACGTCTGGTCCGGATCGATCACCGCCAGTACACGCACCATACAACCGTCGCCGCCCGGCCAGCGCCACGGCAGAGCGAGGAAGGTGCAGCGCTTGCCGGTCACCTCATCGAGGTCGCCGCCGACGTTCTCGATGCCGGGGATGCCGCCCTGGCACATGAGGATCTTGTGCGCCGGCTCCCAGCTCGGGAAGTCCTCTTTGGGGTCACGACCCGTCTCCGCCTTGTACTCGTCGATGAGGTGCGGTTGTGACGGGCCGAGGCCGTGGTCGACCAGCTTGGTCGCGATGGGATGGTCGTTGGCCTGATGGCCGTAGCCGACCATCTTGACCTTCTTATCCACGAGCCACTGCGCGCCTTCGGCGCCCATGCCGCACCCATAGGCGAAGTACTCGTCGGTGTCGCCCCAGAGCCGATGGAAGCCCGTGTTGATCATGACGATGTCGCCCTCTTCGATCCTGGGCGTGGCGTTCTCCAGATCCTCGGGCGTGATGACGCCCCACTTGCCCTTGGGGATATCGACGCACACGCCGGTGCCGACCAGGCGCCACAGAGGGTAGTCGCCGATGCTGGGCGTGTTCTCGGTGACGTGGAGCGGGGCATCCATGTGGGTGCACCGGTGCATGATGCCTTCCCACTCGGTCTCGTAGATGTTGTCCTTGGCGTGGAACTTGGTCACCTTGACGTTGACGCTCGGCGTGGACGGCCACTCCGGGATGAACTGCGTGAACGTGTGACTCAGGTTGTAGACCTTGAGACTCATTTCCGGTTCCCTTCTCGTACGCGACGCGTCAGTTGCCGGCGTCGATGCGCAGGTTGCCGGACGGATCCATCATGGCGATCATCCGGACGGGACAGGCGTCGCCGTGCTCGAACTTCCAGGGCGTCGCGGCCACCGTGACACGCTTGCCCTTGACGAGGTCGACATCGCCGCCGACCTGCTCCACCGTCGGGATGCCGGCGGCGGCCAGGGTCTTGTGGGCGGGGAACCACTCCGGGAAGTCCTTCCCGGCGTCGCCGCCGGTCGCCGCGGCGTACGCGGGCGCGAGGCGCTTCATCTGCGGGCCGCCGCGGTGGGGACCCATCGAGGTCGCGAGCGGCACGTCGATGAACGGCGTGTCGACGGCCACGAACTTCGGGTTCTTCTCGACAAGCCATTCGGCGGCGTCCCTGGTCAGGCCAGGCGCCTCGCCGAAGTACTCGAGGCCATCTGAGTAATTGTGGTGCCAGCCGGTGACGATGACGACGATGTCGCCGTCCTCGACGGCCGGCGCGGCGGCCTCGAGGTCGGCGGCCGTGATGACCTCCCAGCTCTTCTTCGGGATGTCGAGCACGGCGGCGCTACCGAACAGGCGGTCAGGGGAGACGGCGGCCAGGTCGTCGCCGCGCTGGACCATGTGGATGGGCGCGTTCATGTGCGTGCCGGTGTGCAGGCTGGTCGTGATGCGCCAGGCGAGCACGCCGTGCTGGGCGTGCTTGACGGCGCGCACCATGCGCACGTCCGTCTGCCCCGGCTCCGACGGCACGCCGTGGCCCCACACGTGGCTCAGCTCGATGAGCTCGAGTCCTGAGTAAGGGTCCTTCACGATCGCTGTCATAGGTCTCTCTCCTTCTCAGTGCCGGCGGGCGGGCGTCGCCCGCTCGACCGGCTCAATGCTCCATCTCGACGACGGTGGCCATGCCTTGGCCGCCGGCGATGCAGATGCTGGCGAGCCCGTACCGCGTGCCGCGCCGTCGCATCTCGTAGAGCAGGGTCGTCAGGACGCGGGCGCCGGAGCAGCCGAGCGGATGCCCGAGCGCGATGGCGCCGCCGTTGACGTTGACGATCTTCTGATCGAGCTCCAGCTCCTTGACCACGGCGAGGGTCTGCGCCGCAAAGGCCTCGTTGACCTCGATCAGGCCGACGTCCGAGAGGTCGATCCCGGCGCGCCGGAGCGCCTTGAGTGAAGCAGGCGCCGGGCCGATGCCCATGATGCGCGGGTCCACCGCGGCGGTGGCCTGCCCGCGGATGGTCGCCAGGGGCTTGAGGCCGCGGGCCTTCGCCGTCTCGGCGTTCATGAGCACGAGGCACGCGCCGCCGTCGTTGCGACCGGACGAGTTGCCGGCGGTGACGGTCCCGCCCTCCTTGAACACGGGACGCAGCTTGGCCAGCTGCTCGAGGCTGGACAGGCGCGGGTGCTCGTCGGTGTCGAAGATCGCCGGCGGGCCCTTGCGCTGCGGCACCTCGACCGGGACGATCTCGTCCTTGAAGCGGCCGCTCTCGATGGCGTCGGCCGCGCGCTCCTGGCTCTGGCGCGCGAATGCGTCCTGCTCCTCGCGCGAGATGTCGAACTTCTCTGCGAGGTTCTCCGCCGTCAGGCCCATGGTGAGGTCGCCGTAGACCTCGTAGGGCTGCGAGCGCGGCTGGCTCTCCGTGTTCGAGTCGACCACGACGGTGTTGCCGGAGATGAAGCCGAAGCGGGCGCCGCGCAGGTAGTACGGCGCCAGGCTCATGCTCTCGATACCGCCGGCCACGACGATATCGCCCTCTTCGGCGCGGATGCACTGCACGGCGTTGTGGACGGCCTGCAGGCCGGAGCCGCACTGGCGCATCACCGTGTAGGCCGGCACCTCGACCGGGAAGCCGGCCTTGAGCGCCGCCACTCGCGCGAGGTTGGCGGCGTCGGCGCTCTGCTTGGTCTGGCCGATGATGACCTCGTCCACGGCCTCGGGCTCGACGCCCGCACGCCCGACGGCGGCGAGGATCACGATCTTCGCGAGCTCCTCGGGCTGGACGGTCTTTATGCTGCCGCCGACGCGCCCGAGGGCGGTTCGGGCGGCGGAGACGATGACGACGTCACGCATGCGCATCCACCATCCTCAAACGTAGGCCATCATGCCGCCGTCCACGTACAAGACGGCGCCGGTGATGAAGTCGGATGCGGCGGAGGCAAGGAACACAGCCGGGCCGACGAGGTCTTCCACGTCGGCCATGCGACCCATCGGCACGTTGAGGAGCATGCGCTCGTAGCGTGCCGCGTCCTGCTTGATGCGCTCGGCCGTCATCGGCGTCACGGTGATGATCGGCCCCAGGGCGTTCACGTTGACCTTGTGCGGGGCGAGTTCCACGCCCAGCTGCTTGGTGATCATCTTCACGGCGCCCTTCGTGGCGCAGTAGCCGGAGTTGCCGCCGAGCGCGCCGCGGTCGTCACGCACGGAGGACAGGTTGATGAGCTTCCCGCCGCCCTGCTCGACCATGTGCGCGCCGAACAGCTTACAGGACATCATCACGGCCTTGACGTTGACCGCGAAGAGCTTGTCCCACTCATCCATGGGGTACTCGGTGGCGCCGGCCTTGTAGTTGTAGCCCAGGGCGTTGACGACGATGTGCACCCTGCCCATGCTCGCTGCGGTAGCCGCGACGAGCGCCTGCATGCTGCTCTCGTCGGTGGCGTCCACCTCGCGGGTGACGACGTCGGGGAAACCGGCTTCGGCCAGCTGGGCGGCGGCGCGCTCCAAGCCGGCCGCGTCGCGGTCGGCCAGCTCGAGCGTGGCGCCGTAGCGCAACAGGCCGGCGGCGATCGCAGTGCCCATGCCACCGGCCCCGAGGACGACGGCGTTCTTGCCTTCCAGTGAGAAGAGATCTTCCATGACGTCCTTCTCTCGGCTCAGTACTTCTTGACGACGCCGAGGATCTCTCTGGCCTCGTCGGGGGTGGCGGGCTCGAGATTGAGCTCCCTGGCGATGCGGACGGTGCGCTCCACGAGCTGTGCGTTGCTCTCGGCGAGCACGCCCTTCGCGTAGTAGATGTTGTCCTCGAGGCCGACGCGGGCGCAGCCACCCATGATCATGGCCATCGTCGTGATCGGCAGCTCGGCGGCGCCGGTGGCGGTCGTGTTGAAGTAGGCGTCCTGCGGCATGAACTGATACATCGAGTACAGCGTGTCGGGATTCGCCTCGATCGCGCCCTGATGCATCATGCCGAGCACGAAGTTGATGTAGTACGGCGGCTCGATCAGACCCTTGTTGATGAGGTTGTGCACGTCCCGGTACATGCTCTGCGAGTAGCACTCCATCTCGGGCTTGATGCGCATCTCCTTCATCTTGGCCGCCCAGGCCTCGATGTCTTTGGTCATGTTGGAGAAGGGCTGGCCGGCGTTCGGACCCGTCTGGCGCATGAGCGTGCCCATGTTGAGCGAGGCCATCTCCGGGTCGGCGTCGAGGCACGAGACGCGCTCCTCGATGGTGAGGTTGGTGCCGCCGCCGGTCGAGAACTGGACGATGACCTCCTTGCAGACCGACTTCACGGCGGTCTGGATCTCGGCGAACTTCTCCTTGGTGCCGGCCGGCTTGCCCTGCTCGTCACGGGCGTGGATGTGGACGATGGCGGCGCCGGCGTTGTAGCACTCGAGCGACGCCTGCGCGATCTCGTCCGGCTGCTCCGGCACGTTCGGGTTCATCTCTTTGTTAACGAACGCGCCGTTCAGCGACGCCGTGATGATGACTTTGCCTCTCGGGAGCTTCATGGTGTTTCCCTCCATTTCGCACGGCCGCGCGGGGCCGCCTTCAGATGCTCAGACGCGCTTGTCGATCAGGTCCTTGGACTGATTGAAGATCTCGATGAGGGCGTCGTCGCGGGTCTTGAGGACTTCCCTCAGGTCGCGGTCGCTGTAATCGAAGAAGCCCTTGCCGCTCTTGACGCCCATCTCGCCCTTCTCGACGTGCTCGACGAGGCTGCTCGGCGAGTTGTCGATCGGCGGCTCGAGGAAGTCCGAGTTCTTCAGGTTGTTGAGGCTCAGGTCGAGGCCCGTGAAGTCGTACCGCTGCACGAACCCCAGGACCATTGCCCGCGGGACGATGCTCGCCTTCACCGCCAGGTCTAGCTGGTCGGCGGTCATGTAGCCGTTGTCCAGCAGGAAGAAGACCTCGCGGCCGATGATGCGCAGGAACCGGTTGATGCAGAAGCCCGGGACGAACTTCTCCATGACCACGGGCACCCGGTCGACCTTCTTGAGCAGTCCGACGACGAGCTCGACCGTCTCGTCCGAGGTCTTCTCGCCTCTGACGACCTCGACCAGCGGGATGATGTGAGGCGGCGCGAACCAGTGTGCGATGACCGTGTTCGGCAGGCGCCGCTCAGGTGTGACCGAGTAGATGTCCAGGTACGAGGTGTTGCTCGTGAAGATGGCGTCGTCCGGGCATACCCGGTCGAGCTCTTCGAACGCGGTGCGCTTGGCCTCCAGGTTCTCGGCGATGCTCTCGATGATGAGGCTGGCGTCTGCGCCGGCCTCCGCCAGAGACTGTGTGGGCGTGATACGCGCCAGTGCGGCGGTGATGTCGTCCTGGCTGAGGAGGCCGTGCCCCGCGAACGTCTGCATGTTGGCGGCAGTGACGGACATCGCCTTCTCGAGCGTCGCCTCGGAGCGCGAGTACAGCGAGACGGGGTGTCCGGCACAGGCGAAGACCTGGGCGAGACCGGGCCCCATCGTGCCGGCCCCGATGACAGCTACCTTGTTGACGTCTTTGACATCCACTTCTGCGGCTCCTTTTCGACGCCGACCGGTTCACTGGCGCAGTGCGGATCGTCTCCGCGTCGCAGGCCCGCCCCCGGTCTGAAGGGCGACCCGCCGGCCCCTGTGGATAATGGTATTGCCATATCATAATTGCCCGGCATGCATTCAGCAATGCGCCGCCGCGTTGAGACGGGTGCTTCACGCGGGGGTCTGTCACGCCGTCCGGCAGGAACGCCCGCAAGTCGCCTCGGAGACTAGCGAGCGCTCCCGGCGTATCCGAAGAAGGCGGAGAACTCGGCCGCCGAGGCCTTGACGGCCGCCGCGCAGGCGTCCTTCGCCTCCGGGCCGAAGCGGCCCGTCGGGACAACGACGGCC
>Ga0315271_10000933_pt1 | contig 17148 bp, 16 predicted proteins | sample C3_top_MG_FD_204664 | JGI IMG/M metagenome (GOLD analysis project Ga0315271, IMG submission 204664) | Sediment microbial communities from Yellowstone Lake, YNP, Wyoming, USA - C3_top | ecosystem: Environmental > Aquatic > Freshwater > Lake > Sediment | place: USA: Wyoming | collected 2017-08-01
CGACCGGTACACGCCGCCGCTCAACACCAGGGTTTTGGCGGCGGACGGCGCGACGATCGGGAGCTTCGGCGAGCAGCGCCGCACTCTTCTGGCGCAAAAGGACATCCCGAAGGTCTTCCTCCAGGCGTTGGTCGCGGTGGAGGACGCGAATTTCTACGAGCACGGAGGGATCGACATCAAGGGCATCGCCCGCGCGGCGTGGCACGACCTGACGACGATGTCGTTTCAGCAGGGCGCCAGCACCCTGACGCAGCAGCTCTCCCGCAACCTGTTCCTGAAGCCGGACAAGACGCCACGGCGAAAGGTCCAGGAGATGCTCCTCGCGATGGAGATCGAGCAACGCTACTCGAAGGACGAGATCCTCCGCATGTACTGCAATCAGGTGTACATGGGCCACGGGCGCTACGGCCTCGAGGCGGCGGCGCAGTTCTACTTCGGCAAGCACGCCCCGGAGCTCGACCTCGCGGAATCGGCGCTGCTCGCGGGCCTGATTCAGCGGCCCGAGGGGTTGAGCCCGTTCCGGAATCCGGAAGCATCGCTGAAAAGGAGGGCTCACGTCCTCGAGCGCATGGTCGCCGAAAGGGATGTGACCGCGGAGCAGGCTGACGACGCGAAGCGCGCGCCGCTCTTGCTCTCTCCCCGCCACGACGCCACCGACATCGCCCCCTACTTCGTCGAAGAGGTCCGCCGGACGCTCCAAGCCAAGTACGGCGAGGAGGGCGTCTATCAGGGCGGCCTCGAGGTCCGGACCGGAATCGACGTCGCCCTGCAGCGCATCGCGAACGGGGCGGTCGATCAGGGGTTGAGGCAGCTCGACAAACGCCAGGGGTGGCGCGGGCGGATCGGCAAAGTGGTGGCCGGGCAATCGGTCGAAACCTTTACGTCCCCGTCCTGGCGGGAAGGCGTGGACGAGGGCGGCACCTACGACGGCGTCGTGCTGGAGACCAGCCGCGGCCGCGCTCGGATCCGCGTCGGGGCCCTCGTCGGCACACTGGACGCGGAGGGTGTGGCTTGGACGGGACGGAACGACCCCGCGGCGCTCGTCCGGCGCGGCGACATCGTGCACGTGCGGATCGTGTCGGCGAAGATCGCCGACCATGCGGTGTTCGCGCTCGAGCAGGAGCCCAAGGTCGAAGGCGCTCTGGTTGCGATCGACCCGCGGACGGGCGCGGTCCGGGCGCTCGTCGGCGGCTTCGACTTTAGGCGTAGCGAGTTCGACCGCTCGATGCAGGCGCGGCGCCAAGCCGGCTCGTCCTTCAAGCCGTTCGTTTACGCGGCCGCGCTGCAGCGCGGCATGACGGCTTCGGACCGCGTGCTCGATGCGCCCACGGTTTTCGTCGAGCCCGGGACGTTCAGCCTCTATCAGCCCGAGAACTACGGAACGAAATACTACGGCTTGCTCACGTTGAGGGAGGCGCTCGAGAAGTCCGCCAACATCTCCGCGGTGAAGGTTCTCGACCGCGCGGGCTTCCGTCCCGTCATCGCGCTCGCGCGAGAGCTCGGCCTGACGACCGACCTTCAGCCGTTTCCCTCGCTGGCTTTGGGAGCTTTCGAGGTCAGCCTGTTCGAGATGACCAGCGCGTACGGGGCGTTCGCCAACCAGGGTGTGCGCGTCGCGCCCTACCTCGTCGAGGCCGTGCGCTCGCGGGAAGGCGCGGTGCTCGAGGAAGCGAAGCCGTCGGCCCGTGAAGTTCTCTCCCCGCAGATCGCGGCCCTCATGAACGCGCTGCTCGAGGGCGTCATCACCGACGGCACCGGCGCCGCGGCCGCGAGTCTGGGGCGCCCGCTCGCCGGAAAAACCGGCACCACCGACGACTGCACGGACGCCTGGTTCATCGGCTACACGCCGGACCTGGTGGTGGGCGTCTGGGTTGGCTTCGACACGAAGAAGAGCCTGGGGTCGCGTGAGACCGGGGCGCAGGCCGCGCTTCCGATCTGGATGGCGTTCATGCAGGACGCGCTCCGCGACCAACTCCCGGTCCCGTTCCCCGAAGTTCCGGACGTCGTGCACGAAACTGTGGACCGTACGACCGGGCTTCGCGCGGTCGAGACGGCGGGGTGCGTGGAGCTCATTCACGAAACGTTTCTCACGGGAACCGAGCCGACGCAGGACTGCTCCGCCGCGGAGCACGCGCGGCTGCGCCTCCCATGGAACCTGGCCCGCTACGAGCTCGACGAGCAGGGCGCACTCGTCGTTCCCGCCGACGACCTGACGGCGCTCCTCGCGTCGGAACCGCTCCTGAGCGTCGACGCCGCTCGAAAGACGCTCAGCGTGGCGTCTCCCGAGGGCGCGGTCACTCTGCGATTGCGCGTCGTTTCAGGGGGAACCCCGCGACTGCCCGCCGCGCTCGACGGCACGGTCGATCCCACCCCGCTGATCGGGAAGGACGGAAGGCCAGCCGAGATCGTGCTCCTGGGTGAGGCGTCGCGCACCCAACCCCAGTAACGTCTACCGCGGGACGGCTGGCCCCCACCGCGCCTCGCGACGCCCGACGGCGCCGTCGCGCGTCCAGGCGATCGAGTCGTACTTCCAGCAGCGCAGCTCGGCCGCACGGAGAGCCTCGCCTTCCGTCAGCGGCCCCGCGACGAGGCGCGTGCCGAACGCTTCTTCGAATCCGGCAATGCACGCCGCATCGAGCGCTGCGGGATCGACGGCCGCCCCTCGCGCGCGCTCCAGATCGATGAAGCGTGACGCGTCGACGGGCGCGCCGAGGACCGTCGCCAGGCGCGACGGGTCCAGGCTCAACGGGATCGAGCCGTGCTGGAGGAACGCCCCCCGCCGTCGGGCTTGGGCCGACCCGACGAGTTTCCGGCCGTTCGCGGCGATCTCCCAGGCTCCCAGGCTCTCGAAACACGACGCGGCGGTTGAGCGCAATCCGCCGCGCTTCGGCTCGACCGGGAGCGCCGCGATTCCGAGTCGCGTCAGCCCGCGCGCCAACGCTTCGGCGATCGTCCGGTAGGTGGCGATCACGCCGCCCGAGAACGGCGCGACGCCGAGCGCTCCCACGACGGCGTAGGTCCGCTCGAACTCGTGGAGGACGGCGCCGCCCCCCGTCGGACGGCGCACGAGATCGATCCGTTCGCGTGCCAGGACGCGCGCGTCGTACGACCCTTCCGCGGACTGAGCCCGACCGAGGGACAAGGCTGCGGGCCGCCATGAGTAGAGCCTCAGCGTGGGGCTCGGCTTCGGGTCGGCGCGCTCGTAGGCCTCGAGGATCGCTTCGTCGACCGCAAGGTTCAGCGCACCGTCCTCGAATCCGTCGACGATGACGCGCCAGGAAGCGCCGCGGGTTGCCGCTTCTCGCTCAGGACTCACGTGGCGTAAGGGGCCGTCGCGCCGCGGTGGCGGAAATCCGCCGAATGGAGCGCGTGCTTGCGGAGCAGCCGTTGAAGCGCCGAACGCAACATCCCCGACTGCTCTGCGGCGCCCGTGACGTTTCCACCGTTCCGCTTCAGGAGGTCCTCGAGGTAGCTCCGCTCGAAGGCCTCGACCACCACGCGCTTGGCCTCGCGAAAACGGCGGCTCGCGAACGCGCCGGTGCCTGACGCGCCGGGGTCGTTGCGGAGAGCTTCGGGGAGGTCCCGCAGGCGTACGTCGCCATCGGAGGCGAGCATCACGGCGGATTCGACGGCGCCACGCAGTTGCGTCACGTTACCCGGCCACGGGAACCGCTCGAGCGCGGCCAACGCGTCGGGGTCGACGGCGAGGGGCGGAAGGCCGTTGAGGCGGCGCAATTCCTCGATGAATCGGGCCACGAGGGCGGCGACGTCCATTCGGCGTTCGCGCAGCGGCGGCACGGCCACGTTCGACCCTTCAAACGCGGCAACCAGTCTCCGCGACAAGCGACCTTCGTCCGCCGCGCGGCGCGGGTCGATGCCGATCGACGCCGTCACGCGCGCGCGGGTCGACGCAGACGTCAGCGCCGCCGCGAGAGCCTCCTGAGCAGGCCACGCCAGCCGCTCGAGCGAGGGCAGGAACACCGTCCCAGGACCCTCGGTCAGGGCGGCATCCAGAGCGGCCCGATCGCCTGCCGAGACCACGACGAACGAGCCGGCCTCCTTCGCGATCGCATGGAGGCACCGCGCCGCATGGCGCCGCCCGCTCCCCACCTCCCCCGAGAACAGCACCGGAGCCCTCGAGGTGGCAAGCTCACGAATTCGCGTTCGAAGGTGCTCTGCGGCTTGCGACCTTCCCAGGATCTGCGGGAGATCCCTGTCCGCGGCGTCGTTCGCGCGGAGGCGACACAATTCTTCGAGCACCGTCCGCTGAACCGGCGCGGGAGCATCGCCGACGACGGCGACCACGATCGCGAGAGGATTGGCGCGGAGCCGCTCGAGCGCTTCGAGAGGCGTGGCCACGGCCACGGCGTCGATTCCGGAGCTAATGAGCGCATCGCGCGCGCGCTCGCGAACGGATCGATCGTCGTCGAGCACCAAGGCCATCGGAGACTGCATGGACTCCTCCTCGGCCGCCGACTGCCATCCCCCCGACGTCGGATTATAGCGAGGTCGCCTCAGGGCGGAAACAGCGGAGGAGGAACTACAGGCCCAGCTTCGATCGCAGCGCCGCGACGCGGCGGTCGACGTCGCGGTAGCCGGGCTCTTCCCGCAGGACCTGCGCCAGCAGGTCGTACGCTCCGCGAACGTCGCCGGTCTGCTCCAGCCTGTCGGCGAGGTCGTAACGGAGGCCCGAAAGACGGACCTCCTCGCCACCGGGAGCATCGAGGGCCGCGCGATACCACCGGATCGCCTCTTCGGTCTCGCCACGGTCCCAATGACAAAGGCCGAGCATGCTGCACGCCTCGCGGTAGAGCTCGGGCGCGCCGGACGCGAGACGGAATTCCTCGAGCGCCGCGTCGGAGAGTCCCATTTCCTTGTAGGCGATGCCGAGGTCGTAATGGGTCTGAAAATCCCCCACCTCGACCGACGCCTTGACGTGCTCTTTGAAGGACTCGAAGACCTCGTCCACCGACTGCTCGCTCTCCGGCTCGGCGGGGAGATCCGTCGCCTCGGGCACGCGATCGGTGCCGTACTCGGCTTCGAGGGCCGCCGTGATGGACGAGAGATCCTCCTCGTCGAGGCGGTCCCCTCCGTCACCGCCGTCGCTTTCCACGCTCGGAGTCGCCGCGCGGGCCCGCGACTCGAGCGCGTCGAGGGCGGCACCCTCCATTCCGGCCGCGCGAGCCTCGACGATGCGGTTGAGGGCATCTTGCTCCATACCCTGTCCCAGGTAGAACTCGATCTCCTCGAGCGTGTCGCTCGCCGAGGCATTGATCGTTTCCGACGCTTCCTCGACGTCGTCGAAGAGGATTTCCATCTCGTCGGCTTCGTTCTCCGGTGAGGCGGGCGGCGGTACGGACGGCGTGGAACGCTTGAGGGGGGCGGCCGTCGGGACGGCCTTCGGCGCGGGAGCCGGCGCCGAAGGCGTGGGAGCGGGAGGGGCGGCAGCCTGGGGCCGCGCCGCTTCCGGGAGCAACCCGAAGCCCTCGAGGACCGCGCGGACGGAATTGTCAAACGTGCCGAGAGCCGCGGCTTCATGCACCGCGCGGCGCGCGCCGTCGATCTCGCCCGAAGCGCGCCGGGCAAGCGCCAACGCGACGAGTCCCTCGCGCAGGGCCCCGCGATCCGCCTGAGTGCGGAGGAATCCCACGAGCTTCTCTTGCGCGACGACGTGCCCCGGGAAACGCGTCGTGATTTGCCGGAGTTGTTGGAGCGCCTCGCGGTGGAGGCCGTACTTCTCGAAAACCTCGGCCTCGGTCAGGTTGCCGCTGACGAACTCCATGTCCGCGGGACTCAACGGAACCGCGGGAACTTCGAGCTCGGGGGAGACGGGAGCCTCCGGGGTTTGCGGCGAGACCGGCTCCGCGCTCGGCGTCGACTCGACGGCGGCGCGCCCCAGAAAGAGGAGGGGCGATGTCGGATCGAAGAGCTTCAGCGTCTCGAGCTGCGACGCCACTTTCGACGTCAGACCCTTCGCCTGGTATGCGCGTATCAGGCGTTCCACTGCCCGTGCCGCGGTCGCCCGGTTGCCCTCGGCCTTCCGCAGCTCGACGAGCTGCTCGAGGGCGCGCAGGTGCCCCCCGTCCTCGCTGCGCGCGATGCGCTCCAAGAGCGTGGCGCAGCGGTCGAAACGACGCTCGCGGGCCCATCGGTCGACGAGCGGAAGTACGCGGGTCCACAAGGAATCGGCAAGGTCCTTGGCTAATGCGGCGCGGAAGGCCTGTTCGATTGCGTCGTCGCCGATGGCGTCGGATCGCGTGTCTTCGAGCAGACGCGCCGAGCGCGCTGTGTCACCCAACCGCTCGAACAGCAAGAACAGGTCGGAAACGACCGCATCGGCGTGCTCCCCGGCGCCCCAGGCCGCGTCGGCGATACGCAAGGCCTCGTCGATCCGTCCGGCGGCCACCTCGCATTGCGCCAGCCCCACGGCCGGCTCCGCGCGGCCCGGGAGCAACTCCGACGCGCGCTTGAACGTGCGTTCGGCGTCTTCGGTGCGGCCGGCCGCGAGCATCCGACCGCCGAGCGCCACGAGATCGAGCCCCGCGCGACCGGGATCCCCTTCGGCGGCGCGCGCTTCGGCGAGGCGCACGACGTGGACGACGTTGTCCGGCTCCGCGGCCACCAGCTTCTCGTAGACCTCGCGTGCCTTGCCGAATTCGCGGCGACGCAGGTACTCCTCGGCGGCCTGGAGAAGCCAAGCTCGCGCCTCGCCAGGGAGCTTCTGTTTGAGATTCAGCTCGCCGAGACGCACGACCGCGGGGAGATGGCTCGGATCGACTTTGACGATCTTTTTGAGGATGGCGATCGCTTTCGGGTAGAAGCCCGAGGCCGTGAACTGCTCCGCGATCATCTCGTAGTACACGATCGCGTCGGCGCCGCGCTGGCTGCGCGCCAAGAAATCGCCCAAGCGATTGAGCATCAGAAGGTCTTTCGGAGCGTCCTCCGCCAGGCGCCTGCACTCGTCCAACGCCAGGGAGGCTTTTCCCTGCTTCAGGAGTCGCTCGGCGTTCGCGAAAGTCTTCTCGCGATCGAGGGGCATGGCCTCCTACCGCTCGCGACGTTCCTGAATTCTCGCCTTCTTCCCGGCTCGATCGCGCAGGTAGTAGAGCTTCGCGCGCCGCACTTTGCCGAGTCGCGACACTTCGATCTTCTCGACGATCGGCGAGTGAATCGGGAAGATCCTCTCGACGCCCACTCCGCCGGATGTCTTGCGGACGGTGAACGTGGCCCGCAGCCCGGAGCCGCTGCGACGACTGATGACGTCGCCCTCGAACACCTGGATTCGGGACTTGTCTCCCTCGACCACCCGAACGTGGACCTTCACGCGGTCGCCGGGGCGAAATTCCGGGACGTCCGCCTTCAGGCCCGCGGCCTCGATCATTCGAATCACGCTCATGACGTACCTCGTTGGCGTCGCACGGACGCCGTCGCTGCGCTCGAGACATCGATCAGATCGGGTCGTTTCTGGCGCGTCGCCGCTCTTGCAGCGTCGCCGCGCCAACGTTCGATCGCCCCGTGATCCCCGGAGAGGAGGACCGGCGGGACCGCAAGTCCGCGATATTCCGCCGGCCTCGTATAGCTGGGGCAATCCAAAAGGCCCGATACGAAGCTTTCCGTCCGGGCGGATGCGTCGTTTCCGAGGACGCCGGGCACCAGACGAGACACCGCATCGATGATCATCATCGCGGGCAGCTCGCCCCCCGTCAGAACGACGTCCCCGACGGAGATCTCCTCGTCGGCGAGTCCGACGCGCACGCGCTCGTCGACGCCTTCGTAGCGCCCGCACAGGAGCACGATGCGGTCGTACGAGGCCAAGCGGCTGGCCGCGGCGTGGTCGAACGGGCGTCCTTGCGGCGAGAGCAGGACGGTGCGTTCGTGGGTCGAGGGGAAGCGTTCGCGCACGAACGACACGGCCGTGAAGAGCGGCTCGGGCTTGAGCACCATCCCGGGACCGCCGCCGAACGGCGCATCATCGACCTGGCGCTGCGGACCGACGCCGAAGCGGCGAAGATCGTGCACGCGAACGCCGACCCGTCCCGCGCGCCGAGCGCGCGCGAGCATCCCGTCGTCCAGAGGTCCCTGGAACATCGAGGGGAAGAGGGTCACCACGTCGAAGTTCACGCCGTCTCCAGCCCGCCGGGAGCGTTCATCCCACGAAGACCCTCGGGGAGAGTCAATCGGATCGTCCCCGAAGCTTCGTCGATCGCGGTCACGAATTCCTTCACCAACGGGACGAGCGTCTCGACCCCATTGCCGTCCTCGACGAGCAGCAGGTCCGCCCCGCCCGACTCGATCACGTCCACCACCCGACCGATGTCGCCCAACGTTTCGTCCATCACCCGCGCCCCCACGAGGCGCTCGACCCAGTAGACATCCTGCGGCAGCGGCGGCACGTCCTCGGCCGGCGCCACGACCTCGCATCCGCGCAGTGTCGCAGCGTCGCTCGCGCCGTCCACTCCCGCGAGCTTCAAGACGAGACGGTCGCGATACGCACGCGCCGACTCGACCTCACGGGGACCGGTCCCGACTCCGGCACCGGATCCGTTGAGGACGACGCGTCTCAGATGCACCCAACGCGCCGCGTCCCCGGAGACCACCTTCACGGTGATCTCGCCGTGATTGCCACGAAACCCGCTCACCCGCCCGAGCACGAGTGCCTTGCCGCCCGTGCTACTCAACGATTTCCAACACGACGCGTCTCCGGAGCTTCGCCCCGGCGGCCGCGACGATCGTCCTCAACGAGCGGGCGGTTCGACCCTGCCGCCCGATGACCTTACCCAGGTCCCCGGGAGCCACTTTCAACTCGAGGACCGACCCGCTCTCCCCGTGAATCTCGCTGACGATGACCGCATCCGGCTCGTTGACCAGAGCCTTCGCAATGAATTCGACGAGATCCTTCATTGCCGCTTCGCCCGAGCTCAGACGTGAACGCTCTTCGCTTTGGTGAGAAGGCTGCGCACCGTCTCGGAGGGATGGGCGCCCTTCTTGATCCACGCGTCGGCTTTGGCGACGTCGAGCTGAACCGTCGCTGGGTTGGTTGCGGGGTTGTAGGTTCCCAAGGTCTCCACCACGCCGCTCTGGGGCGTCCGTCGACTGTCGGAGACCACGACCCGGTAGAAAGGATCTTGGCGAGAACCCATCCGTTTGAGGCGAATCTTCAGCACGAGCCTTCTCCTTCTGACTCCGCGGCCGGTAAAACCGACAATATAGCCTACCGCCCCAAGAAAGGGAGCCTGAACCCCTTTCCTCCGCCCCGGGCGGCCTGGACCTGCTTCATCATCTTTCGCATTTGCGCGAACTGCTTGAGGAGCTTGTTCAGCTCCTGAACCGACCGGCCGGAGCCCTTGGCGACGCGCTTCTTGCGGCTTCCGTTGAGGATTTCCGGGCGGACCCGCTCGTCGAGGGTCATCGAGTCGATCAGCGCCAGCACGCCCTTGAAGGCGCCGTCGTCCAGGTCCACGTTCTTCAGGGCCCCCATTCCGGGGAGCATCCCCAAGACCCCCGAAAGCGGCCCCATCTTCTGGAGCGTGCGAATCTGGTCGCGGAAGTCTTGCAGGCTGAACTGGTTCTTGCGGAGCTTCTTTTCCAGCTCCATCGCCTGCGCGGCGTCGACGGCGCCCTCGGCCTTTTCGATCAGACCGAGCAGATCGCCCATCCCGAGAATGCGGCCGACCATGCGGTCGGGGTGGAACGGCTCGAATTCCGTCGGCCGCTCGCCGGTGCCGACGAACTTGATCGGCACCGACGTCACGTGCCGGATCGAAAGCGCCGCGCCCCCTCGGGCATCGCCGTCCATCTTGGTGAGGATCACGCCGGTCAGGGCTAACGCCTTGTGGAACTCCCCGGCCGAACGCACCGCGTCCTGACCGGTCATCGCGTCGGCGACGAACAGGATCTCCGACGGATTCAGCGCCGCCTTCAGCCCGCGCAACTCTTCCATCAGCGCGTCGTCGATGTGCAGCCGACCGGCCGTGTCGATGAGCACCGGGTCGTATCCCTTGAGCCTCGCCTCGTCGAGCGCCGCACGCGCGATCGCGATCGGCTTGGCCGTGCCGTCGTGAGCGTGGACCTTCAGACCGACCGACGTTCCGACGCGCACGAGCTGTTCGATCGCCGCGGGACGGTAGACGTCGGCAGGAACGAGGTAGGGAAACCGGCCCGCTTTCTTCAGCCACAATCCGAGCTTCGAAGCGGTCGTTGTCTTCCCGGAGCCCTGGAGGCCGACGAGGAAGATGACCGTCGGCGGCTGGCCCTTGAACTGGAGTCGCCCGGCCTCGCCTTCCCCCATCAACGTCTCGAGCTCGTCGCGGACGATCTTCACGACCTGCTGCCCCGGCGTCAGGCTCTTGAGGACCTCTTCCCCGAGCGCCTTGGCGCGCACGCCGTCGAGCAAAGCACGAACGACGCCAACGTGGACGTCGGCCTCGAGCAGGGCCATCCGGATCTCGCGCAAGGTCTTTTCGAGGACCTCCTCGTTGATGCGCGTCTGTCCGCGAAGGGCGTCGAAGACGCCTCGGAGGCGTTCGGAGAGCGTGTCGAACATGCGAGTGTTCCCGGTGAAAGGGGCCTAGACCGATTCCAGGAGGTGGCCCATCTTTCGTTTCTTCGTTTCGAGGTAACCGCGATTGTCGTCACCCGGAGGCGCTTCGAGCGGGACACGCTCGACGATCTCGAGCCCGTACCCTTTCAGCGCGACGTACTTCCCCGGGTTGTTCGTCAACAGTCTCAACCGCCGTATCCCGAGATCGTAAAGGATTTGCGCCCCCACGCCGTAGTCCCGGTGGTCCGCGCGAAATCCGAGCGCGAGGTTCGCTTCGACGGTGTCCTTGTGCTGCCGGTCCTGCAGCTCGTACGCGCGGAGCTTGTTCGCCAATCCGATCCCCCGCCCTTCCTGGCGCAGGTAGAGGATCACGCCTTTCCCCTCGCTCTGGATCCGTTCCATCGCGCGGTGGAGCTGCTCGCCGCAGTCGCAGCGCGTCGAGCCGAAGACGTCTCCGGTCAGGCATTCGGAGTGCACGCGCACGAGAACGGGGTCGTCGGGCTTCGGGTCGCCCATCACCAGCGCGACGTGCGTGCGGTCCTCGAGCGGGTTATGAAACGCGTGGATCGTCCACGCGCCGCGCTCCGTCGGCAGCTGCGGGGAGGCGACCCGCGTGACGAGACGCTCGGTGCGCATGCGATGGCGAATCAGGTCCGCGATCGACAGCAGCTTCAGCCCGTGGGCCGCGGCGAACGGAAGCAGCTCCGGCAGCCGCGCCATCGTCCCGTCGGCGTTCATGATCTCGCAGACGACTCCGGCGGGATTGAGTCCGGCGAGCCTGCAGAGATCGACGATCGCCTCGGTGTGCCCCGCGCGTTTCAGGACGCCGCCCGCCACCGCGCGTAACGGGAAGATGTGGCCCGGTCGCGCAAGGTCGTCGGGGCGCGTGGCCGGATCGACGGCGACCCGAATGGTGCGCGCGCGATCGGCCGCGGAGATCCCGGTCGTAACCTCGCTGCGCGCTTCGATCGAGACGCAAAACGCCGTGCCCCGTCGCGCGGTGTTTTCTTGCACCATCGGCGGGATCCGCAACGCCTCGAGACGCTCGGCCGTCATGGGAAGGCAGATGAGGCCACGGCCGTGCGTCGCCATGAAGTTGACGATCTCCGGCGTCACGAATTCCGCGGCACAGGCGAGGTCGCCTTCGTTCTCGCGATCCTCGTCGTCCAGGATCACGACGACGCGGCCCGCACGAAGGTCGTCGATGGCCTCTTCGACCGCGGCAAACCTGGGCTCGTCGCGCCTGGCGCTCATCGCTTTCTCGCGCTCATCAGGGCCTCAAGATACCGCGCGATGACGTCGACCTCCAGGTTGACGCCGTCCCCCGGCTTCAAGCGCCCCAGTTTGGTCCCCGCGAGCGTCGCGGGGATCAGGGCGACCGCAAAGCCGCGCGGACGCATCGCCGCGACCGTCAGGGAGACCCCATGCACCGCGATCGAGCCCTTTTCGACCACGAATCGTCGCAGGCTCGCGGGCAGTCCGACCGTAAGCCGCACGTCGTCGCCGCTCCGAGATAAAGAGAGCACCGTGCCCACAGCGTCCACATGCCCTTGAACGAGGTGGCCCCCGAGCCGCTCGCCCAGCGCGAGCGCGCGCTCGAGGTGCACGAGATCCCCGGCGCGCAGGCGGCCCAAGGTCGTGCGGGACAGCGTCTCGGCGACCGCGTCCGCATCGAATCCGGTTCCGCTGCGACGAGCGACCGTGAGGCAGACACCGTCAACGGCCACGCTTTCGCCGTCTCTCAGCGCCGCCGACGGGAGATCGCTCGCGATCGTCAATCGTGTGGCGCCCTTCCCGGGAACGATGCGCTTCACGCGACCGACCGTCTCGATCAAGCCGGTGAACATCAGGCGTCCCCGAGCCGGCCGAACACGACGACGTCTACACCGAGCGGGACGATCGCCGAAGGCGCGACGCGCCAAGCCTTTCCCGGTTCGGCGACGGCGGCGACGTCGACGACCGGAGTCGCGCCGCGCGCGCCGAACAGCCGGCCGGAGACGAACAGCACGACGTCGTCCACGAGGCCGCTCTCGAGAAACGCTCCCGCGGTCTTCCCCCCCCCCTCGACGAGCACGGACTGAACTCCGATGTGGTGAAGGTCGGCAAGCACCAAGCCCAGATCGAGACCCGAGGCGGATTGCGGAACGGGAACGACCTCGGCACGTTGGCGGAAGCGCGCCACCTGGCTCTCCGGACAATCCGCGGCGACGTAGACGCGCGCGGGCGGATCGGACGGGCGCTCCCGGTCGAAGACCCGAGCCGACGGGTCGAGATTCAGCCGAGGCGCCAACACGACGCGCCGCCTCACGGCGCCAACGTCCGGGAGCCGAACCGTCAAGCTCGGGTCGTCGCGCCGGATCGTCCCCGCCCCCACGAGAACGGCATCGTGACGGAACCGCAGCCGATGCGCGTAGCGACGGGACGCCTCGCCGGTGACCCAGCGCGAACTGCCCCCGGCCGCCGCGATTCGGCCGTCGAGCGACTGGGCCGCCTTGAGCGTCACCGACGGGCGGCCGCGCCCGTGCGTGGAGAGAAACGGCGCGTTCAACGCGCGCGCTTCGGATTCGAGAACTCCCACGGAAACGGCGATCCCCGCGGACCGCAGCGCCGCGAGGCCGCGCCCATCCACCAACGGGTTCGGGTCGACGATGGCCGCGACGACGCGACCGATGCCTGCTCCCGCGATCGCTGCGGAGCACGGCCCCGTTCTTCCGTGATGCGCGCACGGCTCCAGATTCACGTACAGCGTCGCCCCGGACGCCCGCGCGCCGGCGTCGGCCAGGGCTAACGCCTCGGCATGCGGCTCTCCCGCGGCACGATGGAATCCGCTGCCGACGAGGGCGCCGTCCTTCACGACGACGCAACCCACGAGCGGGTTCGGCCGGGTGGTTCCCTCGCCCAGAGCGGCGAGCGCCAAGGCCTGCGCCATCCAAGCCCGGTCGCTCACGCCGCGTCCCCTCCGAGGAGTCCATCCAAGTAAGCCTCGGCGTCGAAATCGAGCAGGTCGTCGATCCCTTCACCGACGCCGACGTAACGGATCGGAACGCCGAGCTCGCGCCGAATGAGGAGCGCCACCCCTCCTTTCGCCGTGCCGTCGAGCTTCGTCAATACGACCCCGGTGATCACCGCCGCCTTTGTGAACTCCCGTGCCTGCGCAAGCCCGTTCTGCCCGGTGGTTGCGTCGATCACGAGAAGCACCTCATGCGGGGCTCCTGGAATTTCGCGCCCGGCGATGCGCGCCATCTTCTCGAGCTCGGCCATCAACGGCGCCTTCGTGTGGAGCCTTCCCGCGGTGTCGACCAGCACTGTGTCGATCCGGCGCGCGCGGGCGGCCGACAGCGCGTCGAACACGACTGCGGACGGATCGGAGCCTTCGCGATGGCGCACGACCTCGACGCCCGCGCGCTCGGCCCATCGTTCGAGCTGATCGATCGCGGCCGCGCGGAACGTGTCCGCGGCCACCACGATGACCTTCCGGCCGGAGGCCTGCTCACGCGCCGCGAGTTTTCCGATTGTCGTCGTCTTGCCGCCCCCGTTCACGCCGACGATGAACACGACCCGCGGCGAGGTGACGGGCGCGGCCTGAGCCGCTCCCCCCGCGAGCGCGGCGCGCAAGGCCACGCGCAGCGCCTCACGCAGCCCCGCGGCGTCGAGCGTTCCGGCGCGTGCCTGCCGTCGCACGCCGTCCACGACCTCCGCGGTCAGGGCGGGACCGATGTCCGCGGCGAGGAGTCCGGTCTCGAGCTCGTCCAAGGTCGCCTCGTCGACGACCGGAGACGTGAAAGCGGAGCGCAGCGACGATGCGATCCCTTCGCGCGTGCGGGCGAGACCTCGGACGAGCTTCTTGAACGCGTCGAACGCCATCGAGATGTTACGGGAGCATCTTCATGAGGTCGTAAGCCTTCGACGCGCTCTCGCTTCCGGGGGACAGCTCCTGGCAGCGGGTGAAGTGCTCCCGCGCCTTGCCCGGTTGGTCGAGCTTCATGTAGGCCAGACCGATGCGGTATTGGTACTCCCCGTTCCCCTTGTACTCCGGCGCGGCGACCTCGTACTCGCGCGCGGCCTCATCCAGCTGCCCCGCCTTGTCGAGGGCCGACGCCAGCTCGTAGTGCCCGCGGTAGAACTTCGGGTTGATCTCGACCGCCTGTCGCAGCTGGAAGATCGCCTCGTCCTTCCTCCCCTCCGAAAGGTAGAGGATCCCGAGGTTCAAGTGGGCCTTCTCGGGAGACGCGTAGGACTGGTCCGCGAGGACTTGCAGGAACTCACGCTCGGCCTGGTCCTTGCGCCCGGTCGAGTCGAACACGGCCCCGAGGTTGTTGCGCGCGTCCGTCAGGTGCGGATCGAGCTCGAGTGCCTGGGTGAACGCCTGCTCGGCTTCGGCGTTGCGTCCGGCGAGGAAGCACAACTGTCCGTAGTAGTTCCGCAACGGAGCGTTCGTGGGCTGCGACGCCGCCGCCTTCTCGAGGATGCCGAGCGCCTCGTTCACCTTCCCCGCGCCGAAATACGATTCGGCGAGCCGGATGTTCGTCGCCACCTCCGAGGCCGGGTCCTTGGGCTTTGCCTTTGTCGCGCCGCACGACGGCGCAAGCGCGGCGAGAAACGCCACGGACAGGATCGCGAGCGCCGGGAGCCGTACGGGACCTTTCATCGCGGGAACCTCATCGATCGGAAGGGGTGCGCATTGTAGTTCACGAGCGACCGACGCGGATGCTGTGGACGTCGCCGATCTCGGCCGTCAGGTGCTCACGGAGCCTCGCCATCAGCCGCACCTCGGCCTGGCGCACGGCCTCGCGGGTCGTGCCGAACCGATCCCCGATCACCTGGAGGGTCACCGGATCCTCGGAGAGCAGCCGGTCGTCGAGGATGGCCCTTTCGCGGTCGCTGAGACCGTGGCGAAACCGGTCGATCGCCTCCTTGACCTTGCCTTGGAGCTCGCGGCGCGCGACGTCCTCCTCGACCGTCGGCCCGGGGTCCGCCATGAAGTCGCCCCGCGTCCGGTCCTCGGCGTCGCCCATGGGCGCATCGAGCGAGACGTCCTGGGAGTGGAGGGCGCGCTCGACATCCATGACGTCCTCCTCCGAAACGTTGAAATGGTCGGCGAGCATCTTGGGGCCGACCTCGAACCCCTCCGCCTCCAGCCGGGCCTTTTCCTGGCGCAGGTTGCGCAGGAGCTTGCGCCGGGCGTTGGTCGTTCCGACGCGGACGAGGCGAACGTTGTCGAGGAGGAACTTGACGATGTACGCGCGAATCCACCACGCGGCGTAGGTGGGGAGTCGCACGCCAAGCTCGGGATCGAATCGCTCGATCGCAGCGAGGAGGCCGAGGTTCCCCTCCTGCACGAGGTCGAGCAAGTTGCGGGCCGCGCGGCGGAACGAGAGCGCCACGCGCACGACCTGCATGAGGTTTGACGTGACCAAACGGAACAAGGCCTCGCGGTCGCCGGTGTCGCGGTAGCTCCGGGCGAGGGCCTGCTCTTCCTCCCGGCTGAGCGCGGGGTACTTGCGCACTTCACCCAGGTAGCGCCGGAAGGGATCGGAGGGGACCAGCGCGCGCGCGCTGCTCCGCGACACCGGAGGCTTGGGGGTCAGGCCGAGGACGGTTTCCTGCGGATCGTCGCGATCGAGCTCATCGGGCTCGTCTGGCGTCATCGGCGGAAGACTAGCAGGTTTGGGAGAACCGCCGCACCGGAGCTAGAACAGCGCTTCACCCAGGTACTTGCGCGGATCCACCTGGACGCCCGCGCGGAAGACCTCGTAATGAAGGTGTGGCCCGGTCGAACGGCCGGTCGATCCCACGAGACCGATCACGTCACCGCGCCGGACCCTCTGGCCGGGGGCGACCATCACCTTGCTCAGGTGACCGTAGCGGGTGCTCATCCCGAAGCCGTGGACGAGTTGGATCATCGCTCCATAGCCGGCCATCCTCCCCGCGGCCGTGACGAGTCCGTCGGCGGAGGCTCGGACCGGCGTGCCGGTCGAGGCCACGATGTCGACCCCCTTGTGGAACTCCCGTGCTCCGTCGATCGGATCGCGGCGCCACCCGAAGCCATCGGAGAAGAACCCGCTGACGGGGGCCAGGCTGGGAGTCGACGCGAGGACCTTCAGACGGTCCCCCCAGGCCTGCTCGAGCCGGTCGAAGGAAGTGTCCAGATTCTCCATCCGCTTCTTGAGGGCGGAGCTTTCCTCGCCGAACAAGTCGGCGCGCGCCCCGAACGTCGTCCCGGCGCCGCCGGAGGGGCGCTCGCTCGGGATGTCCTTGAGGCCGACGGCCTGGGCCAGTTTCCCGGCGACGGCCTCGACGGCGGCCAGATGCTCCCCCATCTGCGCGACCGTCGCCTCGTAGCGGGACTTGTCCTCGCGGAGCTTCCGGTTCTCGAGCTCGACCGCGGCGGCGCGCTCGGCCAACGCACGGGAGTGAAAGAAGAAGTGAGGCGTCCACGCCGCTGTGCCGCCGATGCCCAACGCGAGGGCGCCGATGACGAGAACGAAATTGCGGGAGACGTGGAGCTTTCGGAAACGAGCGTGGGCGTGCGGAAGGATGAAGATCGTGTAGAACTTCCGCGACATCCGCGCACCTCCTCGCCGCGCACTCTTCCGCGACCCGAAGCC
>Ga0315271_10000934_pt1 | contig 17142 bp, 16 predicted proteins | sample C3_top_MG_FD_204664 | JGI IMG/M metagenome (GOLD analysis project Ga0315271, IMG submission 204664) | Sediment microbial communities from Yellowstone Lake, YNP, Wyoming, USA - C3_top | ecosystem: Environmental > Aquatic > Freshwater > Lake > Sediment | place: USA: Wyoming | collected 2017-08-01
CGGGCATTTCGAAATTTTCTAGGAGAGAAAACATGGCAAAGCAAATGATTGATACGCCCAATCTGGACCAGCTCGAAAGCGGCCCGTGGCCCAGCTTCGTGACCGGCTTGAAGCGCTTGGCAAAAGATAACGACATGATGGTTGACCTGATGGGTCAGTTGGAAACGTCGTACCAGACCAAGTTTGGTTACTGGAAGGGTGGTACGGTTGGTGTGTTCGGCTACGGCGGCGGCGTGATCCCCCGTTTCACCGAACTGAAAGACGAAAATCACCAGCCGTTGTTCCCCGAAGCTGCTGAATTTCACACCCTGCGCATCCAGCCGCCCGCTGGCATGCATTACTCTTCCGATCTGCTGCGCAAAATGTGCGACGTCTGGTCGGCTACCGGTGGTTCGGGCCTGATCGCATTCCATGGACAGTCTGGCGACATCATGTTCCAGGGCATCAAAACCGCTGACGTGCAGCCTGCGTTCGATGCGTTCAACGAGATGGGCTTCGACCTCGGCGGTGCGGGCCCCGCGCTGCGCACCTCGATGTCCTGCGTTGGTGCGGCGCGCTGCGAAATGTCCTGCTACGACGAAGCCAAGGCGCTGCGCACCGTCATCAACAACAACCTGGACGACATGCACCGTCCGTCCCTGCCTTACAAATTCAAATTCAAGTTCTCCGGTTGCCCGAATGACTGCGTCAACGCCATCCAGCGTTCCGACATGGCCACCATCGGTACCTGGCGCGACAACATCCGCGTCAACGAAGCGCAGGTGCAGGACTACTACAAGAAGCACGGCATGAACGACCTGGTCAACGACGTGATCAGCAAGTGCCCGACCAAGGCCATCACCCTGGTCTCCAGCGACAAGTTCAAGGCCAGCGCAACCGTGTCCGCCGCCAGCCTCGGCGACGGCAACACCCTGTGCATCGACAACAAGAACTGCGTGCGCTGCATGCACTGCCTCAACGTCATCCCCGGCGGCCTGCTGCCCGGTAACGACAAGGGCGTGTCGATCCTGGTGGGCGGCAAGGGCGTGCTGAAAATCGGCGCATCCATGGGCACCGTGGTGATCCCGTTCATGAAGCTCGAGTCCGACGACGACTTCGAAAAGCTGAACGAACTGGCTCGCAACATCCTCGACTTCTTCGCGGAGAACGCGCTGGAGCACGAGCGTACCGGCGAAATGATCGAGCGCATCGGCCTGACCAACTTCCTCGAAGGTCTGGACATCCCGGTCGATCCCAACATGATCAAAGAGCCGCGTTCCAACCCTTACTTCCGTGCCGACGATTGGGACGAGCAGGTCGAGAAGTGGAACGAGTACAAGCAGTCAGCCGCTTAAGTATTTGCTTGCCGCAGGCTTGGGCGTGAGTCCAGGTCTGCGGATAAATCAGCTTCGTGTATTTAATTAGTTGGAGATAAAACATGGCAGAACTACGTCCGCCTATCGAATCCGGCGCACCGGATCCGATGCCCTACATGCACCCCGTGATGGTGAAAAACTATGGCAAGTGGGCTTTCCACAGCCATCCCAAGCCGGGTGTTTTATATCACCGCGCTGAGTCTGGCGATGAAGTCTGGACCGTCAAGGCCGGTACGGCACGTCAGATGGATCATTACACCATTCGCGAACTGGCTGACATTGCCGACCAGTACGGCGATGGTTTCGTGCGTTTTACCGCGCGTTCCAACATCGAATACATGGTGGCTGATGGCGCCAAGGTTGAGCCGCTGATCAAGGCGCTGAGCGACAAGGGTTACCCCATCGGCGGCACCGCCAACTCGGTGTCCATGATTGCCCACACCCAGGGCTGGCTGCACTGCGACATCCCCGGCACCGACGCTTCCGGCGTGGTTAAGGCGCTGATGGACGAACTGTATGACGACTTCGTCAAGTGCGAGATGCCCAACCGCGTCAAGCTGTCTACCTCCTGCTGCGAAATCAACTGCGGAGGCCAGGCCGACATCGCCATCATCGTTCAGCACACCAAGCCGCCGAAGATCAACCACGATCTGGTCGCCAACGTGTGTGAGCGTCCGTCCGTTGTCGCTCGCTGCCCGGTGGCCGCGATCCGTCCCGCTCTGGTGAACGGCAAGCCCTCGCTGGAAGTCGACGAGAAGAAGTGCATTTGCTGCGGCGCCTGCTTCCCGCCCTGCCCCCCGATGCAGATCAACGACCCCGAGCATTCCAAGATCGCGATCTGGGTGGGTGGCAAGAACTCCAACGCCCGTTCCAAGCCGACCTTCCACAAGCTGGTCGCTGCCGGCCTGCCGAACAACGCCCCGCGTTGGCCGGAAGTGGGCGAAGTGGTCAAGAAGATCCTCGCCACCTACAAGGCGGACGGCAAGCCCTGGGAGCGCATGATCGACTGGATCGACCGTATTGGCTGGCCCGCATTCTTCGAGAAGACCGGTCTGCCCTTCACCAAGTATCACATTGATAACTGGCGTGGTGGCCGTGCCAACCTGAACGCTTCGGCGCACATTCGCTTCTAAGCGCGTTTGGGGCGCTTGCCAACGTCGCGGCGGCATAAGTTGCAGCGACGCTTGGCAGCGAAATAACGAGATTTTTCGGAGTTTGAACGAGCCATGCAATTCGGTATTCTTGTAAACGAAGGGCCTTACACACATCAGGCCAGTGATTCGGCTTTTCTCTTTGCCCGTACGGCGATTGAGAAGGGTCACACGGTCCCGCGTGTTTTTTTCTACCATGACGGCGTGAATAATTCCACGCGTTTGGCAACACCGCCGCAGGATGATCGCAATGTCTCTGCGCGCTGGTCCAAGCTGGCTGCCGATCATGGTGTTGATCTGGTTGTGTGTGTGGCCGCTGCCCAGCGCCGCGGCATCACCGACGACGTTCTGGCGCCGGGTTTCCGGATTTCCGGTCTGGGTCAGCTGGTTGAAATGGGTATTCAGTACGACCGTCTCGTGACGTTCGGCGATTGATTGCCAAAAATTGGAATTTAGCGAGATGAGCGATATGGATGATATGGATGACGGCTCCGGCATCGTCAAAAAATTCATGTTCCTGAACCGCAAGGCGCCGCACGGTACCGTGTACGCGCTGGAAGGTCTGGAAGTGGTGCTGATTACGGCAGCTTTCGATCAGGATGTGAGCATGGTGTTCACCGATGACGGTGTCTATCAGCTAATGAAGGGTGTCGATAGCAAGGGGATCGAGATCAAGGATTTCTCGAAGACTTACCGCGCACTGGAAGGCTACGACATCGAAAAGTTGTATGTCGACCAGCCGTCGCTGGATGCGCGCGGTTTGACCGAAGATGACCTGATTGTGGATGTGACGGTGCTCTCCGTCAGTGAGATGGCCAATCTCATGGCTGAGCAAGACGTCGTGATCAGCTTCTAAGGGGATAGACATGTTGCATATTGTGAATAAATCGGCCACTGAGCGCGGTTCGCTGGAAAGCTGCCTCGCCATGGCCACTCAAAGTTCTGCTGTATTGCTGATCGAAGACGCGGTTTATGCGGCAACGAAAGGCGGCGCGGCAGCGGCGAAAATCCAGGCAGCAGCAGCGGGCCTCAAGATTTACGCACTCGGTCCTGATCTGGCAGCGCGTGGCATGGCCGGGCGCGTGCTGGACGGAGTCAATGTCGTGGATTACGGCGGTTTTGTGGATCTGGTCGCAGAGCACAACAGCTGTCAGTCTTGGCTGTAACTTTTAATTAAAGGAGTATTGCTATGCCCATGGTGAATATCGCTGGTAAGGATTACGAAGTCGACGAAGAAGGTTATCTGGTCGATCTGTCGCAGTGGAACGAAGACATCGCCAAGTACATGGCTGTCGAAGAAAAGGTCGAGTTGACCGACAGCCATTGGGAAGTGGTCAACTTCCTGCGTGAGTACTATGCCGAATACCAGATCGCACCGGCTGTTCGCGTGCTGACCAAGGCCATCGGCAAGAAGCTTGGACCGGAAAAAGGCAACAACAAGTACCTGTACGAGTTGTTCCCCTACGGCCCCGCCAAGCAGGCTTGTAAGATCGCTGGCCTGCCCAAGCCGACCGGCTGTATCTAAGGGCTTGACCTTCGAGGCGTCCCGGCTGATTCGGTCGGGATGCTTTTGACTCGGGCCTCCAGGAGGCCTGTTTCCAGATTCATCCATGGCATTGCACTGACAGTGTGTCTGGTTCAATCTGCAAACACAAAAACACGTTCAGGAGTTGGGATTGTCTACGCTGACGATGATTTACGCCGGGCTGTTCTACATCGCAACCTTGTTGCTGGTGGGCGGCTTGGCTTACAAAATATTTGACTACAGCCGTACCCCCGCGCCGCTGATCATTCCGACTACGCCTGCGCCGATTACGCAAACCGGCGTGGTGTACCGGATGGCGAAGGAAGTCGTGCTGTTTGAATCGCTGTTCAGGTCCAATAAATGGATTTGGGTGTTCGGCTGGATGTTCCATTTCGGTCTGTTGCTGGTGCTGGCGCGCCACCTGCGCTATTTCACCGAGCCGGTGTGGTTCTGGGTCGACATTGTTCAGCCGTTTGGCAAATACGCCAGCATCATGATGGTGGCCGGTTTGGCCGGATTGCTGGCGCGCCGTTTTCTGGTTGATCGGGTTCGCTACATTTCAACGCCGTCCGACTACCTGATGCTGGTGCTGCTGATTGTGATTGGCCTGTCCGGCATGACGATGACCTTTGTCGCGCACACCGACATCGTGGCGCTGAAAACCTTTTTCATGGGCCTGATGTACTTCGATGTGCAGCCTGTTCCTCAAGATCCGGTTCTGCTGGTTCACCTTGCCCTGATTGCCCTGCTGATGCTTATTTTCCCGATCAGCAAGTTGCTGCACGCGCCGGGTGTGTTCTTCAGTCCCACACGTAACCAGGCGGATAACCCGCGTGAGAATCGTCATGTGGCGGCGTGGGCGGCTCGACTTGATCAGAAAAACTGATTCGTTGACACCGATTAACGAACACATAAGTACGGACAAAGGACTCGCAAGTGGCTGCTGCTGAATTTGATATTCCAGAAATCAAGGACGACATCGAAGTTCCCAAGCTGCGGGAAGGCGCGATGGCGCACGCCAAAACCTTCCTTGCGCCCAAGCCGGTTCAGGACTTCATGGGTTATCCGCATGAGTTGGGTGAGGACTGGAAAGAGCGCACGCTCGAAAAGATGGGCGACTTGCTGGGCAAGTACCGCTCGCTGAAAGTGTTCCTGGATGCCTGTGTGCATTGCGGCGCCTGCACCGACAAGTGCCACTATTATCTGGGCACCTCCGATCCCAAGAATATGCCGGTGGCCCGTCAGGATTTGATGCGTCAGGTTTATCGCCGCTACTTCACCACGGCGGGCAAGCTGTTTCCCAAGCTGGTGGGCGCCAAGGATCTGACCAAAGACGTGCTCGACGACTGGTACAACTATTACCACCAGTGCTCGGAGTGCCGTCGCTGTTCGGTGTTTTGCCCCTATGGCATCGACACCGCTGAAATCACCATGGCTGGCCGTGAGATTCTCAATCACATCGGCATGGGGCAGAAGTATTCCAACGAGATTCTGGGCAAGGTTCAGAAGATCGGTAACAACCTCGGTCTGCCTGGCCCGGCTCTGATAGACACCCTGGAAGGTCTGGAAGAGGACATCGAAGCCGATACCGGTGTGGCGGTGAAAATGCCGATTGACGTGAAAGGCGCGGAAGTGCTGCTGGTTACGCCGTCCGCAGACTTCTTCTCCGAACCGCACGTCGAATCGCTGATCGGCTACGCCAAGGTGTTCCACGCCGCCGGCATCAACTGGACCCTGTCCTCGCATGCATCCGAGGCCGGCAATTTCGGCCTGTTCAATGGCAACTACGAAACCATGCGCAAGGTCGCCATGCGCATCCGCGACGCCGCGCTGGAACTCGGAGTCAAGCGTATCGTCGTTGGCGAATGTGGTCACGCTTGGCGCGTTGCCTATAGCTTCTGGAATACCTTGACGGGTATTGGCTACGGCGCCAACGATCCGTTCTCGATTGAGCTGCAAAAGCAACTCGATCCGAGCTATCCGCAGCCGCAGCACATCTGCGAGTTGACCAACGACCTGATCAAGTCCGGCAAGATCAAGGTTGATCCGTCGAAGAACGACGATCTGATTGTGACCTATCATGATTCGTGTAACGTCGCGCGCGCCTCGCGCATGGGAACCGAGCCTGGCGGCCAGTTCACCATTCCGCGCGAGCTGATCCAGTCGGTGGTGAACAACTTCCACAACATGGCGGATGACACCATTTACGAATCCACCTTCTGTTGCGGCGGCGGCGGCGGCCTGCTGACCGACGATCTGATGGAAGTCCGGGTCAAGGGCGCGTTGCCGCGCGTCACCGCGCTGAACAATGTGGTCAAGGAACACCAAGTCAACTTCATGGCCACGATCTGCGCGATTTGCAAGGCCCAGTTCACCAAGGTTTTGCCCAAGTATGGCTTCGACATGAGCATGGTGGGCGGGGTGCATCAATTGGTTAGCAAGGCGATCAAGCTGGACTGAGTTGTTCAGTAAGCGGCTGATTGCGATTTATCTATCTTTAGTTACGTAAGCGTTAGGAGAACCACCATGGCTGTCACGACGAACAAAGCAAAAACCGAAGGCGTTTCATGGCGTCGCTACAAGGATGGCGAAACGGAGGCGGATTTCCGCTCTTCTCAGGACAAGATTTTCCAGTCCAGCTGGACGCACAAGTGCCCGGAGTACATGCTCGCCACACCGCCTTGCCAGGGTTCCTGCCCGGCCGGTGAAGACATTCGTGGTTACCTCAACATCGTACGCGGCATCGAGAAGCCGCCTGCAGGCGTGACTTGGCAGCAATACGCGTTTGAGCGTATTACCTCAGCCAATCCTTTCCCTGCCGTGATGGGTCGTGTATGTCCCGCGCCGTGCGAATCCGGCTGCAACCGCAACATGGTTGAAGATCACGTGGGCATCAACTCGGTCGAGCACTTCGTAGGCGACTGGGGGATTGAAAACAACATGAAATTCACCGCGGCCGCTGCGTCGACCGGCAAGAAAATCGCCATTATCGGCGCGGGCCCGGCCGGCCTGGCTGCTGCTTACCAACTGCGTTTGCGCGGTCACGGCGTCACCATTTTCGACGAGCACGAAGAGCTCGGCGGCATGATGCGCTACGGCATCCCGGGCTTCCGTACTCCGCGTGAAATGCTGGATTCGGAAATCAGCCGCATCATCGAGATGGGCGTTGAAACCCGCCTCAAGACGCGTGTTGGTACTGACGTCAGCTACGATGCCATCGACAAGGAATTCGACGCGATTTTCATGGCAATGGGTGCCCAGGCGGGCCGTCCGCTGCCGGTTCCCGGCGCCGAGGCCCCCAACTGCGTCACCGCCGTGGCCTTCCTGCGCGCCTTTAACGAAGGCCGCCTGCAGCACGTCGGCAACCGCGTGGTCGTGATCGGTGGTGGTGATACTTCGATCGACGTGGCGACGGTTGCCCGTCGTCTGGGCAACGTGACCAAATCCGGCACCCATGATGACCGTCCGGAAGCCGTGATCGCCGGCCACATGGCCCAGGACGTGGCTGCCATTTCCGCCCGTGAAGGCGCCGAAGTGGTGCTGGTGTCGCGTGCCACCATCGACAAGATGAACGCCAACAAGCACGAAATCGAGCACGCCCAGCAGGAAGGCATCGAAATCCTCGGTGGCGTCACCCCGATTGCGGTGGTGGTCGACGAGCGCGGCCGCGCAACTGCGCTGCGGGTTTCCGACTTCGTGATGGAAGGCAAGGAAACCAAGCTGGTCGAGGGAACCGAGCGGGATATTCCGGCCGACCTGATTGTTTCCGCGATCGGCCAGGGCGTGGATTTCACCGGTCTGGAGCAGTTCAACAACAACAATGGACTGATGAAAGCCGACAAGAATTTCCGCTTCCCCGGCAGCGAAAAAGTCTTCGTTGGCGGCGACGTGATTCGCCCACATCTGCTGACCACCGCCATCGGCCATGCTTCGATCGCCGTCGATGGCATTGAAGCCTTCCTGGCGGGCAAGGAACTCGACAAGCGCCCGAAAGTGGACGTGCACCACTTCGACCAGATTCGCAAGTGGCTGGAAACCGGCCACGAGTACCACGAAATTCATGGATCGGAATGGGGTACTTCGGAGCGCAAGGATCTGCTGCACAACTTCGAAGACCGTTCGGCACGCCACATTACTTCGCACACCGAATTGTTCCTCGGACACTTCCCGGCAGTCGAGCGGCATATCCGCGATGTGACCGTGCTCGACAAGGCTGGGGCGCTGGGCAACTTCGAAGAGCGTCTGCACGCACTGTCCGACAAGGAAACCATTGATGAAGCCAAGCGCTGCATGTCCTGCGGCCAGTGCTTCGAGTGCGACAACTGTGTGGTGTACTGCCCGCAGACCGCCGTATTCAAGGTCAAGAAGAAAGACAACCCCACCGTGGGTCGTTATGTTGACACCGACTATGGCAAGTGCATCGGTTGCCATATCTGTGCTGACGTCTGCCCGACCGGTTACATCGTCATGGGCATGGGCGACTAAGCATGGCAGGCAAGATGAAACGCCTCCTGGCGCTGGGTGTGGTCGTGCTGACGACCGCCGCTCTGGCTTGGGCCGGGTCGGAAGACCAGCCCAAGGCTGGTGGCGCGCCCAAGCCGACGATCACCAAGGCCGTCAAGGGTGAGCACTGTGTGGAGCCAAACGACTACATGCGGCGCAACCACATGAAATTGCTGATGCATCAACGCGATGAGACTGTGCTTGAGGGCGTCCGCACCAAGAAATACAGCCTCAAGGAATGCATCAACTGCCATGCCAGTGAAAAGACGGGCAGTGTGGCGGCCGCCAAGGATGACTTCTGCGTGAGTTGCCATAGCTATGCAGCGGTGAAGATCGACTGTTTCGATTGCCACTCCACCAAGCCGCAAGGCTCGATGGCGATGCATCCGCTGAACGCTGAAACGGCGCACTACTCTCATCAGCTGGCTGCCCGGGCAAACAGCAAGGTCAGTGCGGAAGAGATGGCTGGGGTTGCCCAATGAGCGAACTGAAATCGATGTCTGATAACACACCGAGTTCCCCTGAGCGTCGCCGCTTTATCGGCGCGGCCACGGCGACTGCTGCTGGGCTGACCATTGCCCCTGGCGTCATGCTGATCGAAGTGGCGCATGGCCGGTCCGAAGAGCAGGCTGCCAGCAGCGCCGTGCGCTGGGGCATGCTGATTGATGCGACCCAATGCGCAACCGGCTGCGATGATTGCGTGACGGCGTGTAGCACCGAAAACGGCTGGACGCCGGTAGCCAAAAGCCAGCACCCCAAGCAGGCGCCGCAGTGGATTCGCAAGCTGGAGCTGCAGGATCCGCTGACGCAGATGGAAACCAACCTGCCGATGATGTGCCAGCACTGCGACGAGGCGCCTTGCGTGGACGTCTGCCCGACCGGTGCGTCGTTCAAGCGTGCCGACGGCATCGTGCTGGTTAACCGCCACACCTGCATCGGCTGTCGCTACTGCATGATGGCGTGTCCTTATAAAGCGCGTTCGCTGGTTCATGAACCCTTGAATGATACCCAGAAGGCAGATGTGCCCCGCGGCGTAGGTTGCGTCGAGGCGTGCACCCTGTGTGTGCAGAAGATCGACCGCGGCGATGGCAACACCGCCTGTGCCGAAGCCTGTACTGCTGCGGGCCACAGCGCCCTGCTGTTCGGCGACATGAATGATCCCGAAAGCGAGATTTCGAAGCGCCTGCGCGAACTGCCGACCAAGCAGGTCCGTGCTGACCTGAATCTCAACCTCGGCGTTCGCTATCACGGAATCTAAATCAACATGGCAAGCATTACCTTCCGCGAAGTAGAAGGCAGCAGCCTGAAGTACTGGCTGCTGTTCGGGGGCATCGGCCTCTTTGTGCTGTTCGGCTTCCTGGCCTATTTGTACATGCATCATCATGGCCACGTGGTCACCGGCATGGACAACCAGATCGTATGGGGCCTGCCGCACGTGTTTGCGGTGTTCCTGATCGTGGCAGCCTCGGGCGCGCTGAACGTCGCCTCGATCGCGTCGGTGTTCAACAAGCCGATGTACAAGCCGCTGGCGCCGCTATCGGCGATCCTTGCGCTGGCCCTGATGCTGGGCGGCCTGCTGGTGCTGGTGCTTGACCTCGGCCGCTCCGACCGTCTGATCGTGGCAATGACCCACTTCAACTTCAAGTCGATGTTCACCTGGAACGTGTTCCTGTATTCCGGCTTCTTCGGGCTGGTGGGGATCTACCTGTGGACGATGCTGGACCGCAGCGTCAAGTCCTATTCCAAGGCGGCCGGTACGGCGGCGTTCATCTGGCGACTGGCGCTGACGACGGGTACCGGATCATTGTTCGGCTTCCTCATTGCACGTGAGCTGTATGGCACTTCGATGCTGGCGCCGATGTTCATCATCATGTCGTTTGCCTACGGTCTGGCCATCTACCTGATGGTGCTGGCGGCAGCCTACGCCTGGACCGGCCGTTCGCTGGGCGATGCGGTCATGCTGCGGCTGAAGAACCTGCTGGCCGTGTTCGTCGCCGCAGTGCTCTACTTCGTCGTGGTGTATCACTTGACCAACCTTTACTTCGCTAAGATGGGGGCCGTCGAAGCCTTCATCCTGCGTGACGGCGGCATCATCACCTCGCTGTTCTGGGTGGGGCAGATCGCCATCGGCTGCGTGCTGCCGCTGGTGATCCTGCTGACCGGTCTCGGCAGGACACGCAGCTGGATCATGATCGCCTGTGCGCTCGTGATCCTCGGGGGTCTGGTGCAGATGTACGTCACCATCATCGGCGCCCAGGCTTTCCCGCTCGACATGTTCCCGGGTCTGGCTGAAAAGAGCAGCTTCTTCGATGGCGAGGTGCATCAGTATTCACCCAGCGTGCCCGAGTTCTTTCTCGGTTTGGGTGGCGTGGCGATTGCACTGCTGGTCACCACTTTTGCGGTGAAGGTGTTGCGCCTGCTGCCCGCCAGCCTGGACGATGCCACCGTCGCCAAGCTGGAACATTGAACACATGAACCTGCCAGGCGCCGCCTGGCAGGGGATCGTCAGGCATGAACCCGCAAGCCATTCTGACTGAATCATCCAAGCGCGAGGCTCTGATGCCTCGCGTCTTTATTTCAGCCGCGCATAAATCATCCGGCAAGACCACGCTCACGCTCGGTTTGTGTGCCGCGTTTCACGCGCGTGGCCATGCGGTGCAGCCCTTCAAAAAAGGCCCCGATTACATCGACCCGCTGTGGCTGGGGATGGCGGCGCAGCGTCCCTGCTATAACCTCGATTTCCATATGATGCAGCGAAGCGAAATCGAGCAGCAGTTTGCACGCGCAGCCAGCAGCGCGCGCATCAGTCTGATCGAAGGCAACAAGGGACTGTACGACGGGCTGGATCTCGACGGCAGCAACAGCAATGCGGCGCTCGCCAAGCTGCTGGGCGCACCGGTGGTGCTGGTGATCGATGCGCGCGGCATGACGCGCGGGGTGGCGCCGCTGATTTTGGGCTATCAGGCGTTTGATCCGGACATTCGCATCGCCGGCGTCATTCTGAATAACCTGGGCGGCAGCCGCCACGAATCGAAACTGCGCGCGGTGATCGAGCACTACACCGACGTCGAGGTGATCGGCGCGGTGCAGCACGACCCCAGCATGCAGATCGCCGAACGCCACCTCGGACTGGTGCCGGCCAACGAACAGGATGTGGCCCATGCGCGGATTCAACACGTCGGAGAACGTGTGGCCGAGCAGGTCGATCTGGTGAGGTTAATGGAGATAGCTGACAGCGCGCCGGTTTTCAGCGCACCCTTGGCAGTCGAGACGGTTGCGCCTGCCGAGCGTGTGCGCATTGGCATCGCGCACGATCAGGCTTTTGGTTTTTATTACAGCGAGGACCTCGACAGCCTGCGTGCCGCCAACGTGGAACTGATCGACATTGATACGTTGCAGGCACAGGCGCTACCAGAGGTGGACGGACTCATCATCGGCGGCGGCTTTCCGGAAATGTTCATGGCGCAGCTTGAAGCCAATTCGGCCCTGCGCGCGCAGATACGCAGAGCGATTGAATCCGGGCTGCCCACTTATGCCGAATGCGGCGGCCTGATGTATTTGTCGAAGAGCCTCAGTTGGCAGGGGCAGACCCGGCAGATGGTCGGCGTGGTGCCGGGCGACACCGTGATGCACGAACGACCGGTTGGCCGTGGCTATGCGCGGCTGCAACCGACCGGCGACGACCGCTGGCGGGAATCCGCCAGTATTCCGGCGCACGAATTTCATTATTCGAGCTTGGAAAACCTGCCTGCCGACTCCATATACGCCTACCAGGTGATGCGTGGCCATGGCATTGATGGCCAGCATGACGGCTATCAGCAACACCAGCTTCTGGCCGGCTACGTGCATCGTCGCGGCACCGGCGCGCTGGGCTGGATTGCGCCGTTTTTGAATCAGGTGCGCGCGCACAGGACGCACGCAGCCTCATTTTCGTAAGGACACACTCATGATCAAGATCACCGATGCAGCCGCCGCGCAGATACGCGTCGCCAACAACAATCCCGACGTGTTCGATATGATCCTGCGTGTCGCCGCCTATCAGGAAGACGATGGCGGCGTGAACTACGGTATGGGTTTCGACCAGGAGCGCGAGGCCGACGAGCACCTCGTCGTCAACGGCATCGAAGTGCTGATCGCGGCGTCCAGCACGCCCTACCTGCAAGGCGTCACGCTCGACTTCGTCGAAATGACCCCCGGCGACCTGCGCTTCATCTTCATCCCGCCTTATTCCGCAGAAGATAACGTCGACGCCGCACCTGCCGAGTAAGCCATGAACTATCTGCCGATTTTCCTCGATCTACGCGACCGCCATTGCCTGGTGGTGGGCGGTTCCGAAACTGCCGCACGCAAGGCCGAACTCCTGCTGCGCGCGGGCGCGCACGTTGCGGTCGCCGCCCCGCACCTGCACGAAGGCTGGGCGCGGTTGCCGCACGGCGAAAACGTCAGACGCGTCGCCGATGCTTTTGAACCCGCGCTGCTCGACGGCAAGGACGTGGTGGTTGTGGTCGAGGAAGACGTGGCTGCCGCCCAGCTTGTTGCCGATGCGGCGCGCGCGCGCCATATACCGGTGAATGTGGCCGACAAACCCGCACTGTGCAGCTTTATTCTGCCGTCGATCATTGATCGTTCGCCGATCATGGTGGCCGTCTCCAGCGGCGGCGAATCGCCGGTGCTTGCGCGCATGTTGCGCGCACGGCTGGAAACCATGATCCCCGCCGCCTATGGCCGCTTGAGCGCGCTTGGCGGCCGCTACAAGGACCGCGTGCGGGCGGCAATCAAGCCGGAACAGCGCCGTGCGTTTTGGGAAAAAGTGTTCCTGTCTCCTGTCGCGGAAATGGTGTTTTCCGGCCGCGATGCCGAGGCCGAGTCTCAGCTAGACGCCATGATCAAGGACGCAGCCTCTCACGACATCAGCCGTGGCGAGGTGTACTTGGTCGGTGCCGGTCCGGGCAATCCCGACCTGCTGACTTTCCGCGCCCTGCGGCTGATGCAGCAGGCCGATGTGATCGTGTACGACCGCCTGGTCTCGCAGCCCATCCTCGACATGTGCCGGCGCGACGCCGAGCGTATCTACGTCGGCAAGGAGCGCGACGACCACGCCGTGCCGCAGGAAGAGATCAACCTGATGCTGGTGCGCCTGGCCAAGGAAGGCAAGCGCACGCTGCGTCTGAAGGGCGGCGACCCCTTCATCTTCGGCCGCGGTGGCGAGGAGATCGAAACCCTGGTTGAGCATGGCGTGCCGTTTCAGGTGGTGCCCGGCATCACTGCGGCGGCGGGCGTGGCGTCGTATGCGGGCATTCCGCTTACCCATCGTGACTACGCGCAATCGGTCGCTTTCGTAACCGGACACCTGAAGGAAAACACCTTCAATATGAATTGGGAAGGCATCGCGCGCAAAGACCAGACCATCGTCATCTACATGGGACTGAAAGGCTTGCCACTGCTGTGCGAAGCGCTCATCAAGCATGGGCTGACTGCTGATACCCCTGCGGCCATCATTCAGCACGGCACCCTGCCGACCCAGCGCGTCGTCACCGGCACGCTCACCACGCTGCCCGGACTCGCCGCAGCCGCAGGCTTGAAGGCCCCCACTCTCATCATCGTCGGCAACGTGGTCAAGCTGCGCGACAAACTCGGCTGGTATCAGCCCGAACAGCACAGCGAACAGACGCCGCACAGCCCGCTCGAAACGCCCGATCACTTGCGTTGATGGGGCATGAATTCGTGCCTGGCTGGTGCCACAACTGCATTGCGGGGAAGAACGGGACGAACGATATGTCGGGCAGGTGACATGGCAGAAATGTCCAGCCCAGTGTGGCGATAATGTAACAAACTGTGTAAATAGTTCCTTTCGGGCTATCTGCGTACATCAAATCCGGTTACATTCGCTGCAAATTGCTTGAAACATGCAAGCATGGCGCTATAGTTTTAATGTCAAGCGTGCTGTAGATGGCAAAGACTGGCGCGACACGCGACGAATTACCGAAGCTTTTTTTCAATGACAGGAGTCTAATTATTATGCGTACCTCCCTCGTTCTCAGCTTGCTTAGCACAGCCCTGATCTCTGTTGGCACAGTCAATGCCCAGGCCGCCGATCCCTATTTCTATGATCCTTCCAACGTCGGTGCGGGCGTATATAAGCCCGAAACCATTCATGCTCCGGATGCGGTTCAGGTGCCGTCCACCACAGGTAAAGAAGTTGCCCGCACGATTGGCTGCCCCGGCCGTCAATTGCTGGACAAGACCTGTGCGATTGAAGATGCGGATAAGGATGGCGTTGAGGACTGGACCGACAAGTGCCCCGGTACGCCGGCTGGCATGAAAGTGAATGCCCTCGGTTGTGAAATCGATACCGATGGCGATGGCGTATTGGATTCCGTAGACAAGTGCCCGACGGTTTACGCACAAACCCCTGATGGTTGCCCCCCGGTAGTGGTAGAAGAGAAGGTCATAATTAAAGAAGTTCCCGCTCCCACTCCCGCTCCCGCTCCGCTTGAGGTTCTGGGCGACGTGAATTTTGACTTCAACAAGGCTACGCTGAAGCCGGCTGCCGCCGAAAAAATTGATAAGGCTGTCGCGCACATCAATCAAATGCCAGCAGGCGACAAGTTCGAGCTGAAGGGTTACACCGACAGCACGGGCCCGGAGGCTTACAACTTGAAGTTGTCGCAGCGCCGTGCGGATACCGTGCGTAATGCAATTATCAAGAAGGGTGTTCCTGCTGACCGCATCACTGCAAAAGGCTACGGTGAAGCCAGTCCGGCAGCCAGCAATGCTACCAAAGAAGGCCGCGCTCAGAATCGCCGTGTCGAACTGTGGGGCGCGGGCATTGATCAAGTTGCTCATTAATAGTTGAACGCCTGACTATTAAAACGGGAGCTTCGGCTCCCGTTTTTTTATGCGCGTGATATGGGGCAGACTGAAACCCGCACCGCATTCCGGCGGCACGAATCCGCGTCCCGCAAACCACGCCATCAATCCATTCAACCTCCGAATAGAAATATTTGAATGTCTGCAGTTCATGCGTCACGCGCGCTTTTTCACTTAACCGACTGACAACCCAGCCTTTTCCCGGTTTCGGTTAGCGGCTTGCCTCCGCCTGCCCTGCTGACGGATAATTAAGGTTTTGCGTAGTTTGTTCGGGCTGTCCTTCGATAGCTTCACAGACAATTGCAGCAGCCAGTTTATTAGCCCTAAGGGATACCAATGCCTACCCGTAACGACCTTGCCAATGCCATTCGCGCGCTAGCGATGGATGCTGTCGAAAAAGCCAAGTCCGGCCACCCCGGCGCCCCCATGGGCATGGCGGAAATCGCCGAAACGCTGTGGAATCATCATATGCGCCACAACCCGTCGAACCCGAAGTGGCCTGATCGTGATCGCTTCGTATTGAGCAACGGCCACGGCTCGATGCTGATTTACGCGCTGCTGCACCTGACTGGTTACGACCTGTCGATGGACGACCTCAAGCAGTTCCGTCAGTTGCATTCCAAAACCCCGGGCCACCCCGAATACGGCTACACCCCCGGCGTCGAAACCACCACCGGTCCGCTCGGCCAAGGCATCACCAACGCCGTCGGCATGGCGATGGCGGAAAAGATCCTCGCCGCCGAATTCAACAAGCCCGACCACGCCATCGTCGACCACCACACCTATGCGTTCATGGGTGACGGCTGCATGATGGAAGGCATCTCGCACGAAGCCTGCGCGCTGGCCGGCACCTGGAAGCTGAACAAGCTGATCGCGTTCTGGGACGACAACGGCATCTCGATCGATGGCCACATCGAAAACTGGTACACCGACGACACCGCCAAGCGTTTCGAAGCCTACGGCTGGAACGTGATCGCTGGCGTGGACGGCCACGACGTCGTGGCGCTCGAAGCCGCGATCCAGAAAGCCAAAGCCAGCAGCGACAAGCCCACCCTGATCTGCTGCAAAACCATCATTGGCAAGGGCTCGCCCAACAAGGAAGGCACGCACGACGTGCACGGCGCAGCGCTCGGCCACGACGAAATCGAAGCCACGCGCAAGCACATCGGCTGGAATCACCCGGCGTTCGAAATCCCCGCTGACATCTATGCCGGCTGGGACGCCAAGACCAAGGGTCAGGGCCTGGAAACGCTGTGGAACAACAAGTTCGCCGAATACAAAAAAGCCTACCCGGCCGAGGCTGCTGAATTCATGCGCCGCATGAAGGGCGAGTTGCCCGCCAACTGGAAGGCGCACGTCGCTGACAAACTGGCCGCGATCAACACCAAGGCCGAGACTGTCGCCACTCGCAAGGCGAGCCAGATCGCGATCAACGCGCTGGCTAGCGCGCTGCCCGAATTCCTTGGCGGTTCGGCCGATCTGACCGGCTCCAACCTGACCAACTGGGAAGGCTGCCATCCGGTGCGCCACGGCAAGCCAGGCAACTATATCAGCTACGGCGTGCGCGAATTCGGCATGGCCGCAATCATGAACGGCGTGGCCTTGCACGGCGGCCTGCTGCCGTTCGGCGGCACCTTCCTGATGTTCTCCGAATACTCGCGCAACGCCATCCGCATGGCCGCGCTGATGAAGCAGCGCGTGATCCACGTGTTCACCCACGACTCGATCGGCCTCGGCG
>Ga0315271_10000935_pt1 | contig 17136 bp, 9 predicted proteins | sample C3_top_MG_FD_204664 | JGI IMG/M metagenome (GOLD analysis project Ga0315271, IMG submission 204664) | Sediment microbial communities from Yellowstone Lake, YNP, Wyoming, USA - C3_top | ecosystem: Environmental > Aquatic > Freshwater > Lake > Sediment | place: USA: Wyoming | collected 2017-08-01
GCCGCATGCCGGTGACGCGCCGGTTGCCCTACCAGTGGTACGACACGCCGAATATCCGCGTCGGCACGCATGCCGATCTGGCCTTGCTGGCGCGGCGCAGCAACTTGCGCGTGCTGGACAGTTTCGGGATTCAGGAAGGGCGGACCGTTCGGTTCATGCCGAATCTGTTCGCGGGCACTTCGGTCTACACCCTGTCGCGCTAATTTCGCGTCAGCCGGCCTTGACCTCCATGGCCACGTCATCCAGGAAGTCTCCCCCTTGCAGTCCGCTGGCCAGGTTGTTGCCAGCTACGGGGTTGGCGTAGATCTCGCTGAACGTAGCCACAATCGCTGCCAGCGGCAGGTCGTTGAAAGTGCCGCGTTGCCGCACATACTCCATGTGCCGGTTGCCGGCGCGGTCGAACGGATGGTAGATCGAGTCCTCGACGCCGTCGAATTCGAGGGGCAGCAAGCCAAATTTCTCGCACAACTCGATGTTGAAAGCCGGCGTTGCCTTGCGCCAGGCGCCGTCGAGCCAGATGTCGGTGTAGCCGTGCCAGGCGAAGATGTCCGTCTTCATGGACTGGCGCATGCGTTCGGTGGAAAGATGGTTGCGCACGTCGGCAAAACCCAATCGGGCCGGAATGCCGATCGCCCGGCAGGCGGCTGCAAGCAGCGTCGCTTTGTTGACACACCACCCGTAGCCGGTCGTCAGCACCGTGCTGGCGCTCATGCCCACAGGCGACAAATCGATGCGGTAAGGGTCGTAGCGAAAGCCGTCGCGAACGGCGTAGTACAGGGCAATGGCACGCTCGCGGTTGTCGGTCCCAAGGCCATGCTGCATGGCGAAGGACCGAACTGCAGGATGATCACTGTCGATCATGGCAGTGGGCTCGAGGCTGTCGGGGTCCGGAAATAGTGGGTTCATGGCGCACCAAGGGTCTGGGTGGAGCCGATTCTATCGAGGCCCAGGCGACCCGGCGGCCCAACTGGCGCTGTATATTGCGGAACCCAAAACAAGAGATTCCTGCCATGACCCGGCCACAAGCCATTGAGCAAGCGCAAACGCATTTCGATTCAGGCGAGTTCCAGGGAACCCTGGCGCGTCGCATCGCCATGCCGACCGAGAGCCAGATCCCTGAGAGCGGGGTCGTACTCAGCAATTACCTTGAAGACGAGATGCGCCCAGCGCTGGAAGCCATGGGTTTTGCCTGCCAGACCCTGCAGCACGCGCAGGCCCGCTCCCCCTTCCTGTTTGCACAGCGTATCGAGGGCGCAAGTTTTCCGACTGTCTTCAGCTACGGGCATGGCGACGTGATCCGGGGTTTGGAGAGCGAATGGAAGGAGGGTTTGTCGCCCTGGCAGCTGAGCGAGCGCGACGGCCGCTGGTACGGCCGCGGCATCGCCGACAACAAGGGTCAGCACTCGGTCAATCTGCAGGCCCTGGCCAATGTGCTGCAAGTGCGAGGCAGGCTGGCTTTCAACGCCAAGCTGCTGATCGAGATGGGCGAAGAGGTCGGCTCGCCCGGGCTGCGCGGCTTGTGTGAAAGTCACAAGAAGTTATTTCAGGCCGATGTCATGATCGCCTCGGACGGGCCGCGCCTGAGTGCCGAGCGGCCCACGGTGTTCCTCGGTTCGCGCGGATGTCTCAATTTTGACCTGCAGATCGACGCTCGCGCCGGCGCGCACCATTCGGGCAACTGGGGCGGCCTGATTTCGAACCCCGGCATCCAACTGGCGCACGCGATCGCCAGCATCGTTTCGCCGACGGGCCAGATCCGCATTCCCGAATGGGTGCCTGCGGCGCTGCCACCCGCCGTACGACGCGCCTTGACCGATTGCGAAGTCGATGGCGGTGCGGACGGTCCGACCATCGAGCCTGACTGGGGCGAACCCGGCCTGTCGCCGGCAGAACGGGTCTTTGGCTGGTGCTCCTTCGAAGTGCTGGCCTTCAAGACCGGCAACCCGGACACGCCGGTCAATGCTATCCCGCCGCGCGCCTGGGCACGTTGCCAATTGCGCTTCGTCGTAGGGATCGACCCTGACGACATCCTGCCGGCGCTGCGCCGCCACCTTGCGCGCCATGGCTTCCCCATGGTGCAGGTCGCCGCCGCGCGCGATGAAGTCTTTCATGCCACCCGCATCGATCCCGACGATCCCTGGGTGAAGTGGGCACTGGAATCGATGGCAACTACGAGTCAAAAAAAGCCGGCGCTGCTGCCCAATCTGGGCGGCTCCCTGCCCAATGACATTTTCACCGACGTGCTCGGCCTGCGCACTCTCTGGATACCGCATTCCTACCCGGGCTGCTCCCAGCATGCGCCCAACGAGCACTTGCCGACGGCGTTGCTGCGAGAAGCCTTGGTCATCATGACCGGCCTGTATTGGGATCTGGGCGAGGGCAACACGCCGCATCGTCCCATCGCTTGACAATTTCTGCCGATTGCGCACCATGAACAAAGACTACAAGAGCCATTGCCAGGTTTCCGATCTGGACGACTCGAAAGATTTCCTGACCCGAATCCGTCATCATTTGCATCGGCACCCCGAGCTGTCGTTCAAGGAGCTTGCGACCGCCGAACTGGTCGCCAGGCACCTGACCGAATGAGGTTATGAGGTCACGCGCAACATCGGCGGACATGGTCTGGTCGGTCGCCTCCGGCAGGGTGACGGCGCCCGCAGTGTCAGTCTGCGCGTCGATATGGATGCGCTGCCGATCATGGAGGAAAACAGCGGCAGCCACGTGAGTCAAAATGCCGGCGTCTTGCACGCCTGCGGCCACGACGGCCATACGGCCATGCGGCCCGTCCGCACCAGGCGGTCGATCCGGTGCTGATTGCCGGGAGCCTCGTGATGGCGCTGCAGACTGTCGTCTCGCGCAACATCGATCCGACGCAAACAGCGATCGTCACCGTGGGCACTCTCAACGCGGGCATCGCGCCCAACGTCATTCCCGAGAGCGCCAGCATGAGCCTGAGCGTGCGTTCCTTCAGCCCCGAGGTGCGCGAGCGCTTGCGAACCCGCATCAACGAGTTGGTCACGCTGCACGTGCAGGGCTACGGCGGTGCGGTCGAGATCGACTACCAGGAAGGCTATCCGGTCGTCGTCAACAGCACTGCGGAGACCGCCTTTGCGCTGCAAGCGGCAACCGAGCTGGTTGGTGCAGAACGCAGCATTTTCCCGTTTGGACCGGTCACCGGCAGTGAAGATTTTGCCTACTATTTGCAGCACAAGCCCGGCTGCTTCCTGAGATTGGGCAATGGTGAGAGCAGTTCCATGCTGCACAACGCCAGGTACGATTTCGACGACGAGAACCTGAGTATTGGCGCCGCCTACTGGACGCGGCTGGTCGAGAGATTTCTGCAAGCTTGTGGGACTTAGGTGGTGGCACGAGGATGCGCTTGCAGGCGAAATTAGAGCAGCCGTGCCAAACGACTTCAGCTCGCGCCCCAAGCGGCAGGCCTGTTGGCCCTATCGCTGGGCATTTCGTGCATCTGCCCCGAAGACCACGCCATGCTCGAAGTCACGATGCTGGTTTGAGTGACGTCACGTGCCGCGCTGCAGGGCATTGGCTACACTGAGCGTCTCCAGCTCTGAAAGCTCCTCGATCATGCAAGCACTCAGTCTCGTGGACTCCGCCTTCTTGTGGATGGAAACCCGCAATCAGCCCATGCATGTGGCCGGTCTCAACATCTACTCGCCACCGCCCAATGCCGGCCCCCATTTCATAGCCAAGTTGCTCGCGGATTGGGGTCAGCACCTTTCAGCGCGCCCGCCTTTCAATCGGCGACCGGTTCTGCGTCTGGGGCTCTGGCAGTGGGAAGAGGACAAAGAGTTCGAGCTGGACTATCACTTGCGGCATCTGGCTTTGCCCCAGCCCGGACGCATCCGGGAACTGCTGGCCATCGTGTCGCGTCTGCATGGCAATCTGATGGACCGGAACCGGCCGCTATGGGAGGCCTATGTGATCGAGGGCCTGCCCGGCGGCAGATTCGCCACCTACATCAAAATTCATCACGCCCTGGTCGATGGTGTCAGTGGCGCCCGAATCATGGCGCAGAGTTTGTCACGCACTGCCGCAGAGAGCAAGCCGCCGCTGTGGGCGCAAAGATTCAGCCAGTACTCGGGCGACGCGCACGCATCGGCGCCGGCAGGGCTGATCGCGCAGCTGGCCGGCGCCGTCCGTGCCGGGCGCGAAATCTTGCCGGGTGTAGGCAGCGGGCTGCTGGACATGTTGCGCGTTGGCCAGGGAGGCAAGGCGTCGGCCCTGCCATTTCAGGCGCCGGCCACGCCTTTCAATGTGGAGATATCGGGCTCGCGGCGCTTTGCCGCCCAATCGTACTCACTGGCGCGGTTCAAGCGCATAGGCGAAGCCGCCGGTGCCACCGTCAACGATGTCACACTGGCCATCTGTGCCGGGGCGCTGCGCAAGTACCTTGAAGTGCAAAAGGCACTGCCGAAGAAGCCGCTGATCGCCATGGTGCCAGTGTCTTTGCGCGGCGAGAGCGATGCGGGCGGCAATCAGGTCTCGCTGTTGCTGGCCAACCTGGCGACGAACCTGCGCGATCCACTCAAGCGTCTGGCGCGCATCGTGCAATCGACCAGCGAGGCCAAGGACCGGCTCGGCAGCATGCCGCGGCTGCAAAAATTGGCGCACGGCATCACTTCGATCGCACCGATGGGCCCGGCCATGCTGACCGGAAGCGCCAGACAACACCCGACCTTCAACGTCATCATCTCCAATGTTCCGGGTCCACGCGAAACCCTGTTTCTGAACGGCGCCCGGCTCGACGAGGTCTACCCGGTGTCCATTCCGACGCAGTACCTGGCGTTGAACATCACGATCAGCGGCTATGGCGACAGCCTCGGCTTTGGCTACATCGCCTGCCGTCGCTCGGTACCCGCCTTGCAGCGCATGCTCGACTACACCGATGAGGCCATTCTTGAGCTGGAGCGGGCGCTGGCGATCAAGCCGCCAGCGCGCAAGCGGGTCGCACCCAGGAAGGCAAAATGAAGCCCGCTCTGTCGCGGCATTTGCTCCATTCATCTCGCCGTTGCGCAGCCTGTCGCGCTGCCGTTGCAATTCAAATCCGGTGTCCCTACATTCTCTTCAACAGGCCATGGCGGCCTGAAACTGGAGGGATCGAATGTACACAAGCCGCACAACCCGCTTTGCTGGATTGTTGATTGCTGTTTTGCTGACTGTCGCCGTCAATGGGGCCATGCTCTGGAAGTTTGATGCGGTAGCTCATGACGCGACGCTTGCCAGCGTTCAGTTGCCTTCCGTGGCGACCCTGGAGAAGGTTTATATCGTTGCCAACCGTCGGTCCTGATCCCGTGAAAACCCTGCCCTTGCTGCGCCGGTGCGCTTCGCAGTGCAGCGCTGACTACAGCTTCTGCCCGAGCCCGATCGAGAAGACCTCCACCGGCGCGGACTTGCCCTTGAAAGGCACAGCGCCAAGCACCTCGACGTCCAGACGCTCGCCCAGGGCAGCGCGGGTCGCCGCGTCGACCAGGACCGCGCGCTGCGCCACCTTGGTGTGCGCCTCCAGCCGCGCTGCCAGGTTCACGGTGTCGCCAATGCAGGTGTAGGTGGCGCGCTGCTGCGTTCCGGTGTAACCGGCCACCATCTCGCCGCTGGCAATGCCGATGCCGATGCGGATCGGCTCCTTGCCCGCCGCCACCCGTTCCAGGTTGAAGAGCTCGATCATCTCGATCATGTCCTGCGCCGCGCGCACCGCGCTGGCGGCATGGTCGGGCAAGGGCAGCGGCGCACCGAAGATCGCCATCAGGCCGTCGCCTATCATCTGGTTGACGACACCGCCGTGGCCGCTGATCGCGTCGAACATCAGCGTGTAGTAGGTGTTCAGCAGCTCGATGGTTTCTTCCGGCGGCTGCGATTCGACCAGCGCGGTAAAGCCACGGATGTCTGAGAACATCACCGATCCGTGCACGCGCCGGCCGCCGAGCGCGAAGCCCGACTGCTGCATGTCCTGCGCCACCTCGGACGTGGCAAAGCGGCGCACGAGTTCCTTCTGCTGGTCGCGCAGGCGCTTCTTCTCGAGGCTGGCGCCGATGCGCGCCTTCAGCAGCACTGGGTTCACCGGTTTGGCAAGATAGTCCTCGGCGCCCAGTTCGATGCAGCGCACGACGTTGGCAATGCCCTCCAGCGACGAGGTCACGATCACCGGCAAGTCGCGCAGCGCGCGGTCGGCGGCGAGTTGCTCAAGCACCTGAAAGCCGTCCATCTCGGGCATTTCCATGTCGAGCAGCAGCAGGTCGAAGGCGCCCGAGCTTGAATCTGCGTTGGCGGCCGCGCCCAGCATCTCGAGCGCCACGCGACCGTTTGGTGCCGACGCCACACGATGTCCCTGCAACTCCAGACTGCGCGTGAGCAACAGGCGGTTGACCTTGTTGTCGTCGACCACCAGCAAGTAGGCACCGGGCTCAGCCATGGCAAAGCGCCTTCAGTGTGGCGGCGGCCTGCGCATAGCAGGTGTCGAGCGCATCGAGCGCCGCGTCGTCCTGCGCCGCTGCCGCCGCGAGCCCGGCGAGCTCCAGGTCGCGTGCCAGAACGGCCAGGGCCGTCGCGCCGAAGGTCTGGCTGTTCGACTTGAGCGAGTGCGCGGCGCGCCGAAACGCGTCGGCATTCGATACCGCTCGCGCGGCCCGCAATTCAGCCAGCATCAGCGGCGCCTCCTCCAGGAAGGTGTCCACCAGCTCAGCCACGAACTCGGGGCCAGCGGTTTCCTGGAGCTCGCGAAACGTGGCAAGGTCTATCGAGGGTTCGGTCATGGTTTCAATCCTTGCGCTGGGTTGCCACCTGGAGCGCGGCGACGAGCTGCTCCACGCGGATCGGTTTGGTCAGGTAGTCGTCCATGCCGGCGGCGAGGCACTCCTCGCGATCGCCCTGCATCGCGTTGGCCGTCATCGCGACGATGCGCGGGCGCTGGTTCGGCATCCATTTCGCGGTGATGCGGCGCGAGGCCTCCAGCCCATCCATCTCGGGCATCTGCACGTCCATCAGCACCACATCGTAGGGCTGGCGCTGGATGCACTCGATGGCCTCGATGCCGTTGCTCGCCACATCAGCGCGGTAGCCCATCTGCTGCAGCAGGCGCAGCGCCAGCTTCTGGTTCACGACATTGTCCTCGGCGAGCAGTATGCGCAACGGGTGGCGCATGGCCATCCCTGCGTCCATGCGGGGCTTTGCAGGTGCTGCGGCCGGGCGGGGCGCAGCATCGACGGCCAGCAGGCCTGCCAGCGTGTCGAACAGTTGGCTCTGGCGCAGCGGCTTGGCCAGCGTGGCGGCGAAGGGGCTGTCGTTCGCCTCCCTGCGCCCAAGTGAACTGAACAGCACCAGCGGCAACGTGTGTCCTGCCTTGCGGATATGTGCGGCGAGCGTGGCGCCGTCCATGGCCGGCATGTGCATGTCGAGGATTGCCAGGTCAAAAGGCTGGGCCTTGAGCATGGCGAGCACCTGGGTCGGGTCTTCGGTATCTTGCACCGCCATGCCCCACTTGGCGGTCTGCAGCGCCAGGATCTTGCGGTTGGTGGCGTTGTCGTCCACCACCAGGATGCGCTTGCCAGAGAGCTGTGGTTGCGCGCCCAGGAAGTCGCGCTGCGCGCCCTGGGGCAAGACGGCCGGCACCGCGCGCATCGTGAAGTGGAACCTGCTGCCTTGCCCGGCGCCAGCACTCTCGGCCCACATGGTGCCCCCCATGAGTTCGGCCAGCAGCTTGCTGATCGCCAGACCCAGCCCCGTGCCGCCGTACTTGCGCGTGGTGGTGCTGTCGGCCTGGCTGAACTTCTGGAACAGGCGCGAGAGGCCGGCTTCGCTCAGGCCGATGCCGGTGTCGCGCACGGTAAAGTGCAGGCGGCTGCCGTCCTCGGTCTGCTCGTCACCCTCGGCACGCACGGTCAGCACCACCTCGCCTGTTTCGGTGAACTTGACGGAGTTGGAGAGCAGGTTCAGCAGAACCTGGCGCAGCCTTGTGACGTCGCCCAGGATGGCCGTCGGCACCTCCCCCTCGAACTGGTAGGCGATGTCGAGGCGCTTCTCGGCGGCCCGGCTGCCGATGAGGTCCATTGCGGACTCGACGCATTCGCGCAGATCGAACGGGTGCGCCTCGATGTCCATGCGCCCGGCCTCGATCTTCGAGAAGTCGAGGATGTCGTTGATGATGGTCAGCAGCGCGTCGCCCGATTCGCGGATGGTCGTGGCGAAGTCGCGCTGGTCGTCGGTGAGCGGTGTGTCGAGCAACAGCCCGCTCATGCCGATCACCGCGTTCATCGGTGTGCGGATCTCGTGGCTCATCGTCGCCAGGAACGCGCTCTTGGCCTCGTTGGCGGCCTCTGCCTGGGCGCGTGCTTCCTGCGCTTGCTTGAACAGCCTGGCGTTCTGGATCGCGATCACCGCCTGGTCGGCAAATGACATCAGCAGCGCCTGCTCCTTGGCCGTGAAACCGTCGCCGGCATCGCGATTGACGACGATGTTGCCGATGCAACGGTCGCCGGAGAACATCGTCGCACCCATCTGCGCATACGAGAACCCCATCGCCAATGCCGGCGCGCGCATCGCAGGCCCTGCCTTGGGGTCGTTCAGCACATCGCTGAAGCTGTACACGCCCTTGCCGCGGCGCATCCAGGCCGCTTCCCTGGCGTTGAGCCGAAGCGGGTAGGCGGACTTGCCCACCTCGCGCATCGCGGCAAGCTGCGCGCCGCTGAACGACTGACCCAAGGCCTCCGGCTCGAGTTGGGCCGCCAGATGCAGCACATCGCTGTCGTCCAGCAGGTTCAGCACCTGTCCTGTGCCGCGAAACAATCGACTGCAGCTATCGAGGATCTTGTCGAACACGGGCCTTGCATCTGACATTGACCCCGCAATGACCTGCAGCACATCCGCGGTCGCAGTCTGCTGCTCCAGCGCCTCCTTGGTCTCGTTGAACAGGCGAACGTTCTCGATGGCGATCACGGCCTGCCGCGCAAAGGTCTGCAGCACGGCCACGACCGCATCAGGGAAGGCACCAGGCTCGCGCCGCGTCACGCCGATGGTGCCAATGGCCCGCCCCTCGTGCAGCAAGGGCACTGACAGGATGCTGCGGAACCCCATCTGCTGGGCACGCTCCAAGTCATAGCCGGGCTCGAGTTCCACATCGGGAATCTGCGCAGGCTGGCGCTCCACGATGGAGCGGCGCGCCTGCGGCGGCGCGTCGTCCAGCCTGACCGGGAATCTGCCGCGCAGTGCTTCCTCTACCTGGGCCGAGGCACCGTGCACGCCGACCAGATGGAAGTTGCCGTCCTCCAGGCGCGAGGTCATGCCGATCTCGGCTCGACACAAAATTCGCGCACGCTCGGCGATGGCCTGAAACACTGGCCCCACGTCGGTCGGCGATTCGCTGATCACGGCCAGGATGTCAGCCGTCGCCGTCTGGCGCTCCAACGCCTCCTGCGTCTCGCGGAACATCTTGGCGTTATGGATCGCGATCACCGCCTGGTCGGCGAAGGTCTTGATCAGCGCGATCTCCTTGTCGCTGAAGGGCTGCGGCGGAAAGCGCGCGACGTGGATCGTGCCGATACCCCGACCCTCCCACAACATCGGCGCTATCAACATCGAAAAGTTGCCGACGTCGCGCCCCATCTGGCGCATCGCTTCGGGCACGCCCGGTCCGTTGACCATGTCCGGGTAGTGCACTACCTTGCGCTTGCGGATCGGGTAGCTTTGATAACCCTGGGCGAGCGGCCGCGGAAAGCCGCGGTCGAGAAAGCGCCGCGCGTCCTCGGCAGTCATATGGTGTTGCGGCCTCACTGCAATGGCCTCGTGGCGCACCATGCCGTCCTCGCCGACGAGCGAGATGATGGCCGAAGTGCTGCCGAACAGCCGCTGGCAGCTCTGCACGATGGCCTCGAACACCGGCGCGGAGTCGGCCACCGAATTGCTGATGACCTGCAGCACCTCGGCGGAGGCCTTCTGCTGCTCCAGCGCCTCCTTGGTGTCGTTGAAGAGCCGGGTGTTCTGGATCGCGATCACTGCCTGGTCGGCAAAGGTCTTGAGCAGGCTGATGTCCTTGTCGCTGAACGGCGCCGGCGGCGTGCGGTGTGCAGCAAGCGTGCCGATGGCCTTGCCCTCCCAGTACATGGGCACGAACAGGGCGGAACTGCTGTTGCCGCCGAGCTGCCTGGAATACTGGCGCAGGCCCTCCGGCACGCCAGGGCCATTCAATACGTCCGGGTAATGCAGGACCTGGCGTTTGTGAAGGGCGTAGCCGTGAATCGAGTCGCGTGCAGGCCGCGGGAACTCCGAGCGCAGCATCTCCTTGAAGCCACTGACCGGTCCGTTCTCGTCGTTGGAAGTGTCCTGGACCAGGTGCATCAGGCCGTCGTCGCCCAGCACCACAACGTTGGCGTAGTCGACATTGAACAGAGTTTCGCAGCTCTGGATGATCTTCCCGAACACCGGTGAGGCGTCGGACATCGAACTGCTGATGACCTGCAGCACCTCGGCCGCAGCCGTCTGCCGCTCCAGCGCCTCCTGCGTCTCGTTGAACAGCTGCGCGTTCTGCAGCGCCACGCCCATCGCGGCGGCCACGGTCACCAGCAGGTTGATCGTGGCGTCATCGAACGCATCGTCGCGCTCCAAGCTGACGAGGCGCAGCGTTCCTTGAAACTTGCCGCCCGACATCACCGGCACGAATACGCTGGAGCGGCTGGGCACCGTGCCGGGCGCGGTGCGGATGCCGTAGGCCTCGGTCTCCTGCCGGTTCCTGAGCACCAGCGGCTGGCCGGAGCGCAAGGCCACCGCGTACTTGCTCTGCGGATCTGGCGCGAAGGGCGCAATCCTTATGCGTTGCCCGCGCTCGAGCACGTAGAGCATGTGTATCAGGCCGGTCGTCTCATCGAACCAGTTGATGGCGATGTCGTCGCTGGCGAACAGCGCTCGCAGGCGATCACCGACGACGTCGACGATGGCCTGGAAGTCCAGCTTGTCGGCCACACCCTGCTGGATGTCGTTGATGAGTGCCAGCTCACCGGCGCGCTGCTCGGCCTGCGCCCGCGCGGCTCTGAGCTCTTCCGTGCGCTCGGCCACCTGCGCCTTCAGGCCGGAGGCGAAGCGCAGCTTGTCCAGCGCCACCGCAGTCTGGGCCGCGAGCATGGCCAGCAGGTCGCGGTCGGCCTCATTGAAACGGCCGAACGCGCCTTCGACGTCGGCGTACACGCAGCCGAGCAGCCGGTCTTGGGTTACGAGAGGCGCGACCAGGCAGGAACGCTGCTCGACGGCTGGCGCGCCGTCCGGGCCCACGCGCAGGCGGCTCGACCGCGTGCGGCGCGCATCGTCCAGCCAGGGGGCTATGGCGTGAAGCAATGCCTCGGCGCTTTCACCCGGCGGCACGCGTGACGCGGCGATCTGCCGTGCTGCGTCGGAGTGCAGAACCAGCAAGACCCGTCGCGCGCGCAGCAGGGCGTTTGCCTCTTTGACGAGCGCGCGGCACAGCTGGCCCTCACTGCGCTGGCTGCTCAGGCGCAAGGCGCTGCTCATCAGCCTCTCGGTCGATGGGCGTGCGTGGTTTTTGGCGTTGGTGCGTTCAGCGTTCATTGCGCGGCCTCGCATGGTTCAACGCCTCGACCAGTGCATCGACGCGGATCGGCTTGGTCACATAGTCGTCCATGCCGGCCGCCAGGCACTCTTCCCGGTCGCCGGCCATCGCGTTGGCGGTCATCGCGACGATGCGCGGGCGCTGGCTCGCGGGCCATTTCGCGACGATGCGGCGCGAGGCTTCGAGTCCGTCCATCTCGGGCATCTGCACGTCCATCAGTACCACGTCATAGATCTGGCGTTGCACGCACTCGATGGCTTCGATGCCGTTGCTGGCCACGTCGGCGCGGTAGCCCATCTGCTGCAGCAGGCGCAGCGCGAGCTTCTGGTTCACGACGTTGTCTTCAGCGAGCAGAATGCGCAGCGGGTGACGCTCGGCCATGCTGATGTCAATGCGGGGCTTGGCGGCAGGCGCCGCCGCCCTGGGCGCTGCATTGTGCGCGAGCAGCGTCACCAGCGTGTCGAAGAGCTGGCTCTGGTGCAGCGGCTTGGTCAGCGTGGCGGCGAAGGGACTGTCGTCGGCCTCCTTGCGGCCCAGCGATGAAAACAACACCAGCGGCAGCGCGTGCCCGGCCTCGCGAATACGTGCCGCCAGCGTCGTGCCGTCCATGCCGGGCATGTGCATGTCGACGATGGCCAGGTCGAAGTCCTGGGTCTTGAGCATCTCCAGCGCCTGCGCGGGGTGCTCTGTGTCCTGCACCACCATGCCCCACTTGGCGGCCTGCAGCGCCAGGATACGGCGATTCGTGGCGTTGTCGTCCACCACCAGGATGCGTTTGCCCTTGAGCGCCGGCTGCTGGCCAATGAAGTCGCGCCGCGTGCCATGAGGCGTCTCGGTAGCAGGTGCGCGCATCGTGAAGCGGAAGGTCGAGCCCAGGCCTGGGCCCGCGCTCTCCACCCACATCGTGCCGCCCATCAGCTCGGCCAGTTTCTTGCTGATGGCCAGGCCCAGGCCGGTGCCGCCGTACTTGCGCGTGGTGCTGCTATCGGCCTGGCTGAAGCTCTGGAACAGGCGGCTCTTGCCTTGCTCGCTCAGCCCGATGCCGGTGTCGCGCACGGTGAACTGCAACATGTCGCTGTCGGCCGCAACACTGAGCACCACCTCGCCACGCTCGGTGAACTTGACCGCGTTGCTCAGCAGGTTGAGCAGGATCTGGCGCAGCCTTGTGACGTCGCCTTGCACAGCCGCCGGCACCTCGCCTTCAAAGACGTAGGCGATGTCCAGCTCTTTCTCGGCCGCGCGCCCACCGATCAGATCCAGCGCCGACTCCACGCACTCGCGCAGGTCGAACGGGTGCGCCTCGATGTCCATGCGACCGGCCTCGATCTTCGAGAAGTCGAGGATGTCGTTGATGATGGTCAGCAGCGCGTCGCCGCTGTCGCGGATGGTGGAGGCGAAGTCGCGCTGGTCGTCGGTGAGCGGCGTGTCGAGCAAGAGCCCGCTCATGCCGATGACGGCGTTCATCGGCGTGCGGATCTCGTGGCTCATCGTCGCCAGGAACGCGCTCTTGGCTTCGTTGGCGGTCTCGGCCTGAGCCTTGGCGATCTCCGCTTGCTCGCGCGCCTGTTGCGTCTCCTTGAACATCCGCGCGTTCTGGATCGCGATCACGGCCTGGTCGGCAAAGGTCTTGATCAGCGCGATCTCCTTGTCGCTGAAGGGCTTCATCGGCAGCCGCGCCACGCCGAAGGCGCCGATGCCCTGGCCCTTCCAGATAAGCGGCACCCACAGCAGCGAGCTGTTGCCCATCCACTTCGTCTGTTCGCGCACCTGCGCCGGCACGTCCGGACCGTGCTGAACATCGGGAAAGTTCAGCACGACGCGCTTGTGGGCGCAGTAGCCGTGCATCGTCTCGCGCACCGGCGCCGGGAAGGTGGCGTGCAGCCAGGCGACGACCTTCGGGTACATCGGGTCGCCGGGGAACTGCGCCGCCCGGTTCACGTCCAGGTGGATCAGCCCATCATCTCCGATCAGGCCGATGTTGACGTAGTTCGTGCTCAGGATCTTCTGCGCACTGACGAGGATGCGCTCGAACACCGGCGCGGTGTCGGAGACCGAGCTGCCGATGACCTGCATCACCTCGGCGCTTGCTGTCTGCTGCTCCAGCGCCTCCCTGGTCTCGTTGAACAGGCGCACGTTCTCGATGGCGATCACCGCCTGGTCGCCGAAGGTCTGCAGCAGTTCGACCAGATGCGGCGCGAAAGGCCCCGGCTCGCGCCGGGTGACGCTGATCATGCCGATCGGCTGCCCGTCACGCAGCAACGGGCAAAACAGCATGCTGCGATAGCCGCGCAGGCGCGCCAGGTCGCGCACCATCGCCGGAGCCTGGGCCTCGTCTTCGGTGTCGGTGATGCACACGAGAGCGCCGGCGCGCAAGGGCGTGGCCAGCGGGAAGTCGGCCAGCGGCATCGGGAACGACGCTTTCAAGGCATCGTCAGCGGCAGGGTTTGTCTGGGTGAAGGCGACCAGGTGAAGCGTGTCGTCGAAGATGCGGAAGACCGCCGTCGAGAACCCGTCGATGAGGCGATTGGAACTGGTGGCGATGGCCTCGAACACTGGTTGCACATTCGACGGCGAAGCGGCGATGACCTTCAGGATGTCGGCCGTGCCGGTCTGGCGCTCCAGCGCTTCCCGGGTCTCGTTCATCAGCCGCACGTTTTCGATTGCGATCACGGCCTGATCGGCAAAGGTCTTGATCAGCTCGATCTGGCGCTGCGGCAGCCGGCCCGGCTCCGGCCACGCGATGACGATCGCGCCGATGGTGATGCCATCCTTGAGCAGCGGCGCCCCGATCATCCGGCGCCAGTGGCCGGCACGGGCCAGCGCCTGGTCATAGGCGGCGTCGGCCAGCGTGTCCTCCTGGGTGATCACTTTGCCGGACAGGATGACGCGTCCGCTCATCATATGCGGGTCCGGCGGGCCCGGGTAGTACCGGCGTGCGGACTCGATGGCCTCAGCCGACCAGTTGCGCGTGCCGACCATTTGCACCAGCCGCCCGTCATAGCGGAACACCGCCGCCAGCGGCCCCGCGAACAGCCTTGATGCGCTGTCGAGGATCGCTTCGAATACCGGTGCCACGTCGGTCGGCGACTCGCTGATGACGCGCAGCACTTCGCTGATCGTGGTCTGGTATTCGAGCGACTCGGTCAGCTCCGCCGTGCGCTGCTCGACCTTGGCCAACGCGCTGCGGGTCTCGTTGAACAGGCGCGCGTTCTGAATCGCGATCACCGCCTGGTCGGCGAAGGTCTGCGCCAGGGCGACCTCACGATCATCGAACGCCCCGGTTGTGGCGCGCAGGATCGTCAGGCAGCCGATCGCCCGCCCGTTCCTCAGGAGCGGCACAAAGAGGCACGACCGGTAGCCCAGCGCGATCGCCAGGCTCGGCATGCGTGGGAACTGGCTCACGGCCTGGGTGGTATCGGCCACGGCGATCACGCGCGAATCGAGAATGCAAGTGCCGGCCCCGCTGCCGCGGTCCAGCGGCCAGGGCTTGAGGATGCTGTCGGCATCGTCGTCGGGCCTGTCGCTAGCATACGCAGCCGATTCGATCATCTCTTCTCGCGGCATGGCCAGGGCGACGGCCTTGCCGGCAAACAGCTTGCGGCAACTCTGCACGATGGCGTTGAACACCGGCTTTGTGTCAGTGACGGATCCGCTGATGACGCGAAGGATCTCGGCCGTCGCCGTCTGCTGCTCCAGCGCCGCCTTGGTCTCGTTGAACAGGCGCACATTGTGGATCGCGATCACCGCCTGGTCGACGAAGGCGCGCAGCAGCGCGATCTCCTTGGCGCTGAACTCGCCAGGCACCTTGCGTGCGACGGCGAGCGCGCCTATGCACTCGTCGCCCTGCACGATGGGCAGCATCAGCGACGAGCGGATGCCTTCGCCGGCCTGCACCGCAATCTCGTGCGCCGGCAGGTCGATTGCCAACCAGTCGGGCAGGTGCAGCATCTGCTTGCCCAGGATGACCCGCGACGGGAAATTGGCATGCGCATCGAGTGGCGTCAGCTCGACCGAAGGGCCCGTGATCGGCCGTCCTGGCCGGGCGACCGACATCGCGCGGTAGCCGTCGCCCTCGCGAATCAGGAGGAAGGCGGCCGCGTCCTTGAAGAGCCGGAACGCGGTGCCGACGATGGCGTGGAACACCGGCTGGATGTCGTCGGGCGACTCGCTGATCACGCGCAGGATCTCGGCCGTCGCCGTCTGCCGTTCCAGCGCTTCCTGCGTCTCGTTGAACAACTTCGCATTCTGGATTGCGACCACCGCCTGGTCGGCGAAGGTTTTCAGCAGGGCCTGCTCCTGGGACGTGAAGCCGCCCAATGCCGGGCGCGACAGGGAGATGGCACCGATGCCGTGTCTGCCTTGCATCAGCGGCGCCATCATCTGCGAGTAGTTGATCCCAGTGAACAGCGCCGGCGCACGCACGCCGCGCGGCACATCGGCGCCGTTCAGCACGTCGGGGAAATTGAGCACGCACCCCGACGCGATTGCCTCGGCCGTGCCGGTGCCGGCCAGCGGCATCGGAAAGACAGAACGCAGCATGTCTTCAACCCTGGCGACGTCCTCCGGTCTCCATCCCACGGGCGCGTCCGGTGTGGCGACCGCGCGCCACGCGGAAATATGCAAGAGCCCGTCCTCGCCGATCAGCATCACGGTCATGGTCAGCGCGTCGAACAGGTGGCTGCAGCTTTCGAGGATCTTTTCGAGCACAGGCTTGGCATCGGCCATGGAACTGCTGACGACCTGCAGCACCTCGGAGGTCGCTGTCTGGCGCTCCAGCGCTTCCTGCGTCTCGTTGAACGATCGCACGTTCTGGATGGCGATCACCGCCTGGTCGGCGAAGGTCTGCAGCAGTTCGACCTGATGGGCGCTGAACTCGCCGGGCTCCTTGCGGGTGACGCTGATCGTGCCGGTAGCCACGCCGTCCTGCAGCATGGGCACGATCAGGATGCCCCTGAAGCCACGCCGGCGAGCCACGTCGCGCAAGGCCGCCGCCGATTCGGGCAGCGCTTCGGTGTCGGCGACCGACACCGGTTTGGCAGTGCGTGCCGCCTTGGAGTGCGCCACCGGCATCGGGAAGGCGTGCCTCAGGGCCTCGTTGCCGGCCTCGTCGGTGCTCGACAGTGCCACCAGGCGCAACTCGTCGCCGAAGACGCGGGCCACCGCGGTGGAGAAGCCGCCGATCAGGCGGTAGGCGCTGCGCGCAATCGCGTCGAACACCGGCTGTACATCCGACGGCGAACTGGCGATCACCTTCAGGATCTCGGCCGTGGCGGTCTGCCGCTCCAGTGCTTCCTGGGTCTCGTTGAACAGACGCACGTTCTGCAGCGCGACGCCCATTGCAGCGGCCACGGTCACGAGCAGGCTGATCGTGGCATCGTCGAAGGCGTCCTCGCGCTCCAGACTCACGAGGCGGATTGTTCCCTGAACCTGGTCGTCGAGCATCACCGGCACGAACACGCTCGAGCGGCTCGGCACCGTGCCGGGCGCGGTGGGGATGCCGTAGGCCTCGGTCTCGGCGCGGTTCCTGAGCCGCAGCGGCTTGCCGGAACTCAGGGCCAGGCGGG
>Ga0315271_10000936_pt1 | contig 17134 bp, 12 predicted proteins | sample C3_top_MG_FD_204664 | JGI IMG/M metagenome (GOLD analysis project Ga0315271, IMG submission 204664) | Sediment microbial communities from Yellowstone Lake, YNP, Wyoming, USA - C3_top | ecosystem: Environmental > Aquatic > Freshwater > Lake > Sediment | place: USA: Wyoming | collected 2017-08-01
CGCTGGTCTTCGACGCGGTCGAGTTGTCCACCACCTACACATCCGTGAACTCCTACGTGGTGACCTGGGGAGGCCTGCCTCGGCCGCCTGCGCCCTCGGTGCCCTTCAGCAGCGAGGCCGCTCCGCGCCCGCCCCACACCGAGCGCGTGGAGAAGAACGTGATCTACCTGGCCTCGGCTCCGCAGGGGTCCGACCCCTGGCTCTGGGATTACGTGTCGCCGGGCACGTGGCCGCTTGCCTACGATCCGGGTGCGGGGGCTTTCGACCTTCCGGGCCTGGTTCAAGGCACGGAGGATGTTCCGGTCACGATTCACCTGGTCGGAGCGAGCCCGCACCAGCACACGGTTTCCGCGTTGATCAACGGCGTCCCCGTGGGCGAGGTGACTTTCAACGGCCGCGGCCCCGGCGTTCTGCAGGGAAGCGTTCCCGCCTCCGCGCTGCTCGCCACGGGCAATTCGCTGGTCTTGAACTACGCCGCGAATACGACCCCGGCGGACGACTTCGCCGCGGTCTTCCTGGACGCGGTGGATCTCGGCGTGACGGTGGAGGGCCCTGCGGCCGTCGTTTCGGAGATCGTCGCCTACGACGCGGAGTTCCCGACGCGTTCCGCGGACTATCTGGTGGTGACCCATTCCGCGTTCGCCGTCCAGGCCCAGGAGATCGTCGACCTGAAGAACGCCCAGGGATTCCACGCCCGCGCGGTGGACGTCGCCCGGATCTACGACCGGTTCTCCGGCGGAGTGCCCGAGGCGGCCTCGATCCAGAAGGCGCTTCGTTCGGTTCCCGGCCTCCGGTACGCCCTGCTCGTGGGCGACGACACCATCGACTATCACAACTACTACGGCCTTGAACCGTCCCCGGTCATTCCCTCTCTCTCCGACTGGGAGACGGAATCGGGTCGAGTGCCTTCGGAAAACCGCTACGCCGACTTCGACGACGACGGCCGGCCCGAAATCGCGATCGGCAGGCTTCCGGTTCAGACCACGGAAGAGGCGATGACCGCGGTCGCCAAGATCCGGCGTCAGGGTCAGGTGATGGCGGCGAATCGCGGCAAGTATCTTTTCGTCACGGACAACCAGGGCCCGAGCGATCCTTCGTTCCGGTCCCATGCCGACGCGGTGGCGGCCGGCCTTCCTTCGAGCGCCGTTGTGGCCTTCGCCGATGCGTCGCTCGGAGTTCAGACCGCCCGCGACGCGATCGTCGCCGGGCTCTCGTCCGGCGCGGCCTTCACCTCCTATTTCGGGCACGGAAGCCCCGACGCCTGGGCGGACGAGGGCATCCTCTCCGTCGACGCCGTTCCCGCTCTTTCCGGGCTCAAGGAAACCCTGGTCTTGATGTGGGCCTGCCAGTCGCAGTACTTCACCTACTTCTACGGGCCGAGCCTTGGGGAGGCGCTGTTCCTTCTCCCGCAGGGAGGCGCCATCGCCAGCATAGGGCCCGCGGGGATTTCATCGACGGAGCACCAGGTGCCCTTGTACGACGTCTTCTATCAGCAGATCGCGGCCGGGAAGACCATTGGTGAGGCGCTCAAGGCCGCCAAACGGCAAGTCGCGCCCGGATTCCCCGCAGGATCCGGCCTGGTGGGCTTCAACCTCATCGGCGACCCCTCGCTGCGCCCTTAGTCACCTCCTGACTCGGCGAGCGCGACCCTGAGCGCTCCACCGGCGGTTCCCCCGCCCGAGTTCTGCCCGCCCCCGATCCAACCCCCGCGGGCCCGGCATCTTCTCGCCACAATGTTCCACGAGTTCGCCATCAACCCGGCCGAGCCACGCCTTTTCCGCTGATTCAAATCCTCTTCGACGACCGGGGGCCTTCCGCAATGACGCGGAACGCTCCCCGGCCCTGGAGAAGGGGAGAAGGAAATGACTTACGGACGGCGGCATTACCTCACACAGCAGGTCCTGGTTCGGCTGGCCTACGCCGGACCCAGCAGCAGCGAGACGCGCGAATTCCTCAAGGCCTCCGCGCGGTTCGCTCTCGCCATGACTCTCATCTTCCTTGGACTCGCAGCCCTGGCGAGCGGCGCCGAACTGACCGGGGACCAGACGGGCGCGTCGCCTTCCGCTGCGACCACGGGCGAATTTCTCTATCGCTCCGGGTCGGAGGCGGCGTTCGAAGTGGCCCCCACCGTCGACACTCGGGTTCGTTTCGACGTGACCGGCGTGATCGCGCGAGCCACCGTGGTCCAGCGCTTCCGCAATCCCCTGAACGTCTGGATCGAGGGTGTCTACGTGTTTCCCCTGCCCGAATCCTCGGCGGTCGACCACATGCGGATGCGGGCGGGGGATCGCGTGATCGAAGGCCAGATCCGCGAAAAGGAGCAGGCGCGACAGGAGTTCCAGCAGGCCGCCGCGGAAGGGAAGCGCGCGACCCTCGTCGAACAGCAGCGCCCGAATCTCTTCACCAGCCGGGTGGCGAACCTCGGACCGCTCGAAGAGCTCGAAGTGGAGATCGAGTACCAGCAGACCCTCGAACTCGAGGAGGGCCGGGTCGGCCTCCGGTTCCCGCTGACCCTCACCCCTCGCTACATGCCGGGGATCGAGACCTCGCTCGCTCTCCTGACCAGGGGGAAACCCGCGCTCGAAGAGGATCCGAGCTTCGAAGGCGACGACGAAACCGGCACGGGGGATGGCGTCGAGCACTGCGGTTACGACGAGGGAGACGAGTTGCTCCAGCCGCCCTTCCTTCCCAAGGCGGCGAAGCGCAACCCCGTCTCGATCGAGCTGAATCTCAACGCCGGCTTCGAGGTCGCCTCCCTCGCGAGCCACACGCATCCCATCGCGGTCGAGTCGCTCTCCGGCCACTCGTTCCATGCGCGCCTTTCCGAGGAGATGGTTCCTGCCGATCGTGACTTCGAAATTTCCTGGAAGCCAGCACCCGGCGTCATGCCGCAAAGCAGCATCACCACGGAGAAGGGGCCGGATGGCACCTACGCCCTCGTGACTCTCTTTCCTCCGACGGGAAGCGCCGCGCGCACCGTTCGCCTTCCGCGTGAGGTGACCTTCGTGATCGACACCTCGGGCTCGATGGAGGGGGTCTCGATCAAGCAGGCGAAGCGCGCGCTCGAACTCGCGATCCAGCGCCTCGATGTCCTTGACCGGTTCAACGTCATCCAGTTCAATTCCGTCACCTCCACCCTGTTCCCTTCGCCCGTCCCCGCGACGCCCGAGAACCGGAGCCGCGCGATGCGATACGCGGCTTCTCTGTCCGCGGAGGGCGGCACGGAGATGTTGCCGGCCCTCCTGGAAGCACTCACTCCCCGCCCCGGGGCCGCCGAGGAGAGTGCCGTGTTGAAGCAGGTGCTCTTCCTGACCGACGGAGCGGTGTCGAACGAGGAGCAGCTCTTCTCCGTGATCAAGGCGAAGCTGGGGCGGGCGCGTCTCTTCACCGTGGGCATCGGCTCCGCTCCGAACTCTCACTTCATGACCAAGGCGGCGGAGTTCGGTCGCGGGACTTTCACGTTCATCTCGGATGTGAACGCGGTGGAGAAGCAGATGAGCGAGTTGTACGCGAAGGTCGAGAACCCGGTGCTTTCGGACATCCAGGTGTCGTTCGATGGCGTCGAGACTGCCGGCGCCGAGGTGTGGCCCGATCGCGTGCCCGACCTCTATCTCGGCGAGCCGGTGGTGGTGGGCGCTCGTTTCGACAAGGTCCCCGTGGCCATCCGCGTCACCGGAAGGCGCGACGGTGAGCCCTTCGAGACGGTCGTTCCGCTGAGCCAGGCCGAAGCCGGCCACGGCATCAACGTCCTGTGGGCGCGCCGGAAGATACAGTCGCTGCTCGACGGCCTGCACGAGGGAGACGATCCCGAGGCGGTCCGCGCTCAGGTGGTATCGCTCGGGCTGACCCATCACCTGGTCACCGTTCACACGAGCCTCGTCGCGGTCGATCTGACCCCGGTGCGGCCGAGTCAAGAGGGCGTCGAGTCGGTGATGGTGCCGGTGAATCTGCCGAACGGGGCGACGTTTGGCAGCCTGCCCCGGTCCGCAACCCCGGCCGCGCTGTTCATGATGCAGGGGCTTGCGGCTTGTCTGGCTGCGGCCTTGGCTCTCGTGGCGGTGCGGCGATGAAGGGGGTGGCGCGTGAGGCTATTGGGGGGATGGGGTTGCTTCGTCGCTTCGCCAACGGACTGGCTCCTCGCAATGACGTAGGGCTAGTCACCAGACGCTGGCTCGTGCAGCTTGCGGCGCTGGTGGTCATTTGCTGGGGCGTCACGCAGATGGCTCGCGGGGTCTACATCCACTCCAAGGCGAACCTGGCGCAGACATTGATTCGACGGGCGTGGACCAGGGCGTCGAAGAAAGGAGGTACACCGAAGCCGTGGCCATGGGCGGATACCACGCCCGTGGCCCGGCTGGGCGCGCCGGCGCAGCGGGTCGAGTTGATGGTGCTCGAGGGTGGGAGCGGCCGGACCCTCGCCTTCGGTCCCGGCCACGTCACCGGCACCGCGATGCCGGGAGCACACGGCAACGTGGTGATCGGCGGTCATCGTGACACGCACTTCCGCTTTCTCAAGGACTTGAAGCGCGGCGATCGACTCCTCATCGAGGATCGGGACCGCGAGTGGATCGACTACGAGGTCACGTCTACGGAGGTGGTCGACCGCGAGCGAACGGACCTGCTGCGCGACTTTGGCGACGACCGGCTCACCCTGATCACCTGCTACCCCTTCGACGCGATCCGGCCGGGCGGGCCGGAACGCTACGTGGTGACCGCGGTGCGATGCGGCCGCTTGAGTAACATGGCGGCATGCCAACACGCAGAGATGTGATCAAGGCCGCGGGTCTCGCCGCGGTCGGCCTGGGAACCCGGAGTCTGGGCGCCGAACCGTCGCCTTTCGCGGCGGCCGCACCCGCGCCGCGCCCTCTCAGGATTCTCATCCTCGGCGGCACCGGCTTCATCGGCCCTCATCAGGTGCGATATGCGCTGGCCCGCGGTCACAAGCTCACCCTCTTCAATCGCGGTCGGAACCCGAAGGACTGGCCGGGGCAGGTCGAGGAACTCACCGGCGACCGCAACACCGGCGACCTCGCCTCCCTCAAGGGCCGCACCTGGGACGTCTGCATCGACAACCCCACGACCCTGCCCTTCTGGGTCCGCGACGCGGGCGCCATTCTCAAGGGGCAGGTCGGGCACTACATCTTCGTGTCGACTCTCTCCGTGTATTCGGACAACCGCGCCGCCGGTCAGGATGAGAACTCGGCCCTCTTCAAGTACCAGGGCACCGAGGAAGAGGTGATGAAGGAGACGCAGGAGAGCGTCCGCAAGAACATGGAGAACCTCTACGGTCCCCTCAAGGCGAGGTCCGAGAAGGAAGCGGAGACCTGGTTCCCGGGAATCACCACGATCGTGAGGCCGGGACTGATCGTGGGTCCGGGCGACGAGACGGACCGTTTCACCTACTGGCCGGTGCGCCTCGACCGCGGCGGCGACGTGCTCGCCCCGGGCGATGGCAAGGACGCGGTGCAGGTCATCGACGCGCGCGATCTGTCTGAATGGATGATCCGCCTGGCCGAGATGAAGACCTTCGGGATCTTCAACGCGATGGGACCGGCCTCCGAGCTGTCGATGGGGAAAATGCTTGCGGACATCGGCGCCGCCATAAAGTCGAAGGCGACGCTGCACTGGGCGCCCACGGACTTCCTCGAGAAGCAGAAGGTGAGTGCCTGGAGCGACATGCCGGTGTGGATCCCAAGCGTGGGCGAGGACGCGGGTTTCTCACGCCGGACCAACAAGCGCGCAATGGCCAAGGGTCTGACGTTCCGTCCCATGAGCCAGACCGCGCCTGACACTCTCGCGTACTTCAAGTCCCTTCCCGCCGACCGCCAGGCCACCGTCAAAGCCGGCCTGAAGCCGGAACGCGAAAAGGAAGTCCTCGCCGCCCTGGCTGCGCTCAAGGGCTGACCGTCTCACCGACGATTCGCACGCGCCCGGGGTTGGTAGTGGTAGGACGGGGTTGCTTCGTCGGTTAGCGGACGGACTGGCCTCCTCGCAATGACGTGAGGGGGGTACGGACGGACGGCACGAGCCCGGTCGTGGCGTCACGCGCAGTGCGGGACGGACAGCACGGGCCTTGGTAGTGGGGTGCCGCGCAGTGCGGGCATTCGCAGGGGCTCAACCGGCGCAACCGGCGGTCCCAGCTACCAAGGCCCGTGCTGTCCGTCCCGTCCCCCCTCACGTCATTGCGAGGAGCCATTCCGTTTGTTGTGCGACGAAGCAACCCCGTCCTCCAACTACCAACCCCTTTCACCTCACTCCGGCTCGCAGGCGATGGGGAAGAGGGGCCGTTGTGCCCTTCGCGCTTCGGCTCGTCGGTTCGCGAGCGTCGAGGTTTCGCCGCGGTGGCAGGTGACGCAGAGGGTGCGGTAGTTGCTGAGACCGCAACCGCCCCCGCCTTCGATGACCGGGACGATGTGGTCGGCGTCCCAGAGCGCGCGTGATTCGTCGGTGACGCCCCAGGCGGCGAGGATCAGGGCGACCGACTCGCGCGACACCGCGGTGCGATCGCGGTTCTCGAGGTAGGTGAGGCGGAAGTCCCAGCGGTCGATCTGCCGTATGTGCTCGATGGCGCGGGTCGCCGTGCCCGCATCGGACCCGCACTTCGCGCAGATCCCGTGGTCCCGCTCGAGGACCAGCACGGGCGCTTTCACGAGGCCGCACCGGACGGCCACGTCGTTGAAGCAGGCGCGCGAACACCACGCGGCCTGATCGAACTCGTCGATGACATGGGCATCGACGGGCAGACCGCAGACGCACCATCCCTCGGCGCGGCGCGCTCGCAGCGAGTTCCAATCGTGGAATCGCGCGAAATGCTTCTCGGGCCACGTCATCATCGCGAATCGTTCCCACTACCAAGCTCATTGAACCCTACGTCATTGCGAGACCCCAGTCCGCTTAGTAGAGGGTCGAAGCAACCCCGCCCGACCACTACCACTCCCGCTACGCCGCGGCGATGTCCTTGAGCGCGCGCACGAACGCGTCGAGCTCCGCGGTGGTGGTGAAGAGGTGCGGCGTGATGCGGGCGCCGTGCACGTTGGCGGTGTCGATGGCGACCGTCCAGATCTTGTACTTGTCGAGCAGAGTCTTCGCGAGGTCCTTGGGGGCGACGCCTTCGACCCCGACGTTGGCGATGGCGCAGGACCGGCGAGGATCGGCGGGCGTGTTCAGCACCATGCGGGGAAGGCCGCGGACCTGCCTGGTCCAGTAGTTTTGCAGGTGCCGGAGCCGCGCTTCCTTGCGCGCGATGCCGATGCTCTCGTGGAAGTCGATGGCGTTCATGATCGCGAGGTCGGTGTGCACGGGATGCGTGCCGGTGTGGTTGAGCTTGCGGATGTCGGTGTCGGCCATCCCCTTGTCGCCGTAGACCGGCCAGAGTTTCTCGATCCGGTCCTTCCGGACATAGAGGATTCCCGCCCCGAGGTTCGCGCCCAGCCACTTGTGGAGGCTCGCTCCGTAGTAATCGCAGTCGAGATCGGGGATCTTGAAGTCGAGATGGGCGAAGGCGTGGGCGCCGTCGACCATGATCTGGGCGCCCTTGCTGTGGGCCATGTCCGCGAGCTTCCGCACGGGCAGGATGTGTCCCGTGATGTTGACCATGTGGCCGACCATCAGCAGGCGGGTCTTGTAGGTGATGTGCCTCGCGTACAGGTCGACGATCTCTTCGTCCGACTTTGGATCGAGAGGGAGCGAGACGCGCCGGTTGATCATCCCGTAACGCCGCGCCTGCAGGTCGAACTGATCGAGCATCGCTCCGTAGTCCTGCTCCGCCATCACCGCTTCGTCGCCCGGCTTCCAGTCGAAGCCGGCGATCACGGTGTCGAGCGACTCGGTGGTGTTGCGGGTGATGATCAGCTCGTCGGACGAGCAGCCGGCAAGACCGGCGAGGCGCGTCCGAACCGCGAGCTTGTCGTCGTACTGGCGCGTGCGCATGTAGTACGAGGCCTCGGTGTTGATCTCCCGGACCCGGGCGATGAAGGCCTCGAGCACCTCCTGCGGCTGCATGCAGTAGTAGCCGTTTTCGAGGTTGATGTAGTCGGCCTTCAGTTTGAACTTCGCCCGGATGGTCGCCCAGAACGCCTCATCCTGGGCGAGGTCTGCCGCGGGAACGTGGGCGGTCTCCGCGAAGAGGGAGGTGACGTCGCCGAGGGCCACGCCCATTGAGGCGACGGAGGCGGTGCGAAGGAAGTCGCGTTTGTTCATGATCCCTACTTCCTGATGGTGGCGCCCGTGAGCTGGGCGATGGCGGCGAGTGTCGTCTGCGCGGCGTTCAGGCCGAGGCGGAAATCCTTGTCCGAATACGTCGAGTACATGTCGCTCGGCTGGTGCCAGTTCGGATCCCACCCCGCGCCCACGTGCATGCCGCGTTCGTTCTCGCGCAGGCTGATCGCGGGGATGAGATCCATGAACGGGCCGGAATCGGTGTTGGTCATGTGGAAACCGACCGCGGCCGGATAGTCCGTCGCGTACTTGTCGTTGGCGGCCCGGAAGAACCACGCGAGCTTCGCCGCGGCGTCCGCCTCCTTCGCGGTGGACTGGAACTCGATGTTCACGTCGGCCTCGAGGCGCTGTTCCTTTGGAGAGACGAAGACCGGACGGCCGTTCGCGTCGATCACCGGCTTGCCCGCGGCGTCGAGCTGGGGAACCGGCATGCCGTGGTCCCACAGCATCATGTCGTGCTGGACCATGCCCAGCCATTTCGGTTCGGGGTACTTGCCCGAGCCCTTGGGATTCTCGATGCCCTGCAGGTGCGCGCGCTGCGCCACATACGCGGCCGCGCCGTTCAGTCCCGACTCCTCGTTGTTCCAGATCGCGAAGCGGATCGACCGCTCGGTCTCGACCCCGGGCTGGCTGAAGATCCGAGCCAGTTCCATGATGAGGGCGGTGCCGGAGCCATCGTCGTTGGCGGCCTCGCCCCAGCCGATGCCGTCCATGTGGCCACCCACGATGTACATCTCGTTCGGGAACTTCGTTCCGATCTTGGTGCAGTAGACCTCTTCCCGCGGGGTCGTGCCTTCGGGAGTCGGTTCCATGTTCAACGCGCGGAGCTTCTCGTCCTTCTGAAGCGTGGGATCGGTGTTGACCCCGGTGCGCGCGCGATTGCCGAAGAGGGTGCTGCCTCCTTGTCCGGGCGCGCCGCCGAGGCCGCCGCTGCGGATGGCGCCGGGGCGCGGGGGGGCAGGAGTCGGGCTGGTTCCGGGCGCGGGACTTGGACGCGGCGTGGGTTGGGTGAAGTCGTACTTGATCCGCTCGGTATTGGCGCAGCCGTAGCTCTTGAGCTGGGCCTCGATCCAGTCGACCGCCTTGCGGTTGCGTTCGGTGCCCTGCCGCCGGTCCCCGAACAGAGTCAGGCCCTTGATCGTGGCCTTGTACTTCTCGAGCTCGAGCTGCTTCACCAGGGTCGCGACCGGGTCGTCGGGCGCTGGAGCCGGTGCGGGCGCCTGCGCGCTCGCGACCTGGACGCAGAGGAGAGAAATGAGAATGCCCGAGGAAATGCGCATGACGACTCTTTCCGAGGACGCGACCGTCCTCACTGAGACTGGGTCCCGGCGCCTGCCCCCTCCATCGAATGAGGAAGGGGGTCCGCCGGGACACGCAGGGCGCCTGGCGGCACCCTGCGGAGTGTAGCCGCTCCGCGCTCCCATAAGATCTCCTCCATCATGCAGATCAGACCCGACCGGCTTCTCTTCGCGGCCTCGCTCTTCGCGATCGCTCCGTTCCCCACGGCGTCGGCCCAATCCCTGGTGATCGTGGGCGCGAAGATCGCGGATGGGACGGGCGGGCCCCTGCGCGTCGCGAACGTCCGGGTGGCCGCCGGATACATCGCCGAAGTGGGCGACTTCAAGCCGCGGGAAGACGACACGGTCATCGAGGGCAAGGATCGCGTCCTCGCCCCGGGCTTCATCGATGTCCACAACCACTCGACCACCGGTCTCGCCCGGGAGCCGCTGGCGGTCTCCCAGATCTCCCAGGGCATCACCACCCTCCTGGTCGGCCAGGACGGGAGCTCGCCCCTGCCCATCCTCGAGTATCTCGACGCGCGTCGCGCGAAGGCGGCGTCGGTCAACGTGGCGACCTGCGTGGGGCACGCGAGCGTCCGCGTCAAGGTGATGGGAGACGACTACAAGCGTGTGGCCACCAGGGACGAGATCCAGAAGATGGCGGCACTCGTGGATCAGGGCTTCAAGGACGGCGCCATCTGCCTGTCGAGCGGCCTCGAGTACGAGACCTCTGGCTACGCGACGGTCGAGGAGGTCATCGCTCTCGCGAAGGTCGCCGCGCGGCATCATGGCTTCTACATCTCGCACATCCGCGACGAAGCGGATCTCGCCCTCGAGGCCATGACCGAACTCGTGGCCATCGGCGAACGCGCGGGCATCGCGGTGCAGAACACCCACATCAAGCTCGGGACCGCGGGAGTCTGGGGCAAGGCCAAAGACGCCCTGAAGATCTTCGATGCCGCGCGGCGTCGCGGCCTGGATATCACCGCCGACTGCTATCCGTGGGAAGCCTGGAGCTCGACCATCCTGGTTCTGATTCCGAACAAAAAGTACGACGACCCGAAGAGCGTGGCCCGCGGCCTCGCCGACGTGGGCGGCGCTCAAAACGTGATGATCACGTCCTACGAGAAGGAGCCCTCGTACGAATTCAAGAACATGGCCGAGATCGCGGCGGCCCGCGGGATCACCCCGGTCGATCTCTTCATCGAGATCGCGAAGAACGGCGGCGCGTCCGTGGTCGCGAAGTCGATGATGGACGAGGACATTCGCGCGTTCTACGCGTGGCCGTGGACCATGGTGTCGAGCGATGGCGGGATCGAGTATCGGCACCCGCGCGGCGCCGGCACCTTCCCACGCGTGCTCGGGCGGTTCGTGCGCGAGCGAGGGTGGCTCACCCTCGAGGAAGCGATCCGCAAGATGACGTCGCTTCCGGCCTCGCGACTGGGACTCAAGGACCGCGGGACGATCGCGGTGGGCCGGGTCGCGGATCTCGTTCTCTTCGATCCCGCGACCGTGATCGACAACGCGACCTTCCTGGAGCCGTTCAAGCTCTCCTCCGGAATCGACAAGGTCTGGGTCTCGGGCACCCTGGCCTGGCAGGACGGCAAGCCGACGGGAGCGCGTCCGGGCCGGGTTCTGACCGGCATCTCACGGTGAGCCCCGACCGCCTCGGCGCGGGCGATATCCCTATAATTCGCCCATGAGCCATCGAATCCTGAACCCGCTTCGTCTCGGAACCCTCGCGCTTTTGGCCCTCGCGTTGTCCGCCTCGGTGATGGCGCAGACTCCCCCCCCGGCCAAGGCCGACGCCGCCAAGCCCGCGGCGGCGACTCCCGCGGGGACGGTCAACGAGAACGATCCCGACGTGGCGGCTGCGAAGAAGGCCGCGCTCGCGTGGCTGACCCTGGCGGACGCGGGAAAGTTCGAGGAGACCTGGGTCGAAGCCGCCAGCATGTTCCAGAAGAAGCAGACCAAGGCCGCGTGGGCCAAGGGCCTGGGCGGCGCGCGCCCGACCATGGGCAAGATCGTCACCCGGACGTACCTCAACCACGAGATCCGGACCGTCCTTCCCGAACTTCCCCCCGGCAAATACATCACCGTCCGCTTCGTCAGCGTGTTCGAGAAGCACAAGGACGGCGCCGAGTCCGTGACGCTCGTGAAGGACGGAACCCGCGGGTTCCGGATGATGAGCTACTTCCTCAAATAAGCGTCATTTCCGGCAGCGGTAGACGAAGGCGGGCGGCACGTTCCGCCACACCACCTTCGAGGTTTCGACCTGCGAGAAGCGCGACTCGAGAAGCTCGCGGAACTTGCGCGCCGGAGGCATCCAGGCCGCGTGGGAGTATGCGAAGGTCGCGAAGCGCGCGCCCGGCTTCATGGGCTTCAGGGTGGCGTCGAGAAGGCGTCGCTGCCGGTCGGGTGAGAACGCGGCCCAGGGCAGGCCGCTGACCACCGCGTCGACGCCGTCGCGGCCCGCTTCCTTCAGGTGGCGCGCCAGGTTCTCGATCGAATCGTTCACCACCTGGACCTTCGGGAAGTTGCGTCGCAGCGCTTCCGCCATCTCGGGGTTGATCTCGAAGCACAGAAGGCAGGCCCCAGGCTTCAATTGCTCCTGGATCAGACGGGTGAAAGGGCCGGTCCCGGGCCCGAGTTCGACCACGGTGTCGGCGTCGCAAAGCTCCATGCCCTCCACCATGGCCTCGGCGAGCTGCGCCGAAGAGGGCGTGATGGAGCCCGTGTCGAACGGCCGCTTCACGAAAGCGGCGAGGAATTTGGCGCGGTCTCGCATGAGGGGTTGTGATTTTCGCACTTCCGCCCGGGGTTAGCTCCCCGACGGGCGCAGCTTCCGAAAGTGATCACGCCACGCCGGCGACCGGTAGCGAATCACCTTGAGGAGCGAGAGGTCGACTCGTTTCGCGTCGCCGAGCGCCGCGGCGTCGTAGAGGTCGAAGCCGTCGGGCTGAAAGGACAGCGTCAGGTACTGGCCGTACTGGATCGCGTTCTGCATGTCCTCGAAGCTCGGGACGTCGCCGCCGACCCAGTCGCCGTTCGCGTCGTGGGGCGCGTGGGTGTGCCAGCCGCCCACGTAACGCCCCTGCCAGTCGGCGCCGGTGACCAGAGCGAGCTGTTCCTCCGGCTCGAGTGAATAGGTAGGGGCGGCGTTTTGGGCGACGGTGAGTAGAGCGCGGCGCACTTCCTCCGAACTGCCCGGGGCGCTCAGGCGGAGGCGAGCCACCGCGACCTTGAGCAGGCCGTGGGTATCGACCTGCGCGACCTCGCCCGCGCGGCTCTCGCAGAACGCGGCGATCGCGTTCGGATCGTCGGAGACCTTGACCAGATCCTGAACCGTCGACCATCTCGGGTCGCGCGCTTCGACGAGCCGTAGTTCCGTGTCGAGCGTCGCCTCGCCCCCGGTCTCCGGGGTCAGCCACTTCGGACCGATCCGCACGCCGCGTTGGATCATGCCCTCGAAGATCGCGCGGATGCGATCGATGGAGGAGGGCGAGAGGGCGCCGGCTCGAAGCTGCGCGTGGGTGATCGGGTTGTTCTTCGGGGCGGCGAGGCCATGCCACTGGTTCAGTCGGCCGAGCGTTCGCGCCATCGCGGGCGAGACCTTGATCGAACCTGCCTTCGCGTCTTCGAGGAGCAGGTCCGACGTCCGAAGAAGCAGCGGTCCCGGATGGGCACGGACCCACGGAACGAGGGATTGAGCCTCGGCTCCGAGCCTTAACTGGTTGGTGGCGATCAGAAGCGGGAGGCCCTCGGTCTTCACCTCTTCCCTGAGCAGGATCCCCGACCGCGCCGGTGGCGAGGTCTGGCCCGCCGCATTCGCCCAAAGGAACATGACGACCGCGAGCGTGGATCCTGCGATCATCGGGTTCCGGGGAAGTGTGGAGCTAACGGGCTTTCGCCAGGGATTCCACGATGTCGTGCTGAAAGCGCACGAAGCGATACAACTCGGACTCGAGAATGCGTTCCTGGTCCGAGTGCGCGCCGTAGCCCTTCGGTCCATCTTCCGCGTCGAGGCCGGGGCCGATGCCGTAGCACTGCATGCCCTTCGCGCGCAGGTACGACATGTCGGTGGCGCCCGTGCTCATCATGGGGATCATGGTGGTGTTGTAGTTCTTCTTCACCGAGGCCTCGATCGCGACCATGGCCTCCGAATCGAGGCGCGTCGGAGCGAAGGAGGGCCGGACGTCGCGCGCCGCGTAGGCCACCTCGACGTTCGGGTCACCGATCACGCCGCGCACGATGTCGAGGAACTTCGCGGGATCCTCGTCGGGCAGGGCCCTCACGTCGAGGGTCGCCCTGGCTTCCGACGGGATCACGTTCACTCGATAGCCGCCGTTCAGCATCGTGGGCGAGACCGACGTGCGGAGCGTCGAGGCGGTGCGCGGCTCGTTGCCGAGGAACCACTCGTCCACCGCGTCGATCGCCTTCGCGTCGCCCGAGACCACGGCCTTGTAGCGCGCGGACTCTTCGCCGGTGGTGACGGTGGCGAGCCGGGTGAAGTAGGCGCGCGTCGTGTCGTTGAGCCGGATCTCCGGCTTCCACGCCCCGATCTTCGCTACCGCGGCGGCAAGACGCACCACCGCGTTCGCGCGCAAGGGAACCGAGGCGTGACCGGAGACACCGCGCGCGGTGAGTTCGATGGCGCGAGGGATCTTTTCGAGCGTCTGCACGCCCGCGAACTTCACCTGGCCCGAGCCGCGCACCACGTTCGCGCCCTCGGCGAAACAGTACTCGGCGTCGACCTTCTGAAAGTTCTGCTCGGTCATGAACTTGATGCCGACGCGCGTGGTTCCTTCCTCGCCGGCTTCGACGAGCAGGATGACGTCACGATCGAGCGGCACGTTGCGGCGCTTCAGTGAAAGCAAGGTCATGAGGCCCGCGGTCACGTTGTCCTTGTCGTCGATGGTGCCGCGACCGTAGATGTAACCGTCCACCCGCGCCGCGGAGAATGGGGGCTGCGACCACTTCTTCTCGTCGATGTTGACGGTGTCGCCGTGGCCCATCATCAGGAGTGGCTTCTTCTTGCCGGAACCCTTGAGCCGCGCCACGAGATTCGGCCGGTTGGGCTCGACCGCGAAGGTCTCGACCGGGATGCCCTCGGCCTCGAGCACGCCCTTCAGATATTCGACCACCGGCTTCTCGTTCCCGGGCGGATCGGTCGAGTTCATCCGCACGATGGCCTGGAAGTGGCGCAGCGTCTCTTCGTCGGAGAGGGGCGAGGTGGCTGGAGTCCGGGAGGTTGGCGTGCTCTGCGCCGAAGCGAGCGCGGCGAAGGCGGCGAGAAGGGCGAGGGCGGGCGTGGATCTCATGTCCCGGATCGTACCGCGTTCAACCTCGTCCCTGGCCCGGGGCCCTGAGGTCAGCCCTGGTCCGGTCTCACCCCGGGCAGTTCGGCCGCGATCACGCAGTTGCGGCCGGCGTTCTTGGCCTTGTAGAGCGCGGCGTCGGCGCGGCGGAGCGCGGCTTCGATCGTGTCCTCGGCCCCCTGGAACATGGCGATGCCGGCGGAGAACGTGCAGCGCACCGGGACGCCCTCCGCGTCCACGCTGGACTCGGCGAACCGGCTCCGCCAGTGCTCCGCCCGCCCGAGCGCCGCGATGAGGCTCGCGCCGGGAAGAGAAACCACGAACTCTTCGCCGCCGAGCCGGCAGACGAGGTCCGAGACCCGGACGTCCTCGGAGATCACCCGGGCCAGGGTCTGGAGGACCAGGTCCCCTGCGGCGTGTCCGTGAGTGTCGTTCACTGTCTTGAAGTGATCGAGATCGATGATGAGGAGGGCGAGGGGCTCGTCCAGGCGCTTCGCCCGGGCGGCTTCTCGCGCGATCGACTCCTCGAAATAGCGCCGATTGTGCAGCCGGGTGAGCGGGTCGCGGATGGCCTGCTCGTGAAGCTGCCGGTTCAGCGATTCGATCTCCTCGACGCGCAAGGCAAGCTCGGCATGCGCCTTCGTCAGCGCCGCCTCGTTCCGTCTCCGCGCGCTGACGTCCTGCTTGATCGCGATGAAATGGGAGACATGGCCCGCGTCGTCGAGCACGGGCGCGATGGTCTGCTCCTCGTGATACAGGGTGCCGTCCTTGCGCCGGTTGACGATGGTGCCGGTCCAAGTCTCGCCGCCCGTTACCTGGTTCCAGAGCGTTTCGTAGAAGGCCTGGTTGTGTTCGCCCGATTTCAGGATCCTGGTGTGCTGACCGACCAGCTCCTCCGCGTAATAGCCGGTGATGGCGCAGGCCGCGGGGTTCACCCAGGTGATGGTGCCGTTCCGATCGGTGATCACGACGCCGTTGGCGGCGGAGCGGAGGGCGGTCGCCTGCACGCGCAGGGCATCGACACCGTGGGTTCGTCCCCGCATGTCCCGAATCACCGCGCAAGTCCAGCGCCGCTCGCCCATCCGGACCGGATTCAAGGCGATGTCCACGGGGATGTCGCGACCGTCGGCGTGGCGGGCATGCAGGGCCATCCCCTTTCCCATCGACCGCTGATGCGGGCTTTCGAGGTAGGCGTCCCGCAACGCCCCGTGCGCCTGGAAGCGATGCGGCACCAGAGTCTCGACCGAGCGTCCGAAGAGCTCGGCGGGGGAGTAGCCGAGAAGCGGCTCGCAGGCGGCGTTCGCGAGGATGATCTCGCCCTGTTCGTCCACCACCACGGTGGCATCGAATGCGGTATCGAAAAGCGCGCGGAAGAACTGGCTATGAGCGTCGGTCAAGGCACCTCGGGGAGCGCGGATGCTAGCAGAGGGAGAGGAGGCCAGCGCGACGCTGATCGGTCAGAACGCCGCGTCGTGGCAGGTGGCGGCGAGCAGCCGGAGGCTGTATCCCTCGCCACTCAGCAGATCCCAGTGTTCGGAGAACCGGTTGGTGCCTTTCTTGATCAGCACCTCGTCATCGCCGCTGTAGATGCTGCAGTAGCCCCTCGTCCGGAGCCTCTTGCGGATTTCAGAGAAGTACAGGGGCACGTTCGCGATCTTCCAGCCGCTGTCCGTTCCCGGAGCCCTGCTGCTGAAGTCGAAGATGAGGGGAGTCGCGAGCTGGCGGTCCTGGGCGACGAGCTCGTCGAGGGCGCTGAACACGTCGGCCTCGTAACGCGGCGTGGCGCGATCGCAATAGGTGTCCTTGCTCGGGGCCAGCTTGCACTCCGGATCGAGGTTGACGGGCGTCACGATGGCGGGAATCGGAGTCGCCGGGGTGCAGGTGGACATGTACTTGGTCCAGGAGCCCCCGGTTCCGGTAATGATGTCGAACAGTTCGTTGTAGCCGTTCGAGGTGCGGACGCTCAGTTCCTCACCGTCGTAGGCGGCGCACAGACCCTGCCGGTCGAGGGCATCGACGATGAGCTTCAGGTACGCGTTGGGGCTCTGGATGACGCCGTTTTGAACCACCGCGTAGGTTTCCTTCGAGTCCGGATCCACCGCCGACGCGTTCTGCGCGGCCGAGACCGCGTCCGCGACCTGCCGCAGAAAATCGGAGCCCTCCTGATGGCAGCCCGCCGCCGTCCCGGTGGCGGGCGGGAGGGTGCGGCATGAAGACGGCAGTGATGAGGTCGGGGCCGGTACGGGGGCGGCCGGCGTGCTCGTGGTCGGGGCTGGAGCGGCCGAAGGCGCTGAAGGCGACGGGGCGGGAGTCGCCGAT
>Ga0315271_10000938_pt1 | contig 17120 bp, 15 predicted proteins | sample C3_top_MG_FD_204664 | JGI IMG/M metagenome (GOLD analysis project Ga0315271, IMG submission 204664) | Sediment microbial communities from Yellowstone Lake, YNP, Wyoming, USA - C3_top | ecosystem: Environmental > Aquatic > Freshwater > Lake > Sediment | place: USA: Wyoming | collected 2017-08-01
TGCGGCTATGCGCTGGGAGGCGGGTGCGAGCTCGCGCTGTGCTGCGACATCCTCGTCGCCGGCAACAACGCCAAGTTCGGCCAGCCGGAGGTGAACCTCGGCATGATCCCGGGCGCGGGCGGCACGCAGCGCCTGGCGCGCACCGTCGGCAAGGCGCTGACGATGCAGATGGTGCTGACGGGGCTGCCGATCAGTGCGCAGACGGCGCTTGCCGCAGGACTCGTCGTGGAAGTCGACGAGCCGGAAAGCGCACTCGCGCGGGCGGTGGAAATCGCGTCGATCATCGCGGCCAAGCCGGCGCTTGCCGTGCGCCTCGCCAAGGAAGCGGTGCTGCGCGCGTTCGAAACCCCGCTGACGGAGGGGCTGGCCGCCGAAAAGCAGGCGTTCGCGCTGCTTGCCGCCAGCCACGACAGGAATGAAGGCATTGCCGCCTTTTTGGAAAAGCGTGCCCCCGTTTTCACCGACCGCTGAATGCCGCGGCCATCACCTGACCAGGAACCGACCATGAACAAATTCGTCTCGCTGCTCTCGCTCCTTGCAGTTTCCGTTGTGCTGACCGCCTGCCAGTCGACGTCGATCCAATCGGCGTGGTTCGACCCGAATTTCAAGAGCGGCCCGATGAAGAAGATCGACGTCGTGATGGTGGGCACCAACCTTCCCAACCGCCGCGTGGCCGAGGACATCTTCGCGCAAAAGTTGCGCGACGCCGGCGTCGACGGCGTCGCGGGCTGGACCGTGATTCCAGACGAGGCGCGCGCCGCGCAGCAGCCGTTCACTGATGCGGTCACCCGCACCGGCGCGCAGGGCCTGCTGGTGGTCCGCCTGCTGGGCGTGGACACACGCACGCAGGTGACGACGACGATGGTCCCGACGACCGGCCCGATGTGGGGCGGCCCGGGCTGGGGTCCGGGCTGGGGTGGCGGCTGGGGCGGCGGCTGGGGCGGTGGTGGCGCGTTCGGCCCGGCGATGGTGCCGATGCAGGAGGTCTCCCAATATGACCTGGCGACCGTCGAGACCACGCTCTTCGAAGTGGCCACCGGGCGCCCCGTCTGGTCGGCCAATACGCAGACCATCAATCCGTCGAACGTGCAGCGCGAAGTGCCGGGTTTCGCGGACCTCATCATCGGCCAGCTGAAGGCGCGCGGATTGATCGCTACGGCAAAGTAGCCGCGCGCGAGGGTCAGTTCACGGCGCCGGCCGGAACCGCATCGCCGCGCCGTTGGCGAGCGTCAGCACGAGCTCGCCGCGATCGACGGTGTACCTGGCCGCCTGCGCCAGCGAACGCAGGAACTCCCCGTCCTGCGAGCCCGGCGGGCATCCCATCCGGGTCAGCGCGATCGCGCCGAACTTCATCGCAGCGCCGTTTACCTCGAAGCTGCCGCCGCCGCGATTGCAGTCGGCGCGCACGTTGACGCGCCCGCCGCCGTCGAACGCCAGCGTGTAGCGCTCGGGCGCCGCGGCCACGACAACGGGCGCGCTTCCCAGTTGCGTGCGCTGCCATTGCCAGACGGGCCCGACGAGTTGATCCGACGAAGGCGTCACGACCGGAGGCAGCGCACTGGCTGGAACGGGCGGGTTGGTGGGTGCATTGGCAGAAGCGGAGCCGGCTCGAGGCATGTCCTGGCACGCCGCCACGGCGAGCGCCAGCGTGCATGCGAGCAGCATCCTGTTGGCCATGATTGATATTAGCATCGGGTGACGGCCCCGGTGTCCGCGCGGGCCGGGTTAGAATCGCAGCGACATGCGGACGCAACGCCCGCGTTCCCCACAGGCATGCCCACCGATCCCGCGTTTCTTTCTGCCCTGCAGCCGCAACGAATCCAGGATCGTTGCGATGTGCTCGGCCGGCTGTCGGAACTGCAAGGCGGCCTGACGCGCGTATTTCTTTCGGCCGAGCAGCGCGAGGCGAATGCCCTGGTGCTGGCGTGGATGCGCGAAGCCGGCATGACGGCAAGCGTGGATGCCATCGGCAACTGCGCGGGCCGCTACGAAGGCCTGGGTCCGGAACTGCCGTGCCTGATGCTCGGATCGCACTTGGATACCGTGCGCGATGCCGGCAAGTACGACGGCATGCTCGGCGTGATCGCGGCCATCGAGTGCGTGAGTGCGCTGAATTCCGGCGGCGTCAGGCTGCCCTTCGCGATCGAGGTCGTCGGCTTCGGCGACGAGGAGGGCGTGCGCTTCGGTTCGACGCTGCTCGGCAGCCGCGCGGTTGCGGGAACCTTCGATCGCGCGGTGCTCGACGCGGTGGACGCAGCGGGCGTGACGATGCGCGACGCGCTGCGCGGATTCGGGCTCGATCCGGAAAAAGTCGGCGCCGTCGCGCGCCGGCCCGTTGACGTGCTGGCGTATGCCGAACTGCACATCGAACAGGGACCGGTGCTCGAAGCGGAAGGCCTCGCTACCGGCGTCGTCACCGCGATCAACGGCGGCAACCGCTTCGGCATCGAGCTGACCGGAATGGCCGGGCATGCCGGCACCGTGCCGATGCATTTGCGCCGCGACGCGCTGGCCGCGGCGGCGGAATGCGTGCTGGCCGTCGAGCGCATTGCAGCGGAGCTGCCAGGCATCGTCGGCACGGTGGGCCGCATCGAAGCGCTGCCGGGTGCCATGAACGTCATTCCCGGCAAGGTCCGCTTTTCGCTCGACGTACGCGCGCCGACCGACGAGAGGCGGCATGCCGCGGTTTCCGCGATGCGCGCCGCGTGCGAAGCGATCGCGCAACGACGAAGAGTCGCATTTGCCCTCACGCCGCTGTGGGAAGCCAAGACCGCAATGTGCGATCCGGAACTGCAGCGCCAGTTCGCCGCGGCGATCGCGGCGGAGGGCGGGCGAGTGCATCTCCTGCCGTCGGGCGCAGGCCACGATGGAATGGCCGTCATCGCCATCGCGCCCATCGGCATGCTGTTCGTCCGCTGCGCCGGCGGTATCAGCCACAATCCGGCGGAGGCGGTGGCGCTCGCGGACATCGCCGCCGGCGCGCGCGTGCTGGCGCGCTTCATTGCGTCCTTCGTTCCGCCACGCGAGGCGATGGGCACGCCATGACCGACGCGGCCGGAACGATCCACGAATTTGTCGCGGCGCATCGCGGCGACGCCGAGCAATTCCTGGCCGAGCTGGTCAAGGTGCCGAGCGACAATCCGCCGGGCGACTGCATGCCGCACGCGATCCGCGCAGCGACGTTGCTGGAAGCGCTGGGATTCAGCGTCGAGCGCCATGTGGTGCCCGATGCCGCGGTCCGTGCCAACGGCATGGTGAGCTGCATGAACCTCGTCGTGCGGGTTCGTTTCGGCAGCGGCACGGGGCCTGCGATCGCACTCAACGCGCACGGGGACGTCGTGCCGCCCGGCGCCGGCTGGACCGTGGATCCCTATGCCGCGGAGATTCGCGACGGTCACATGTTCGGCCGGGGCGCCGCGGTGTCGAAGTCGGATTTCGCGACCTACGCATTTGCGTTGCTGGCGCTGCGCGATGCCGCGGCCCGCGGCGCCGCGTTCGACGGTGCCGTCGAACTGCACTTCACCTACGACGAGGAAGTGGGCGGCGCGATCGGACCGCAGTGGCTGCTGCAGCAGGGAATCGTGGCGCCCGACCTCGTGATCTCGGCCGGTTTTTCCTACGCGATCACCACGGCGCACAACGGCTGCCTGCATCTCGAGGTTGAGGTCGCCGGCAAGTCCGGGCATGCCGCCGAGCCGGAGAAGGGCATCGACGCGCTCGAAGCCGCCACGGGAATCCTGTCCGACCTCTACGCGTTGCGCATGACGTATTCGGCGACGCGCTCGACGGTGCCCGGCATCGGGTCACCGACGCTCGTCGTCGGCCTGATCGAAGGCGGCATCAACACCAACGTGGTGCCGGACCACGTGGCATTCCGCATCGACCGCCGGATCATTCCGGAGGAGTCGCCCGTGGAGGCGGAGGCCACGCTGACCCGGCAGATACACGACTTCGCCGCGAAGTGGCCCGCCGTCCGCGTGAACGTCAGGCGCATCTTGCTTGCCGTTCCGTTCGTGCCCATCGCCGGTCAGGAAAAGTTGGTCGGGGCGCTCAAGCGTCACGCCAAGGCGGTGCTGGGCGAGGACATCGCCACCGGCGGCGTGCCGATCTACACCGACGCGCGCCTCTACACGACCGCCGGCATTCCCGCCGTTCTGTATGGCGCCGGGCCGCGCACGCTCGCCGAGGCCAACGGCCATCGCGCCGATGAAAGGCTGCGTCTCACCGATCTGCACCTCGCGACGGAAGTGGTCGCGCTGGCACTCGCCGACCTGCTCGCGCCGATCCGGCGATGACCGCCCGCAGCCCCAACCTGTGGCGCGCCGTCTGCGCACTCGGGGTCGCGCAGATCATCTCCTGGGGCACGCTGTTCTACACGATCGCGGTGCTCGGCGGCGCGATGCGCCGGGACCTGGGCGTATCCGACATCTTCCTGTTCGGCAGTTTCACCGCGGGCCTGTTTCTCTCGGGCGTCGTGTCGCCGCTGGTCGGCAGGGAAATCGACGCGCGCGGCGGCGGGCGCGTCCTGGCCGCAGGATCGATACTGGGCGCGATTGCCACCGCCGCGCTGGCGACGGCGCAGGGGCCGTGGACGATGCTTGCCGGTTGGCTGCTGGCCGGCGTGGCGATGTCCGCGTGTCTCTATGATCCCGCGTTTGCCACGCTGCACCAGATTTCCGGGACCTCCTATCGCCGCGCGGTGACCGCGCTCACGCTGTTCGGCGGGTTTGCCAGCACCGTGTTCTGGCCTCTGTCGCAATATCTGCTGGACGAGATCGGCTGGCGCGAAGCGTTCGGCGTCTATGCGGGCCTGCATCTGTTCGTCTGCCTGCCGGTGCACCTGCTGCTCGTTCCGCGCATGCCTGCCGCGCACGCGGCGGCGGTGGTGCCGGCTGCCCTGCCGGAAGCGCGCGTCGGGGACCGCGCCGTGTTCGGCTGGCTGGCCACGGCGCTGGCTTTGGCGGCATTCATGGGCACCGCGATGGCGGCGCACGTCATCGACCTGCTGACGGCGACTGGACTGACGGCGCGCGACGCCGTCCTCGTCGGCTCGCTGATCGGCCCGATGCAGGTTGCGGGACGCGTGATGGAGTTCGCGTTCGGCCGCAACATGCGCGCGCTGGCCGTCGGCACGTTGGCGTTTGCGCTGATGGCGGCGTCGCTGGCGCTGTTCACGCAGGTCCACGGCGTGTGGATCGTCGCGCTGGCATTTGCGATGATCTACGGCTGGAGCAATGGCGTGATGACCATCGTCCGGGGCACGGTGCCGGCGGAATTGTTCGGACCGAAGGGCTACGGCGCGTTGCTGGGCCGGCTCGCGCGGCCGCAATTCATCCTGAAATCCAGCGCGCCGCTCGCGCTGACGCTGCTGTACACGGTCGACCCCGATCGCACGTTGACGCCGTACGCGCTGCTGCTGGTCGCGTTGGCCGCACTCGGCGCCTATCGTCGCGCGATTGCGGCGGCGGGGAAGCGCAACCTCTAGTATCAGCGGCGGCGCATGTGCCGCCAGCGCCACAGGCGCCACAGCACGACGGGAATGCCGACCACCGTCAGCAGTCCCCAGACCAGGACCGCGTAGTCGGACGGGCGCCACGGCGGCGGGATCAGGTCGGGGTCGCGCATGGCTTCCGGGAAGGGGCGCGGCGGCACCGGCACGATCTGCACGAGCGCCGGATCGTTGGGAATGAGCGCCTTGTATTCCCAGGTCGTCACGGCGGGTGCGTCGCCCAACGCGCGGCTCGACGGAAACTGCGGGAAGCGCACGAACGCCAGCGCGTCGATGTCTTCCGCCAGCATGTGCGCGAGCTGTCCATTGCCTTCCGCGATCGATCCGTTGCTCATGGCAAGCAGGCTGCCGAACGCTTCCTCCAGCGCGGCCGCGGGCATCAGCCGCGTCTGGTCGGTCCGCAGATAGTCGAACGCGAGCTTGGCCTTGCCGACGGAGAATTCCTTCAGCGCCAGGAACGGAAAACCCAACCACGCCAGCGTACGCGATGTCGGCCCGCGCCGTGGGACGCTCCAGCCCAACGCGCGCAGAGTGTCTATGCTGATGCTCGTGCAGTTTTCGTTCGGGTGGTAGTAGACCAGCTGATGGCGCCAGAACTGGTTGTACACGCGGTTCAATGCCGACTGCACGAGCACGGCGGCGCGCTCGTCTTTCAGCACGGCGACGACCATGTACGACGGCCGGTACCAGCCCTGTCCGGAATTCAGGTCGGCCAGGTAGTTGTCGAGCGGGACGGGTGCGGCGAGGATGCCCTTTTCGCTCTCGACGTCCAGCGAATAGAAATTGTTGACCAGCCAGTCGCCGATCTGCCCGTCGGCCTGCACGCGACCGGTGACGAGTGCAAAGTGTCCGCCGTGCGCCTCGTCGTCGTCGCCCTGCGCGCCGTTGACCATGAACGCCAGCACGGGGCGGCCCGCCCACTCCGAAGGCATGCCGGTTTTCTGCCACAGCGTCGATGCCGCATAAGGACTTTGCGCGCCGCCACGCGGTTCCTCGCGCATCAGGCTGCGCAACGCTTCCGCCGGAGCCAATCCTGCCGGCATCGTGCGCACAGGCGGCGCGGCGCCGCCGACGCGGAAATCTTCCGGCCACAGCGTGCGCGCGACGAAGCCATCGCTGGCCGACGTTCCGCGCGCGGTGATCCCGCGCTGCCTGAAGAACGCGACCGAGGACGCGTCGTAGTAGGAGCGATTGAGCGGAATCTTTGCGGTCGGATGGAACGCCATCGCGCCATCGAGTGTGATCAGTTGCGATGCATTGTCGGAAAGCCGCGCGCCGCGCACGATGTCCGGTGCCGCCACCCACACGAGCGGCGGATAGTCGATCGGCGTTCCGGGAGCGCGTGCCGCAGCCCAGGACCGGACGTCGTCTTCCGCGTGCACGCCGGTGGCGAAGCCTGCGACCGGAAGACCCGCTGAAGGCACGGCGATTGTCTCACCGCGGAAGTACCACAGCGCCTGGCGGATCGCCGCGCAATCGCGGCATTCGCCGGTGACCAGGCGGAAGTTCTGCGCCGGGTAGAGGCCGAATGCGCCGCTGGCATTGGCCGGTTGCGGCAGCGGCGCCGCAACCGCAGAAATGGGAAACATCATGACGATCGCCGGCGCGAACCACCGCGCCGCGGTGGCGCGCCGTGACTGCATTGGCGGCGCCACGTCACCGGACCGCGATGCGCGGCGCGCCCGCCGCCATGCTGCCGATGACCGAAGCGTGCGCGAATCCGTCGGCGTGAAACAGCGCCAGGATTTCGGCAACCCGTTCGGGCGCGCAGGCGACGAGCAATCCTCCGGAGGTCTGCGGATCGGTCAGCAACGCGCGTTCCGGCGTGCCAATGGCGGGACCGAGATCGACGTCGGCGCCCATGCCGGCCCAGTTGCGTTCGGACGCGCCGGTCGCGATGCCGTCGCGCGCGAACTGCAGCGCGTCCGGATGCAGCGGCAACCGATTGAAGTCGATGGTCGCCGCCAGCGCGCTGCCGCGGCAGATTTCCATCAGGTGTCCGAGCAAGCCGAAACCGGTGACATCGGTCAGCGCGTGGACGTCCGGCATCCTGCCCAGCGCGATCCCCGGCGTGTTGAGTTGCGTCGTGCTGGCGAGCATCGCTGCGTAGCCCTCGGGAGAGAGCAGTCCCTTCTTCAGCGCGGCGCTGTAGATGCCCACGCCGAGCGGCTTGCCGAGGATGAGCGCATCGCCGGCCGCAGCACCCGCATTGCGCTTGACGTTCTGCGGATCGACGACGCCGATGGCAACGAGTCCGTAGATGGGTTCCACGGAATCGATCGTGTGGCCGCCGGCGACGGGGATGCCGGCCCTGGCGCAGATCGACTCGCCGCCGGCCAAAATGCTGCGGATCGTGTCGATAGGCAGCTTGTTCACGGGCATTCCGACCAGCGCGAGCGCGAACAGCGGCGTGGCGCCCATCGCGTAGACATCGGAGATGGCGTTGGTCGCGGCAATCGCGCCGAAGTCGAAGGGATCGTCGACGATCGGCATGAAGAAGTCCGTCGTCGCGACGATGGCCTGATGGTCGTTGAGCTGGTACACCGCCGCGTCGTCCGACGTCTCGGCACCCACAAGCAGCGCCTTGGGCAACAGCCCCGGCGCCGCTCGGACCAGGATTTCCTGCAGCACGCCCGGCGCGATCTTGCAGCCGCAACCGCCGCCATGGGAGAACGAGGTCAGGCGCAGCGGTACGGGGTCGGCGGCATTCACGGCAGGTTCCATCGCAGGGTGTCGGGACGTCGTTGGTCTGTCGTCGGATGCTCATTCTAGCGTCCCGTGGCGATGCGAGTGCGCAGGCGATTTCGCTGCTGCTGTCGTTGCAAAAACCCCACTGATAACAAGCTCTTGGCGACGGCGCCGCTTTCCTTGTGACGGCAGCAGGCGTAGCATCGCGGCACCGACAAGGGTCCGGGCGTGAATCCTGTTTTCCCGGGAGGGCGATTGGTGCCAAGCGGCGCCAAGCACAAGGCGACCTGGCGGGCCACTGGAGAGAAGGTCTTTGAAGCCGACGGATATCGCACACCCGGACTATTTCCACAAAGTCGTCGATTGCCAGTGGGCCTGCCCGGCCCATACGCCCGTTCCCGAATACATCCGGCTGATCGCCGCGGGCCACTACGGTGACGCGTACTTGGTCAACTGGAAATCCAATGTGTTTCCCGGCATCCTCGGCCGCACCTGCGATCGCCCGTGCGAACCCGCATGCCGGCGCGGCCGGGTGGAGGAAGGTTCGCCGGAGATTGCGAACGCCAAGGCCAAGCCCGAACCCGTCGCGATTTGTCGCCTGAAGCGCGTCGCCGCGGATTTCAAGGAAGACATCCGCGACCGCCTGCCGCCGCCGCCGAAAGCGAAGAACGGCAAGCGCGTCGCGCTGGTCGGCGCAGGTCCGGCGTCGCTGACCGTGGCGCGCGATCTTGCGCCGCTGGGGTATGAGTGCGTCGTGTTCGACGGCGACGCCAAGGCGGGCGGCATGATCCGCTCGCAGATTCCGAAATTCCGCCTGCCCGATTCCGTGATCGACGAGGAAGTCGGCTACGTGCTCGGCATGGGCGTCGAATTCCGCGGCGGCAAGCGGATCGACAGCATGAAGCAGTTGCTCGCCGAAAGCTGGGACGCGGTCTTCGTGGGCAGCGGCGCGCCGCGCGGCCGCGACCTCGACATCCCCGGGCGCAGCGAGGCCGCCGCGAACATCCACATCGGCATCGACTGGCTGTCGTCGGTCTCGTTCGGTCACGTGACGAAGATCGGCAGGCGCGTCATTGTCCTTGGCGGCGGCAACACGGCGATGGATTGCTGCCGCTCGTCGCGGCGCCTGGGCGGCGAGGAAGTGCACGTCATCGTGCGTTCCGGTTTCGCGGAGATGAAGGCGTCGCCGTGGGAGAAGGAAGACGCCATGCACGAGGGCATCCCGATCCACAACTACCTCGTGCCCAAGGCATTCACGCACGATGGCGGCAAGCTGACCGGCGTGACGTTCGAGAAGGTTGCACCGAAGGACAGCGGCGGCGGCGGACGCCCGAAACTCGTTCCCACCGGCGAGCCCGACGTTCACTTCCCCTGCGACGACGTGCTGGTCGCGGTCGGGCAGGAAAATGCGTTCCCGTGGATCGAGCGCGACAACGGCATCGAGTTCGATGCCCACGGCATGCCCGTCGTCGACAGGGTCACGTTCGCCTCCACGCGTCCGGGCGTGTACTTCGGCGGCGATGCGGCCTTCGGTCCCAAGAACATCATCTGGGCGGTCGCGCACGGCCACGACGCAGCGATCTCGATCGACAACCACTGCCAGGGCGTGCCGGTTTCGCAGCGGCCCGCGCCGCACGTGAACCTGATGTCGCAGAAGATGGGCATCCACGAGTGGAGCTACGACAACGCCATTCACAACGACAAGCGCTATCGCGTCCCGCTCAAGGACACCGTCATCGCGCTGCGCGACATCCGCGCCGAAGTCGAGCTGGGCTTCGACCGCCGCGTCGGCTTTGCCGAAGCGCAGCGCTGCCTCAATTGCGACGTGGAGACCGTGTTTGCCGGCAAGCTGTGCATCGAATGCGACGCGTGCGTCGACATCTGTCCGATGGACTGCATCACGTTCACCGGCGACGGCGAGGAGGCCGACCTGCGCACGCGGCTCAACGCGCCCGCGATCAACCTCACGCAGGAGCTCTACGTCGCCGGCGGGCTCAAGACCGGCCGCGTGATGGTGAAGGACGAGGACATGTGCCTGCATTGCGGCCTGTGCGCCGAACGCTGCCCGACCGGCGCCTGGGACATGCAGAAGTTCCTGCTCGACATGGCGCAGGCGGACGACCGCTGCCACACGCAGCCGGGCGCCACGCGGGCCGTGAAGAAGCCGGCACAGGCGGGCGCCTCGCTGGTCGCGGCGGCGGAGTGACGGCATGACCCCCCCCGCAACCACGATCTCGCGCGTCAACGACTTCGTCGTCAAGTTCGCCAACGTCAACGGATCCGGCTCGGCGTCGGCCAACGGTCTCTTCGCCAAGGCGATCCTGCGGATGGGCGTGCCGGTGGCGGCACGCAACATCTTCCCCTCCAACATCCAGGGCCTCCCGACGTGGTTCGAGGTGCGCGTGGTCGAAGCCGGTTGGCGCGGCCGGCGCGGCGGTGTCGACATGGCCGTCGCGATGAATCCGCAGACGTGGGACAAGGACCTGGCGGAAGTGGACGCGGGCGGCTACGTGTTCTACGACTCGACCCGGCCGATGCCGCCGTCGAAGTTCCGCGCCGACGTGACGCCGATCGGCGTGCCGCTCACCGCGATCTGCAACGCCGAGTACAGCGATCCGCGGCAGCGCCAGCTGTTCAAGAACATCGTGTACCTGGGCGCGCTGTCGGCGCTGCTCGACCTCGACCCGGCGGAAATCGAGAAGCTCTTCAGCGAGCAGTACAAGGGCAAGGAAGCGCTGCTCGAATCGAACAAGAAGGCACTGCACTTGGGGCGCGACTACACGCTCGCGAATTTCGACTGCCCGCTGCCCGTGCACGTCAAGCGCAGCAACAAGGTGGGCGACCGCATCTTCATCGACGGCAACACCGCGGCGGCGCTGGGCTGCGTCTATGGCGGCGCGACGGTCGCGGCGTGGTATCCGATCACGCCGTCGTCGTCGCTGGCCGAGGCCTTCGGCAGCTATTGCCGCAAGTTTCGCACCGACACGCCTTCGGGCAAGAAGCGCTACGCAATCGTGCAGGCCGAAGACGAGCTGGCGTCGATCGGCATGGTGATCGGCGCCGCGTGGAACGGCGCGCGCGCCTTCACGGCGACGTCGGGACCCGGCGTTTCGCTGATGCAGGAGTTCCTGGGACTCGCGTATTTCGCCGAAATTCCGGCGGTGCTGTTCGACGTCCAGCGCGGCAGCCCGTCCACCGGCATGCCGACACGCACGCAGCAGGCGGACCTCATCTGCTGCGCCTACGCGTCGCACGGCGACACCAAGCACATCCTGCTGTTTCCCGAGGACCCGACCGAGTCGTTCGAATTCGCCGCCACGGCGTTCGACTTGGCCGACCGTTTCCAGACGCCGATATTCGTGATGCTCGACCTCGACCTCGGCATGCAGGACTGGCTCACCGAGCCGTTCCAGTGGGACGACAGCCGGCGAATGGACCGCGGCAAGGTCATGACCAAGGCCATGCTCGACGGGGGCCGCGATTTCGGCCGCTACCTGGACGTGGACGGCGACGGCGTGCCGTACCGAACCTATCCGGGCACGCACGCGGCAAAGGGTGGCTACTTCACGCGCGGCACCACCAAGGACCGCTATGCGAGGTACACCGAGGAAGGCCCGGCGTACGTCGACAACATGCAGCGCCTGCAGCGCAAGTTCGACACGGCCAAGGAAATCGTGCCGGGTCCCGCGATCCAGCAAGCGACGAAGCCTACGAAGTCCGGCGTCATCTGGTTCGGCTCGACGGGCGCCGCGATGAGCGAGGCGCTGGCGGCGCTCGAGGAAGATGGCATTCGCATGGACTGCTTGCGCATCCGTGCGTTTCCGTTCGCCGACGCCATCGTGGAATTCATTCAGGCCCACGAGCACGTATTCGTCGTCGAGCAGAACCGCGACGCGCAGATGAAGTCGCTGCTCGTCAACGAATGCGGCATCGACCCGGCCCGGCTCGTCTCGATCCTCCACTATGACGGCACGCCGATCACGGCGCGCTTCATTACTCGGGAAATCACCGAGAAGGCCCGCCTGTTCAACGTCGTGCCGATGCGAAAGGTGGCGCCATGACTTACCTTGCCAAGCCGAAGATCCATCATCCGTCGCTGCCGAAGAATTCGCTGGGGTTCACCCGCCGCGACTACGAAGGTGCCATATCGACGCTCTGCGCGGGCTGCGGCCACGATTCGATCTCGGCGGCGATCATCCAGGCCTTCTTCGAACTCGACGTCGCGCCGCACCGCGTGGCCAAGCTGTCGGGCATCGGCTGCTCGTCGAAGACCCCGACGTATTTTCTCGGCAATTCGCACGGATTCAACAGCGTGCACGGCCGCATGCCCTCGGTGCTGACCGGCGCGGCGCTCGCCAACCGCGACTTGATCTACCTCGGCGTTTCCGGCGATGGTGACTCGGCGTCGATCGGACTGGGGCAGTTCGCGCACAGCCTGCGCCGCGGCGTGAACATGGTCTACATCGTCGAGAACAACGGCGTGTACGGGCTCACCAAGGGACAGTTCTCGGCCACCGCCGATGCCGGCAGCAAGAGCAAGAAGGGGGCGATCAACCGCGATGAGCCGATCGACCTGGCAATGCTCGCGCTCACGCTGGGCGCGACGTTCGTGGCGCGCGGCTTCTCCGGCGACAAGGCGCATCTGGTTCCCCTGATCAAGGCGGCGGTCCGGCACCGCGGCGCGGCGCTGATCGACATCGTCAGCCCGTGCGTCGCGTTCAACAACCACGTCGGGTCGACGAAGAGCTACGACTACGTGCGCGCGCACAACGACGCGGTCAATCGCCTCGACTTCATCTCTTCGCGCGACGAGATCACCACGGAATACGCGCCGGGCGAAACACGCGATGTGATGCTGCACGATGGCGGCACGATCCGCCTGCGCAAGCTCGACGAATCCTACGATCCCACCGACAAGGTCGGCGCGATGGCGTTCCTCGAGGCGCATCGTGCGGCGGGCGAGGTCGTCACGGGTCTTCTGTACCTGCACCCGGACAGCGCCGACCTCCACGATGCGCTGGAGACGGTGGACGTGCCGCTCAACACGCTGACGGACGCGGACCTCGTACCGGGAAGCGCCGTGCTGTCCGGCGTCAACGCCAGCCTGCGCTAGCGTCCCGCGCGCTCCTTCGCCGCGGCCTGTGCGGTCGGATTGAGCGAGGGTTCGCCGACTCGGCGCAGTGTGTTGCGGTCCGTGTGGTGAAACGGTTCCGCCTGTCCCGGAATGACCAGCACCGTGTCGTGTTCGTACGACCACGTGCCGTTGGCATTGACGGTCACGGTGATCGTGCAGCTGTCGGTCCGGAACGCATGTTCGAGAAACGGCACGGAAACGATCCCGTTGGTCAGCGAGCCGCGGACGGCCTCAAGCGTGAATGACTTCGCGTCGGCCGCGGCGCGCCCCGTGTACATCGCGACCTGGCCCCGCGGAATCGCCAGCGTCAGGATCAGGTTTCCGGCGGCCGGTTCCCACAGCCAGTAGCCCACCTGGTCGTGAAATGTCTCCGGGTCATCCGGCTTGAAGATCTGCGTGTGGTAGCGCAACCCGTAGAACAGTTGCGGCCCGTTGACCTGCGCGTCGATGGGCTGCAGCGTGTAGTTCTCGATGAACGCCTGCTTTTCGGGTCCGTCGGCCTTGGGGGCGACGTCCAGGCCGCGCGTGCTGGTCCAGACGCCGGCCATGGCCGCAAGCGGCCCCAGATTGGCGAGCGTGTCGGTATCCGTCTCTGCTTCGGTGTAGATGTCCTCGGGAAAGTTTTCCATGGATCGTTTCAGGATTCGTCGGGTGGTGGGTGGTCGAAATAGTACCTGTCGCGCCGCGTGGCCGCGCTAGAACAGGGAGTCCTGCTCCGGCGACGAAGGCGGCGGCTCGGGCTCGGCGGTCGTCGCCGCGTGCGCGTTTTCGTCGACCCGCAAGATGAGTTTCGCGTCGTCGTTGCGGACGCTGTTCACGCGCGTCGATACCGGATAGTAGGTCATCGCGTCGGCGGGGTAGGGCGCGAACAGCGCGGCCGTGTCGTCGTTGGCCACGTCGAGCCAGCGATCGAACGCGACCGGCGCCACGATCACCGGCATGCGGTCGTGCAACGGCGAGAGCAGCGCGTTGGACTGCGTGGTGATGATCGTGCAGGTGTCCAGCACCTCGCCGGCCGGGGACAGCCAGCGTTCGAGCAGGCCGGCGAAGGCGAAGGGCGAATGATCCTTCATGCCGATGTGGATCGGCTGCTTGGCGCCCGAAGGCGTCTGCTTCCACTCGTAGAAGCCGTCGGCCGGAATGAGGCAGCGGTGCTTCTTCAGCGCCGTTCGGAACGACGGCTTGTCGGCCAGCGTCTCCGCCCGCGCGTTGATCATCCGGTTGCCGATCGCCGGGTCCTTGGCCCAGCGCGGCACAAGCCCCCAGCGCACGTCGACGAGCTCGCGTTCCCCGGCCGGCGTGCGCCGGATGACCGGCACGTCCTGCATCGGCGCGATGTTGTAGCGCGGGCGCATGTGCGGCGGAAACGGCACGCCGAACGCCAGCGCCAAGGCCGCAGGCTGCGTATGAAGCTCGTACCGTCCGCACATGGGCGTGGCGTTCGCTACCCGGCGTCCTCGTCGCCGGGTGCGGTCAGCAGCCGGTGCGCGGTGCGGGCGACCTGCAGCGTGTCCCAGTACGCATAGGCGCCGACGGCCGCGGCGCCGGCCAGCGGCACCCACCGGCTCGCGGCCGTCCCCACCACGCGGCGCGTCACCGTGACGCCGACCTTGCCTAAGACTCCCTTCAGCGCGCCGGCCGTCAACTGCTGCACGATCACGCGCTGGCCGGTGCGCACCACGACGTCGCGCAGCACGTGACTGGCGGCATGGCGGAACAGGCAGTAGAGCATGTGCACGCGCGTCAGCTCGGCGCTGCGTCCATAGACTCCGAATATGTCGGCGACCATCTGTCGCTGCGTCTTCCAGATGATGTAGAGGTCGGGCAGCACGGTCAGCATCCCGAGCGGGCCCGGAGGCAGCGCGAGCGAGCCGGACAACAGGGCCGCCTGCTTCGCCGCGCGCTTCGCGATGGCCGCGGCTTCGCGTCCCGGTTCCGAAACTTCATGGGTTCGTGGCGGCGGCACTTCCGCGATCACGCGTTCGATCGCGCCGCCGACGTCGGTAACCGGTTCGTCGATCGCGGCAGGCAGGGGGGCGTGGATTCTGGGCATGGGCGCGGCAATTCCTGTCGATGATCGCGATGGCGTCCGGACCCGCCGCAATATCCTCAACTTACCTCACCTTACCTCAGTTTTCTATGAGCCGGCGCGGCCGCGTATCGCAATCCGCGTAGGGGCGCGAGACCTCGCACAACGCTACAATCGGAACCCCTTCCCGTGTTCGTCATGCCGCCATGAAGTTTGCAGCTCTTTCCCGTTCGCGTCCCCGCACCGACTCCGCCACCGGGAGGCGCTAGCGATGCGCGTCTTCGGCTTCGCGGGCTGGTCGGGCAGCGGCAAGACGACGCTGATCGAACAGGTCATTCCGCGCCTGGTCGCGCGCGGCCTTGCCGTTTCGCTGGTCAAGCACGCCCACCATGCGTTCGACCTGGACCAGCCGGGCAAGGACTCGCATCGCCATCGGCAGGCGGGGTGCAGCGAGGTGCTGGTCACGTCCGGCGTGCGCTGGGCGCTGCTGCACGAATTGCGGGGTGAGGTGGAAATGACGCTGCCGCAGGCGCTGGACCGGCTGTCGCCCTGCGATCTGGCGCTGGTCGAGGGCTACAAGGCGTACCCGCTGCCCAAGCTCGAAATCTGGAGAGCTTCAGTGGGCAAGCCACTGCTCCATCCACAGGATGCCCACATCGTGGCCATCGCGACCGACGATCCCGCGTCCTTTGCCGGCGGCCGCATTCCGGTGTTCGGGCTGGAAGCGCTGGACGAAATCGCAACATTTATCCACAGCCATTCCGGCCGCTGGCCAACGGCCGATTGACTTGCCCCGGGCCGGGGAGTAGCTTGAACTTACGGGATTCCCGGTTGACCAAAGGCAGTGCGGTCTGGCCATCCCGTCGCCCGGTAGCACCCAAGTTCGACCCAAGTTGGACCCAAGTTCGGCCCCAGTCTGTTATGAATAAAAATCAATTACTTGCAGCGTGTTTTGCAGCCATCACTGGAGCCGCGACGGCGATTCCGGCGTTGGCTGACGAAAACACGCCGGCCAAGGACCTGACCGGCTTCTACGGCGGGCTATCGATGCGCGACCGCGGCGCCGAATCGGAGGGCCTGCAGTTCGGCCACATTTCGTCGGTATGGAACAAGTTCACTTCACCGGCAATCGAGGATCAGGGCACCCGCGCCCTGGCGTTCGGCGGCTATCGCTGGTCCAACGACATTGCCGTGGAGGCGGCGGTTGCCTCGTCCGAGCGCTTCGCGTTGAGTCCGGACGGTGCCGCGGGCCGGCGCGGCATGGGACTCGCATTTGGCCAGGCCACCGATGCCCCCAAGGCCTGGAACGCGGACGTCTATACCAGCTGGGGCTTCGCCAAGAAGGTGTCGCTGTACGGACGGCTCGGGTACACGCAAAGCGAACCCGCGCCGGCGCCCACCGGAACCCTGGCGTACAGCGACGTCCGCCGCAACCGTGACGGCGTCAACTATGGCGTGGGCCTGCGCTACGACGTCAACCGGGTGCTCGGGCTGCGTCTCGAATACTCCCGCTATGGCAAGCTCGCCGGCGAAACGATGACGGGCGTGCTGCCCGATTCGGACCAGGTGCAGTTCGGCCTCCAGTTTCGCTTCTAGTACACCTCCGCTGATTCTCCGCCCGGCGTAAAATCGGGCCGCCGGCTCCTGTCCGCCTGGCAGGCTTGCCGTTCCTTGGTCGATCTTTCGATGCCCGATTCGCGCAGTTCCGCTGACGTCACCGTCAACCTGGTCTATCTCGCACGGCTGCGCGAGGCCTTCGG
>Ga0315271_10000939_pt1 | contig 17119 bp, 14 predicted proteins | sample C3_top_MG_FD_204664 | JGI IMG/M metagenome (GOLD analysis project Ga0315271, IMG submission 204664) | Sediment microbial communities from Yellowstone Lake, YNP, Wyoming, USA - C3_top | ecosystem: Environmental > Aquatic > Freshwater > Lake > Sediment | place: USA: Wyoming | collected 2017-08-01
GGATGCCCCGCCCACCACCGCAGTGCCGGCCCCGGCCGCCGCGCCGGTCAAGGTGTATGTCGTCGGCACCGACGCCGCGTACGCGCCGTTCGAGTCGCAGAATGAAAAGGGCGAGATCGTCGGTTTTGACATCGATGTGGTCAAGGCCGCAGCCGCCAAGGCCGGCGTCGAGGTCAAGTTCGTCAACACGCCGTGGGAAGGGATCTTCAACGCGCTCGGTCAGGGCGACCGCGACATGGTCGTCTCGGCGGTGACCATCACCGAGGAGCGCAAGCAGACAATTGACTTCAGCGCGCCCTACTTCGACGCGGTGCAGCTGATCGCCGTCAGGGCCGACAGCAAGATCGCGAAGTTCGACGACCTGAAGAAGCTCAAGGTCGGCGTGCAGACCGGAACGACCGGCGACGAAGCAGTGACCAAGCTGCTGGGCAAGACCAGCACCGCGATCAAACGCTTCGAGTCGACGCCGCTGGCTCTGAAGGAGCTCGAGTCGGGCGGCGTCGACGCGGTGGTGGCCGACAACGGGGTGGTGATCCACTACGTGGCCAACAATGCCGGCGCAAAGTTCAAGACCGTGTCCGACAAGTCCTTCGCACCCGAGCAATACGGCGTGGCGCTGAAGAAGGGCAACGCCGATCTGCTGGCCAAGATCAACAAGGGCCTGGCCGACATCAGGGCCGACGGCAGCTACGACAAGATCTTCGCGTCGTACTTCGGCGCGCCGCCGGCGGCCGCCGCAGCGCCCGCGGCCGCAGCCTCCAAGTAGGGAGCGCCGGCGATGGATCTTCGCTGGGAGATCCTCGCCGGTTACGGGCCGCTGTTCGTCAGCGGCCTGTGGATGACGATCGAGCTGACGCTGGTGGCCATCGGCGCCGGGCTGCTGCTCGGAGTCGGTTTCGGCCTCATCAGCAGCTCGGCCGACGCACCGGTGCCGCATTCACCCCTGCTGGCATGGGGCCTGAAGATCGCGCGCGGGATCACCCTGGGCTACGTCACCTTCTTTCGCGGCACGCCGCTGTTCGTGCAGATCCTGCTGGTGCACTTTGCCTTGATGCCGGCGTTGATCCACCCCGACGGCGGCTGGTTCATGAGCGGCGACGCGGCGCGCACTTTCCGCCAGGAACATGGCGCCTTCTTCTCCGGCGCGCTGGCCCTCACGCTCAACGCCGGCGCGTACATCAGCGAGATCTTTCGCGCCGGCATCCAGAGCATCCACCGCGGCCAGACGCAGGCCGCGTACAGCGTGGGCCTGAGCCATGCACAGGCGATGCGCTTCGTGGTCCTGCCACAGGCCTTTCGCCGCATGGTGCCGGCGCTGGTCAACGAGGGCGTGACGCTGATCAAGGACTCCTCGCTGGTGTCGGCCATCGGACTGGCCGAACTGGCGCTGGCCGCGCGCACGGTCGCCGGCGCCTACTCGCGCTACTGGGAGCCCTATCTGCTGATCTCGGCGGTGTACCTGGTGCTGACGCTGGTGCTGTCGACGCTGGCCAAGCGGCTCGAAGCCCCGGCCCACTTGCGCGGGCGCTAGACTCACTCGCGCACATCGTGCATGTCGACCAACGACGCCCGGCGATGCGCGTCAAGCTCCGGCGCCGGCAACGCCAATGGCCCTTCAGCCGTACGATTGCAGCTTCGACAATCGTGCCTGCGCCACCAACACGGGATTAGCGAATGAACAAGTGCCTGGCCGTCCTGCTGCTGTCGATCGGCTTGGCAACCGGCGCACGCGCCCAGGCCACCCAGGACGGCGTGACCGAGAGTACCGATCCCGCGCGGGCCGCGGCCGTCGAGAAGGCGGTGCAGGAAATGAAGGCCCGCATGGCGCGCGAAGCCCAGGCCGGTAGAGCGCAGACCTCGGCCTTTGTCGTGCACGGCCAGACCGACGGCGGCGTGGCGTACTTGTCCGGTGGCGTCACGGTCGAGGACCGGACGACGATGTACGCGGAGCGCGGGGCATACAGCCTGTGGGTGGCAACCGTAGCGCTCGGTTCCGGCGCCTACCTGTCGGATGCCCAGCTGCGCATCGTCGGCCTCGACGGCAAGAAGATGGTCCTCGAGCGAACGATGGACGGACCTTGGTTCTTCGCCGCCCTGCCGGCTGGACGCTACGAGATCTCTGCAACCGTACCGCCCGATGGGCCGGACGCGGCACAGACGCAAGTCGCTCGCGTCGAGATCGCGTCCCGCGGACAGCGCCAGGCCGTGCTGCGCTTCACCTCGTCGGCGCAGGTCTCCAGCGAAATGGAAAGTCCTTTCAAGGGCAATCCATTCGGCCAACCGCCCGCGTCGAAGTGACGCACTGATCGCAAGGCCTGCTGCAACCTGCGGGGCCTATGCGGCAGTACCCGCCCCTTCAACAGACCTTAAGGCCGGCCTAAGTAGCGCTCCTTAGAGTCTGCCTCAGATGGCGCAACAGCCCACCGATGGACATGCCCGCGTCGCCTGGCGTATCGCGGGCCATGCCTGCGCGGCGCCAAGGCAGCGGCGTGCGGGCCTGCCGGCGCGCATCGGCCCCCCACGCGGGATTCATCGGCGTGCGTTGAACAGGTCCAAGGAGATGTTGGCCAATGCGGCTGCTGCTCGTTGAAGACGATACGATGATCGGCGAGTCGGTGCTGGACCTGCTGCGGGCCGAGCGCTACGCCGTCGACTGGGTCAAGGACGGCGAAGTGGCCGACGCCGCGCTGCGCAGCCAGCAATACGACCTGGTCCTGCTCGATCTCGGCCTGCCCCGCCGCGACGGCCTGAGCGTGTTGCGTTCAATGCGCACGCGCAAGGACCGCACACCGGTGTTGATCGCCACCGCCCGCGACTCGGTCCAGCAGCGCATCGCAGGCCTCGATGCGGGCGCCGACGACTACGTGCTCAAGCCCTACGACCTCGACGAGTTGCTGGCCCGTATCCGCGCCCTGTTGCGTCGAGCCGCCGGTCGCGCCGAACCGGTGTACGAACACAAGGGCGTCAGCATCAACCCGGCGACCCGCGAGGTCATGGTTTGTGGCCACGTCGTCGTGCTCTCGGCGCGCGAATGGGCCGTGCTCGAACCACTGCTCGCGCGGCCCGGCCTGGTGCTGTCGCGCAGCCAGCTCGAGGAAAAGCTGTACGGTTGGAAGGACGAAATCAGCAGCAACGCGGTCGAGGTCTATATCCATGGACTGCGCAAGAAGCTCGGTGCCGACATGATCCAGAACGTGCGCGGCGTCGGCTACATGGTGCCAAAGGACTGAGGCCCGGCATGCAAGCACCCCACTCGCTGCGCACGCGCCTGCTGTGGTTTCTGCTCGCGTCGATCTCGGTGACGGCATTGGTGCAGGCGTTGACGGCCTACCGCACCGCGCGCGTGGAAGCCGACAACATCTTCGACTACCACATGCAGCAGATGGCCATGTCGTTGCGGCCCGGCCTGTCTGCGAGCGGCCTTGGCGAGCCCGGGCAAGCAGCTCCCGACGAGGAGAATTTCGACTTCGTGGTGCAAGTCTGGACCGCCGACGGACTGCGCGTGTTCCAGTCATCGACACAGGCCGCGTTGCCGCAACGTGCGGTACTCGGCTTTGCCGACGTACAGGCGCGCGGCACGACTTACCGTGTGTTCTCGATGCAATCGCGCTCGCAGACCATCCAGGTGGCGCAAGACATGGCCGCGCGACGCCAGATGGCGAGCACGCTGGCGCTGCGTGCTGTCGCGCCGATCGCGGTGATGGCACCGCTGCTGATGCTCGCGGTGTGGTGGATCGTGAGCGCTTCACTCGCTCCCGTGTCGCGTGTGCGGCGTCAGGTGGCCGAGCGCCAGGCCGACGACCTCACCGAAGTGAACGAAGCCGGCTTGCCTGCAGAGATCCGCCCCCTGGTGCACGAGTTGAACCTCTTGTTCACGCGCGTGCGGCAGGCCTTCGAGGCACAGAAGAGCTTTGTTGCCGACGCGGCCCACGAGTTGCGCTCGCCGCTCGCCGCACTGAAGTTGCAGGTGCAAGGCCTGCAGCGCGCCGGCGACGATGCAGCACGCGACGTGGCGGCGGGCCGGCTGGCTGCCGGCATCGACCGCGCGACGCGCCTGATGGAACAGTTGCTGGTGCTGGCCCGCCAGCAGGCCAATGCGGTCACGGGTCCGCGGCCGCAACCGACGTCGCTGTCGGACCTTGCGCGGCACGCGTTGGCAGACGCCGCACCGGCGGCGCAGGCGCGCCAGATCGACCTCGGCCTGGACCATGTCGACGAGAGCCGGATCGCCGGTAACGCAGAGGCGCTGACCATCTTGTTGCGCAATCTGCTCGACAACGCGATCAAGTACACACCGCCCGGCGGCACCGTGGATCTGGCGATCCACCGCGTTGCCGATCGTGTCGTGTTGAGCGTGGACGACAGCGGCCCCGGGATACCCGAGCAGGATCGTGATCGTGTACTGGACAGGTTCTACCGCGCCACCGGAACGCAGGCCACCGGCAGCGGGCTCGGCCTGGCGATCGTCAAGTCGATTGCCGACCTTCACAGCGCCCCGATCACGCTGGGCCGCTCGCCGCGCCTGGGCGGGCTGCGCGTCGAGGTGAACTTCCCGGCCACTCGCTAGATCCACCTGCGCCCATCGGCGCCCCGCGCGCCGACGTGGTTTAAGACCGGTCTAAGTGTGCGCAGCGATATTGAGTGCATGTCCAACCCGCGATCCTTTCAAGGAGCATGCATGAACAAACTTTCGATGACCCCTACGCGCCTCGTGCTGGCGCTCGCCGCCGCCGGCATGGTCGGTGGTGCCGGCGCCGCACTGGTCTCCGGCTCGCACTCACACGCGGCGACGACCGCCAGCGTGGCGACTGTGCCAGCGGCCGCGATCGCAAGCGTGGTCGCCGCGCCCGATTTCTCGCAGATCGCCGAGCGCTATGGCGCTGCCGTCGTCAATGTCGCCGTCAGCGGCATGAAACAGGTCGGCGGCGGTACCGATGGCGACGCGACTGCTCAACGCCGGGGCCCGCCCGGCATAGATCCGAATGATCCGTTCTTCGAGTTCTTCCGCCGCTTCCAGGGTCCGAACGGGCCATTTCAAGGTCAACAAGAGATGCCTGTGCGCGGCCAGGGCTCGGGCTTCATCGTCAGTGCCGATGGTCTGATCCTGACCAACGCCCACGTGGTCCGTGATGCGAAGGACGTGACGGTCAAATTGACGGACCGGCGCGAGTTCCAGGCCAAGGTGTTGGGCTCGGATCCTAAGACCGATGTCGCCGTACTGAAGATCAACGCGACGAACCTGCCGGTTGCGCCGCTGGGCAACGCCAGTGACCTCAAGGTCGGTGAATGGGTGCTGGCCATCGGCTCACCGTTCGGCTTCGAGAACAGCGTCACGGCGGGCGTGGTCAGTGCCAAGGGCCGTTCGCTGCCCGACGACAGCTTCGTGCCCTTCATCCAGACCGACGTGGCGGTGAACCCGGGCAACTCGGGTGGGCCGTTGTTCAACACGCGTGGTCAGGTGATCGGCATCAACTCGCAGATCTTCAGCCACACCGGCGGTTACCAGGGCCTTTCGTTCGCGATCCCGATCGACATTGCCATCAAGGTACGGGACCAGATCGTCGCCACCGGCAAGGCCAGCCACGCCCGCCTGGGGGTCACGGTCCAGGAAATGAACCAGACGCTGGCCGATTCATTCAAGCTCGACAAGCCCGAAGGCGCATTGGTGGCCAACGTGGAATCCGGCAGTGCGGCGGAGAAGGCCGGATTGAAGACGGGAGACGTGATCCGCAAGATCAACGGGCAGCCCATCGTCGCATCGGGCGACCTACCGGCCGCGATCGGGCAAGCGGCGCCCGGCGAGAAGATCACGCTCGAGATCTGGCGCCAGGGCAAACGCGACGAGCTCAGCGCCAAGCTCGGCGACGCGAGCGACAAGGCCCCTCAGCTCGCCAAGGCCGACGAGAGCGTCGGCAAGGGCAAACTGGGGCTCGCGCTCCGTCCCCTGGAACCGCAGGAGAAGCGCGAAGCCGGCGTCGAGGGCGGACTGCTGGTCTTGCAGGCCGGCGGCCCGGCGGCCCAGGCCGGCGTGCAACAAGGCGACGTGCTGATGGCCGTGAACGGAACGCCGGTCACGAACATCGAGCAGGTGCGCGCCGTGGTGGCGAAGTCCAACAAGTCGGTGGCGCTGTTGATCCAGCGCGATGGCAGCAAGATCTTCGTGCCGGTGCGCGTCGGTTGATCGACCGGCGCCGCACGAAAGACAGTGCCCCGAGCAGCGCATTGCCTCCATTCGCTGCTCCATGACTGCAAAGGATATCGAGATGAGCAAAGTGATCCGCAAGACCGCCAGAGCAACCGCGTTGGGCTCGCTGTTGTTGGGCGGTGTCCTCGCCCAGGCCGCGACAACGCTACCGCCGGTGCACACCATTGGCCACGTTCAATACCTGAGCGGCGGCATCGGCAAGGACGAATCGCAGGCGATCGAGAACGCCAGCAAGCATTGGCCGCTGACACTCGAGTTCGCCGTGCAGAACAAGGAGCACGCAGACTCCACGGCCGACGTCAAGGTGGTCGTGCACGACGCCAAGGGGCATGCCACCCTGCAGGCCACCGCGACCGGGCCCTTCCTGCTGGCCAAGCTGGCGCCGGGGCACTACACCGTCGATGCCACGCTCGCGGGCAAGACGCTGCATGAGAAGGTGGTCGTCAAGCACGGTCACCCGGCGAAGGCGGTCTTCACGTGGCCGGCCGGCACCGGCGAGTCCCGCTCGTGACCAGGCTGTACGCGGACGAAGATGTGAAGTTGCCTGCCACGAACCCGAGGTGATCACGTGATGTCAGACGAGTTCGACGATGCGGCGGCAGCCGTGCACCGGCACCACGACATGAATGCCTTGGACACCGCGAACGCCCGTACGGGCGTGGTTGCGCCGCGCTTGATCTCCCGCGTCTACGGCGCGGCCAACCAGCCACTGCGCGCGAAGCTCATCGCCTGTCTGGTGCGGCCGCTCGGGCCGCTGGGGCTGGTGGCGGTCGCCGCCGGTGCGTTCGCCGGGCTCCTGCGACGCAGCAACAGTGGGGGTATCACGCTCGTCATCGACGACGTTGCGCGCTACTCGAACGAGCAGGTCTACGAGCTGGCGCGCTTCGTCGAGCAGGTCAGCCCGGAGGCTCTGCAACAGGTCGCCGCGCTGGTTTCCGACAACCCGGTCGGTTTCGCGGCGTTCAGCGCGTCGGCCGCCGTCCTGCTCGTGCGCGTCATTCGAAGCGCGACGAAGTGAACCTCGGCGTGCACGCTTGCCTCACGACTTCCGGCGTGCACCACCGCATCAACGCGGCTGCAACCACTTGGGCAGGAACCCATAGGGATCGGCGATGCCCGACGCGGCAATGACGATGCCACGGTCGCGCAGCCTGGATTGCAGCGTGCCTGCCTTCAGGCTGTCGAACACTTCGGTGCATCCGCCGGCAAATTCACCGCCGACGAAGATCTGCGGCAGGGTCAGTGACCCCGTCCGGCGCTGCACCACCTCGCGAATCATGCCACCGCGATTGCCCTGCTGGAAAGCGACCGAATCGAGATCGACCGACGTGTACGGTATGCCATAGGCGGCAAGCGCCTTGCGGACCGACCAGCAGAACTCGCACCACTCGAGCGCGAACATCACGACCGGCTTGCCCGGGTCAGCAAGCAGGGCGTCGACCTCCATCGCCGCCGAGCCATCCAGCGGCGCCTCAACCGCTGCCGGCGTCGCCGGGGCCGACGAGGCCGCATCGAAGCGATACCCCGGCGTCGACCTCGACAATTCGAGCTCCTCTTCGGTCATTTCGACGGCGATGTCTTCGAACAGCGGGGTCGAGAGGTAGCGCTCCCCGGTATCGGGCAGCATGCACAGGATGTTCGAGCCCGGCGGCGCGGCGCGGGCGACCTGCAGCGCGCCGCTGAACGTGGCGCCCGCGGAAATGCCGACGAAGATGCCTTCCTGCCGCGCCAGCGCCTTCGCGCAGCGCAGCGCGTCCTTGCCGTCGATGGCAACGAAACCGTCGATGCCATTGGCGGCCAGCACCTGCTCGGTGAGCCGCGGGACGAAGTCGGGCGACCAACCCTGCATCAGGTGCGGCCGGAACATGGGATGACTGGCACTGTGGGCGCCATCGCCCTGCCGTGGCTGCGCGACACCGCTGGCCAGCATGGCCGAGTTGTCGGGTTCGCAGACGACGATGCGCGTCTGCGGGCTCTTCTGCTTCAACACACGCGACACCCCATTCAGCGTACCGCCGGTGCCGAAGCCGGTGACCCAGAAATCGAGCGTCAAGTCGGCGAAGGCGTCGAGAATCTCCACCGCGGTGGTGCGGGCATGGACTTCGGCGTTCGCCGGATTCTCGAACTGGCGCGATTGCCACCAGCCATGCGCCTTGGCCAGCTCCTCGGCCTTGGCGACCATGCCGGAGCCCTTCTGGGCGGCCGGCGTCAGCACCACCTTGGCGCCGAGAAAGCGCATCAGCTTGCGCCGCTCGACGCTGAAGTTCTCGGCCATCGTAATGACCAGCGGGTAGCCCTTCTGCGCGCACACCATGGCCAGGCCGATGCCGGTGTTCCCGCTCGTGGCTTCGACCACCGTCTGACCGGATTTCAACTCGCCGCGGCGCTCGGCGTCCTCGATCACGCCCAGCGCCAGGCGGTCCTTGACCGAGCCCATCGGATTGAAAGACTCCACCTTGACGTACAGGTTGACACCCTGCGGGCCGAGCTTGTTGATGCGAACGACCGGCGTATTGCCGATCGCCTCCAGGATGCTGCCCAATCGTTTGCCCATCTCGGTTCCCCTCTTTCGCGCTCCTTCGGCGACCGCCATGCGCGCGTGCAGTCGACGCCGCGCTAGAACGTCCCCGGGTAGCCACCGCCATCGAGCAGCCAGTTCTGTGCGGTGATGTAGGCGGCGTGCTGGCTGCACAGGAAGGCGCATGCGGCACCGAACTCCTCGGCGTTGCCCAGGCGCCGCGCCGGGATGGTGGCGCGGCGCACGTCCATCATTTCCTCGATGCTCTTGCCGCTCTTGGCCGCGGCAGCAGCCATCGTCGAGCGGATGCGGTCGGTGTCGAAGAAGCCGGGCAGCAGGTTGTTGATCGTCACGTTGCGGCTGGCCAGCCGGCTTTGTCGCGCCAGGCCGGCGACGAAGCCGGTGAGGCCGGAACGCGCGCCGTTCGACAGCCCGAGCACGTCGATCGGCGCCTTGACGGCGCCCGACGTGATGTTCACCACGCGACCGTAGCCGCGCGTGGCCATCGCGTCCAGCGTGGCCTTCATCAGCTCGATCGGTGTCAGCATGTTGGCGTCGATGGCCTTCAGCCAGGCCTCGCGGTCCCAGTCACGAAAGTCGCCCGGCGGTGGTCCGCCGGCGTTATTGACCAGGATGTCGACCTGCGGCGCCGCCGCCAGCGCGGCGGCGCGGCCTTCTGCGCTGGCGATGTCGCCGGCCACCGTGCGCACCTCGACGGCCGGGTTCAACGTGCGCAATTCGGCGGCGGTGGCGGCCAAGGTTTCGGCGCCCCGCGCGGTGATGACGACGTTGACGCCCTCGCGCACCAGCGCCGTCGCGCAGCCCTTGCCCAGACCCTTGCTGGCCGCACACACCAGCGCCCACTTGCCATTGATTCCCAAGTCCATCTCATGCCCTCCATTTGGCCAACAAGCCTACCCCAACCAGCACCAGCACGGTGCCCGCCACGACCCAGGCCGTGAACGGCTCGCCGAGCAGCCATACGCCGAGCAACACCGTGCTCAGCGGGCCGACCATACCGGCCTGCGCCGCAAGCGTGGAACCGACGCGCTCGATGGCCATCATCACCATCAGCACCGGCGCGAACGTGCACACGGTCGCATTGAGCAGCGACAGCCACAGCACGGCCTCGGGCACCGTTGCCGCGCCAGGCGCGCGCAGCACGAACAGCTGCGTGATGGCCAACACGCAGGCCACGCTGCTCGCGGCGCCGGTCAGGCGCAGCGCACCCAGGCGCTGCACCAATTCACCGCTGTAGACGAGGTAGACGGCATAGCTGACCGCACTGCCGAACACCAGCGCCGCGCCGAGCACGACATGCGTGCCTTCGAAGTGAAGCTCCTGGCCGAACACGACCGCCACGCCGCCATAGCCCAACGCCAAAGCAATACTTTGCCGCGGCGCCATGCGCTTGCCCAGCAGCAGCACCGACAGCAGCAGCACCAGCGTCGGGTTCAGGTACAGGATCAGCCGCTCAAGCCCGGCGCTGATGTACTGCAGGCCCATGAAGTCGAGCAGACTGGCCAGGTAGTAGCCGCAAAAACCCAGGCCGACGACCGCGCGCCAATCGCGCGCCGTGAAGGCCGGCTTGCCGCGGCCGGCCCACCAGGCCAGGGCCAGAAACAGCGGCAGCGCCAGCAGCATGCGCCAGAAGATCACTTGCACTGCGTCGACGCCGTGGCGGTACATCAGCTTGGCCAGGATGGCCTTGCCCGAAAACGCGATGGCGCCCGCTGTGGCCAAGGCCAACCCCGTGGCAACACGCGAACCCGCCGCAGCGCGCGTCATGGTTGATCGCGCGGTGGCCGGCGTTGCAGGCACCAATGGCTGTCGACGTCGACGAAGCCGACCGAACGGTAGATGCCGATCGCGACGTCATGCGGGTCGGCGCACATCACCAGGCGCCGCAGACCGAGGCGGTGGAACGCATGCTGGCAAACATGGTGAATCAGCGCGCGGCACAGTCCGCGCCGGCGCCATGCGGCCTGCGTCTGGACAAACTGGAAGCGGCCGAGCTGGCCGTCGTGAGTCAATCCGCAATCCGCCGCCAGCACGCCGTCGACCATGGCACCGAACCACTCGGCGCTGCCGGCGGCATGCATCGCCGCCACGCGCTGCATCGAACGGCGGCGAAAGACGCGATAGCCCTCGGCTTCGAACGAGTCGTCACGCGCCGCGACCTGGGCCTCGACCGCGAGTTCGAGTTCCCGCGCCAGATCGAGCGTGCGCAGCACCAGCCCCGGCGCGTCGCGCACCGGCGGCCGTGCGATCAGTTGCGCAGCCTCGATCGTCAGCACCGCCATTTCGTCGAACTCGTCGACGCCGGCCGCGCGCCACGACGGCAGGTCATCGGTCAGCGCGGCGGCGTTGATGCCGAACGCAAGGTGGCGCGACTCAGGTTGCAGGCTGGCGATCTCTGCCTCGAAGCGCGCCAGCCATCGTGGCAGATCATCGTCGCGGGGCGCCGCCGGCAGGATCAGGCAATTGCCCCAGTAGTACGTCAGATTGTCCGGCGTGCGCAAGACAATGCAATCGTCGCGCTCGGCAATTTCGGCGCCGAAGCGGCAGGCCAGCAGGTGCGACTGCCAGCCCAGGCCGAGGTCTTGCAGGCGCAAGCTCAGAAGCCGACCGCGGCGCCGTCGCGGCGCGGGTCGCTGGCAGCGACGTAGCCGTCGATCGCCGGATCGCCCAGGCGCCAGATGAATTGCCCGGCACCGAAATCCATGTAGCTGTCCTCCAGGCCGACGATCTTGTGGCCGAGGGCCTGCAGTGCCTCGCGGGTGGCCACGGGCATCTGGCGCTCGACGTTGATCTCGAAGCCCTGGTTGAAGCGCCAGCGCGGCGCGTCGCAGGCGGCCTGCGGGTTCTGGCCGTGGTCGAGCATGCGCACCAGGGTCTGCACATGGCCCTGCGGCTGCATGTTGCCCCCCATCACGCCGAAGCTCATCACCGGCGCGCCGTTGCGGCTGAGAAAACCCGGGATGATGGTCTGGAATGGGCGTTTGCCCGGTGCGATGACGTTCGGGCTGGCGGCCTCGAGCGAAAAGCCATGCCCGCGGTTCTGCAGGCTGATGCCGAACGTCGGCTCGACCACGCCCGAGCCGAAGCCCATGTAGTTGCTTTGGATGAAGCTGACCATCATGCCGCTCTCGTCGGCGGCAGTGAGGTAGATCGTGCCGCCCTTGATCGCAGCGCCGGGACCAAAGGCCTGCGCGCGCTGCGGGTCGATGAGCTTGGCGCGCGAGGCCAGGTAATGCGCGTCGAGCAGCATGGACGGCGGACCCTCCATGTAGCGCGGGTCGGCGACGAAACGGTAGACATCGGCAAAGGCCAGTTTCATGGCCTCGATCTGCAGGTGCTGGCACGCCGCGCCATCGATCGGCAACGCTGCCAGGTCGAAATGCTCGAGCATGCCGAGCGCCATTTGCGCCGCGATGCCCTGGCCGTTGGGCGGGATCTCGTGAAGCGTGTGGCCGCGGTAGCCCTGCGCCAGCGGCGCAACCCACTCGGGCTGGTAGGCCGCGAGGTCGGCCTCGGTCATCGCGCCGCCGTGTTCGCGCGACCAAGCAGCGATGGCCTGCGCGATTTCGCCGCGGTAGAAGGCCTCGCCCTTCGTGGCGCCGATGCGCGCGAGCGCACGCGCGACGTTGGGCATTGCGACGCGCTCGCCTACGGCGGGAGGCCGGCCCTTGGGCAGGAAGTGGGCGGCAAATCCGGGGCCGGCCACCAGCTCGGCCACCTTCGAGGCCAGCATCCATTTCTGCTGCACCACCACCGGTACCGCATAGCCGCGCTCGGCAATCTCGGCGGCCGGGGCCATCAGGTCGGCAAACGCCAGCTTGCCGAATCGTTGCGACAGCGCCGCCCATGCCGCCACCGCACCGGGCACGCTGACCGAATCCCAGCCGCGCTGCGGCGGCGCCTTGGCGCCTGCGCCGTACTTGCGTACGAAGTAATCGCGCGTCCACGCCGCCGGTGCCGGGCCGCTGGCATTGAGCCCGTGCAACTGCGTACCGTCCCACAGGATGCAGAAGGCGTCGGACCCCAGGCCGTTGCTGCACGGCTCGAGCACCGTCATGCAGGCCGCCGTGGCGACGGCCGCGTCGACCGCGTTGCCGCCCGCGCCCAGCATGCGCAGACCGGCCTGGGCCGCGAGCGGGTGCGAGGTGGCGACGACGTTGCGCGCAAACACCGGCAGGCGTGCGCTGGGATAGGGCTGGCTGTAGTTGAAGGCGGTCATCGCTCTGCTCTGCTGCGGGTACGGCGAATCATGACGCAAGCCCGGTCAGCCCATTGTGGCCTGCGGTGCGGCGGGGTCGAGCATCGCACCGGCGTTCAAGACGGCAGGTCCAGCGGCAGCCCGATGAACCGCTTCACGCGTGGCGGCTCGTCGCCCAGGTGCAGTGCCAGCCGCCTGCCGCGCAGTTCGGCATCGAAGGCCGAGAAGCGCTCCAGCCGGCGCTGGTGCTCGACCCAGTTCTCGTCGACGAAGTACTCGATCACGCGGCTGGGCTGCGCCGCGTCGCGGAACAGGCCCCACGACAACGCGCCTTGACGCAGACGGGCGCGCCGGGTGCGCTGCATGACCTCGGCAAATTCCGCAGCGCGCGCCGGGTCGATCAGGTACTCGACCGTCACCATCACCGGGCCGTCTTCGGCTTCGACCCCCACAGCGGGCTCGATGTTGCTGCCTGCGGGCACCGGGCGGAAGTCGGTATCGGCGCCGCCCTCGATCGTGACGCGGCGCAGCAGCACGGCCACCAGCATGCCGAAGACGGAGGCCGCGGCCACCGCACCGGCCACGTTGGTCCAGCTCGCCACCTGGCCCCAGAGCAGCGCGCCCGCGGCCGAGCCCCCCATCAAGGCCATCTGGTAGATCGACATGCCGCGCGCGCGCACCCAATCGGGCAACGCGGCCTGGGCCGAGATGGTCAGCGAGTTGGCGACCGAGATCCAGGCCATGCCGACCAACACCATCGAAGGCAGCGCCAGCCAGAGTTCGGGCACGTAGACGATCAGCAGCGACAGCGCGGCCTGGGCCAAGGTGCCGACGCGAACGAACTGGTCGCGCGAGTAGCGCGCACGCCAGTGCGGGAACAACAGCGCCGCAACGATGGCACCCGCGCCGAGGCAGGCCAGCATCACCGTGAAGGTGCCCGGGCCGCCGCCGTGCAGACTGCGCGCCACCAGCGGCAACAGCGCAATCAATGCCGTCGACTGCAGGAAGAACAGGAACACGCGCAGCAAGATGACCTTCAGCCGCGGCGACTGGCGCGCATAGTTCAGGCCCACGCGCATCGCGCCGACGAAACGCTCGCCCGGCAGCGCGCTGGCCGTCGGCTGATGCTTCCAGCGCAGGATCAGCGTGAAGGCGATGCCGGCCAGCAGCGCGTTGACGACGAACACCGCCGCACTGCTGAAAGCCGCCAGCAAGGCGCCGGCCACCACCGGGCCGATGATCCGCGACAAGTTCATCGCGATGCCATTCAGCGCCACGGCCGGCGAGAGCTGCGCGCGCGGCACGATCTCGGGCACGATGGCTGCGAACACCGGCCAGCGCATTGCCAGGCCGACGCCATTGACGAAGGTGAGGCCGAGCAAGAGGTTGGCCGTCAGCAGGTCGGCCAGCGACAGGCCGGCCAGCACCAGCGCGTTGACCGAGACCCACAACTGCGTCGCGGCGAAGTAACGCCGCCGATCGAGGATGTCGGCCAGGGCCCCGCTGGGCAAACCGAGCAGGAACACCGGCAATGTGGACGCGGTCTGCACCAGCGCGACCATCACCGGGCTGGTGGTCAGGCTGGTCATCAACCAGGCCGCCGCCACGTCGTTCATCCACATCGTCATGTTGGCCGCCAGCCAGGCCAACCAGAGCATGCGGAAGGTGCGCTCCTTCAGCGGCGCCAGCGCGGGCGTATCGGCGAGCAGGTGCAGCGGGCTGGGCAGCGGCATCAGGCGTCGAACGGCAGGCCGACGTAGTTCTCGGCCAGCGCGGCGGCCGCCGCGCGCGAGCCCGACAGGTAGTCCAGCTCGGCGCGCTGCAGGCGCGGGCCGATGGCGCCAGCATCCGGAAACTTGTGCAGCAACGCGGTCATCCACGAAGAGAAACGTTCGGCCTTCCAGACGCGGGCCAGGCAGTGTGCCGAGTAGTGGTCGATGCCGGCATCGCTCCCTTCGGCGTAATGCTCGATCAACGCGCGCGACAGGTAGTGCACGTCCGACGCCGCCAGGTTCAGGCCCTTGGCACCCGTGGGCGGAACGATGTGCGCGGCGTCGCCGGCCAGGAACAGGCGGCCCAGGCGCATCGGCTCGGCAACGAAACAGCGCAGCGGAGCGATGCTCTTCTCGATCGACGGACCGGTGACCAGTGCGGCGGCCGTGGCCGGGTCGAGCCGGCGCCGCAACTCGTCCCAGAACATCTGATCCGTCCACTGCTCGGCCTTGTCGTCCAGCGAGCACTGCACGTAATAGCGGGTGCGCGTCGGCGAGCGCATCGAGCACAGGGCAAAGCCGCGTTCGTGGTTCGAATAGATCAGCTCGTGCGACACCGGCGGCGTATCGGCCAGGATGCCAAGCCAGCCGAACGGGTAGACCCGCTCGAAAGTCGCCAGCGCGTGGTCCGGTACGCTGGCGCGGCAGGCGCCGTGGTAGCCGTCGCACCCGGCGATGAATTCGCAGCGCAGTTCATGGGATCGGCCGGCATGCGTGAAGGTGACGCGGGGCGCCGTGCTGTCGAAGTCATGCGGCGCCACCTCCGTCGCCTCGTACAGGGTCTGCAAGCCGGCGGCCGCGCGCGCGGCCATCAGGTCGCGCGTGACCTCGGTTTGGCCGTAGACCATGACCTGTTTGCCGCCGGTCAGGCCGAACAGGTCGATGCGGTGGCGCGCGTCACCGAAACACAACTCGAAGCCGCGGTGCAGCAAACCCTCGGCATGCATGCGGGCACCGACGCCGGCCTCGTCGAGCAGCTCGCAGGTGGTCTGCTCGAGCACACCGGCACGGATGCGACCGAGAACGTAGTCGGCGCTGTGGCGCTCGAGAATGACGTTGGCGATGCCCGCCTTGTGCAGCAACTGCCCCAGCAGCAGGCCGGACGGACCCGCACCAACGATGGCAACCTGGGTGCGCGTGGCCGTCCGCTGTGTCACATCAAGTCTCTTCCTGGAACGCCTCTTCGCGCTTCTTCTTGATCGACGGCAGCATCACGATCACGATCATCAACGCGGCCGCGATGAGCAGGCCGGCGGACAGCGGCCGGGTCATGAAGGTGGTCCAGTCGCCGCGCGAGAGCAGCAGCGCCCGTCGCAGGTTCTCCTCCATCATCGGCCCGAGGATGAAGCCGAGCAACAGCGGAGCCGGCTCACAACCCAGCTTGTAGAAAGCGTAGCCGACGACGGCGAACAACGCCCCCATGTAGACATCGAAGGGGCTGTTGTTCAGCGTGTACAGACCGATCGCACAGAACACCATGATGGCCGGAAACAGGAAGCGATAAGGTACCGTCAACAGCTTGATCCAGATGCCGATCAACGGAAGATTGAGCACCACCAGCATCAGGTTGCCGACCCACATGCTGGCGATCAGGCCCCAGAACAGCTGCGGATTGCTGGTCATCACCTGCGGCCCGGGCTGAATGCCCTTGATCGTCATCGCGCCGACCATCAGCGCCATCACCGCGTTGGGCGGGATGCCCAGCGTCAGCATCGGAATGAACGAGGTCTGCGCGCCGGCGTTGTTGGCGCTCTCAGGGCCAGCCACGCCGCGGATGTTGCCCTTGCCGAACGGCACTTCGTTCGGGCCCATGCGCATCTTCTTCTCGACGGTATACGCTGCGAACGACGACAGCAGCGCACCACCGCCGGGCAGCACACCCAGGATCGAGCCGAGCGCGGTGCCGCGCAGCACCGCCGGCCAGGCGTCCTTGAAGTCCTGCTTAGTCGGCCACAAGCCTTTGACGTGCTTGGTAAACACCTCGCGGTGCTCGGCCGGTTGGCCCAGGTTGGTGATGATCTCGCCGAATCCGAACACGCCCATTGCGATGGCGACGAAGCCGATGCCGTCGGTGAGCTCCGGGATGTCGAAGGAATAGCGCGGCACACCGGAGATCACGTCGGTGTTGATCTGTCCCAGCAGCAGGCCGAGCAGGATCATGGCGATGGCCTTGACCAGCGAGCCCGAGGCCAGCACCACGGCGCCAATCAGACCCAGCACCATCAGCGAGAAATACTCGGCCGGGCCGAACTTGAAGGCCAGTTCAGTCAGCGGCGGCGCGAAAGCGGCGATAACGATGGTGCCTACACAGCCGGCAAAGAAGGAGCCGAGCCCGGCAGCTGCGAGTGCGGCACCTGCCCGGCCCTTGCGCGCCATCGCGTAGCCGTCGATCGCGGTTACCACCG
>Ga0315271_10000940_pt1 | contig 17115 bp, 20 predicted proteins | sample C3_top_MG_FD_204664 | JGI IMG/M metagenome (GOLD analysis project Ga0315271, IMG submission 204664) | Sediment microbial communities from Yellowstone Lake, YNP, Wyoming, USA - C3_top | ecosystem: Environmental > Aquatic > Freshwater > Lake > Sediment | place: USA: Wyoming | collected 2017-08-01
TGGGCGACGAAGCGCACGTCGGGCTTGTCGATGCCCATGCCAAAGGCCAGGGTGGCGACCATGACGACGCCGTCTTCGCGCAGGAATTTTTGCTGATGGCGGCGGCGCGTGTCGTTGTCCATGCCGCCGTGATACGGCAGCGCGGTGAGACCGGAAAGCTTCAACGCGGCGGCGGTTTCTTCGACTTTTTTGCGTGTGCTGCAATAGACAATCCCGGCCTCGCCTGTGTGCTCAGCGAGAAAATCCAGCAACTGGCGGCGCGGGTCGGATTTTTCGCTGATGCGGTAGCGGATGTTGGGGCGGTCGAAGCTGGCGACGAACACCCGCGCGGCGCCGAGGTCGAGCCGGGTGAGGATTTCAGCGCGGGTCGCGGTGTCGGCGGTGGCAGTGAGTGCAATGCGCGGCACGCCGGGAAAGCGCTCATGCAGCACCGACAGGCCGAGATATTCCGGGCGGAAATCGTGCCCCCATTGCGAGACGCAGTGCGCTTCGTCGATGGCGAACAGCGCGACTTGCGCCTGTTCGAGCTGCGCCTGAAAACGCGGCGTCAGCAGGCGTTCCGGCGCAACGTACAAAAGTTTGAGTTGGCCGGACACGAATGCACGTTCCACTTGCGCCGCCGCCGCGCTGTCCAGACTCGAATTCAGAAACTCGGCAGCAATGCCCAGTTCCTTCAAGGCGGCGACCTGATCCTGCATCAGCGCGATCAGCGGCGAGACGACCACCGCGCAGCCGTCGCGCAGCAAGGCCGGAATCTGGAAGCACAGCGACTTGCCGCCGCCGGTGGGCATCAGCACCAGCGCGTCGCCGCCCGCCACCAGGGTATCGACGATGGCCGCCTGCTCGCCGCGAAAAGCGGGGTAGCCGAAGACACGGTTGAGCAGGCTTAAAGGGGTGTCGGACATGAAAAATGAACTAGCGGGCGATGTGTCACATTGGCTATAATTGTGTCACGTTTTGCTCCTGGAGCGCTTAAATGAAAACCATGACCATCCGCGAAGCCCGCGAAGGCCTGTCGCACCCCGACCAGATGTTCGCCGACAGCGACGAGATACTGGTGGTCAAGCATGGCGAGCCGGTGGCGCGGATTCTGCCAGTGGAGCCCAAGCGCCGGGTACGCTCGTTGCGGGCTTTTCTGGAAAGCCAGCCCATGCAAACGGTTCCCAGCGAAGACATTCTGGCGGAAGAGCGCGAGGAACGCTTTTGAGCGCTTATATCGACACCAGCGCGCTGGCCAAGTGCTATATCCGTGAGCCGCGCTCGCTGGACGTGCTCGACTGGGCGGATGCGCAGGACGAAGTTGTCACCAGCCCGCTGACACTGGTGGAGTTCCGCTGCGTGCTGGCACGCCGTCGGCGCGCCCAGCAGATCGACCCGCCACTCGAACGCGTCGCCCTCGCCGAATTTGACCGCGACGTGCAGGCAAACTCCTGGCGCATCCAGCAGGACGCACCCAACCTGTTTCTCGAAGCGAGACACCTGATCGACCTGATTCCGGAGCTGCCCTTGCGTGCGTTGGACGCGCTGCATCTGGCTTATGCCCGGCATTTCGGCGCGACCAGTTTCGCCACCGCCGACAAGCATCAAGCCGAAGCGGCCAAGGCGCTGGGCATAGCCGTCTTCACTTTTTACTGAACCCCTTTCTACTAAGACCAGCCATGAACGAGCCGCAACAACCCCAACCAGACGAAAACCAGATCATTGCTGAACGTCGCGCCAAGCTGGCCGCGATCCGCGAACAAGGCATCGCCTTCCCCAACGACTTCGAGCGCCGCGATTACGCCGGCAAGCTGGCCGCCGCCCACGGCGACAAATCCAGGGAAGCACTGGAAGCCGAAGCCGTCGAAATCCAGCTCGCGGGCCGCATGATGTTGAAGCGGGTGATGGGCAAGGCCAGCTTTGCCACGCTGCAGGACATGAGCGGGCAGATTCAGGTTTACATCTCCAACGATCACACCAGCACCGAATCACACGATGCGTTCAAGCACTGGGATCTGGGCGACTTCATTGGCGTGACGGGCGTGCTGTTCAAGACCAACAAGGGCGAGCTGACGATTCAGGCCAAAGCCATCCGCCTGCTGTCGAAAGCGCTGCGCCCGCTGCCGGAAAAATTCCATGGCCTGGCCGACCAGGAACAGAAATACCGCCAGCGTTATCTCGACCTCATCACCAGCGACGCCACCCGCGAGACCTTTGCGCGCCGCTCGAAAATCATCCACGCGATACGCAGTTTCATGATCGAGCGCGACTTTCTCGAAGTCGAAACGCCGATGATGCATCCCATCCCCGGCGGCGCGGCGGCCAAGCCGTTTGCCACCCATCACAACGCGCTCGACATGGAAATGTTCCTGCGCATCGCACCTGAACTCTATTTGAAACGGCTGGTGGTCGGTGGCTTCGAGAAGGTGTTCGAGATCAACCGCAATTTCCGCAACGAGGGGCTGTCCACCCGCCACAATCCCGAGTTCACCATGATGGAGTTCTACGAGGCGTATCGCGAATATCGCTATCTGATGGACATCACCGAGTCGCTGATACGCGCAGCGGCAATCGCTGCCACCGGCTCGACCACGGTGAATTATCAAGGCAATGAAATCGACCTCGGCAAGCCGTTTGCGCGGCTGACCATCGTCGAGGCGATCAGACAATACAACCCGCACTACACGGTCGAGCAGTTGAACGACCGCGACTGGCTGGTGAGCCAGTTCGTTGCGCTGAAAGCCAAGTACCGTCCGCAGGATGGCCTCGGCGGATTGCAACTAAGCTTCTTCGAAGAAACCACCGAAGCGCAGTTGATGCAACCGACGTTCATCATCGACTACCCGGCGGAAGTCTCGCCGCTGGCGCGCCGCTCCGACAGCCAGCCCGACATCACCGAACGCTTCGAGCTATTCATCACCGGACGCGAAATGGCCAATGGTTTCTCCGAGCTGAACGACGCCGAAGATCAGGCCGAACGCTTCATGGATCAAGTGCGGCAAAAAGAAGCAGGCGACGAAGAAGCGATGCACTACGACGCCGACTACATCCGCGCGCTGGAACACGGCCTGCCGCCCACCGGCGGCTGCGGCATCGGCATCGACCGCCTGGTGATGTTGTTGACCGACTCGCCGAGCATCCGCGACGTGATCCTGTTCCCGCAGATGCGGCGCGAAACTATCTGACCCAGCGCGACTGGAATCCGGCCGCGCTGTTGGCACTTTCATTGCTTAGCTAGAATTTCATCCATTCATTCCTTCGAGATCGCCATCGCCATGACCGACGCTTTCCACACCCTCGACAGCTTCTCCACCACCAGCGGCAACAAGCAGTTCGCCTCGCTGAAAAAACTCGAAGCCGCGCTGGGGCAATCGGTTGCGCGGCTGCCGGTATCGATCCGCATCGTGCTGGAGTCGGTGCTGCGCAACTGCGACGGCGTGAAGGTGACGCCGGAGCACGTCAAGCAACTGGCGGGCTGGAAGCCGAACGCCGATCGAATCGAGGAAATCCCCTTCACCGTGGCGCGGGTGATTCTGCAGGACTTTACCGGCGTTCCGCTGTTGGCCGATCTCGCCGCGATGCGTTCCGCCGCCCAAAAAATGGGCAAAGACCCGAAAAAAATCGAGCCGCTGGTGCCGGTCGATATGGTGGTCGATCACTCGATCCAGGTGGACGCCTACGGCAGCCACGACGCGCTCGACCTCAACATGAAAATCGAATTCGAGCGCAACCGCGAGCGTTACCAGTTCCTCAAATGGGGCATGCAGGCATTCGATACGTTCAAAGTGGTGCCACCCGGCGTCGGCATCGTGCACCAGGTGAATATGGAATATCTGGCGCGCGGGGTGATGGAGAAAGACGGCGTGGCTTATCCGGATACGCTGGTGGGAACGGACAGCCACACCACGATGATCAACGGCCTCGGCATCGTCGCCTGGGGCGTCGGCGGCATCGAGGCTGAAGCGGCGATGCTCGGCCAGCCGGTGTATTTCCTCACCCCCGATGTCGTCGGCGTGAATCTGGCCGGCGCGGCCAAACCGGGCGTGACCGCCACCGACATCGTGCTGACGATTACCGAAATGCTGCGCAAGGCCAAAGTCGTCGGCAAGTTTGTTGAATTCTTCGGCGCAGGCGTGGCTGCCATGTCGGTGACTGATCGCGCCACGATTGCCAACATGGCGCCGGAATACGGCGCGACCATGGGCTTCTTCCCGGTGGACGAAGCGACTTGCCAATACTTCGCCGCCACCGGCAGAAGCGATGCGCAGGTCAATTCAATTCGCAGCTACTACCAAGCGCAGGGCTTGTTCGGCATCCCCCAGGCGGGCGAGATTGATTATTCGCAAACGCTGGCGCTGGATTTGTCCGTGGTGGAGCCCAGCGTTGCCGGCCCCAAGCGGCCGCAGGATCGCATCGCGCTGACCAGCTTGAAATCGGCGTTCACTGCGCTGATGGACAATGCGGTTGCCGACGGCGGCTACGGCAAAAAGGGCGAATTGGGCAAGCGCACTCGCCTGCCCGCGTCGACGCACGACGTCGTCGATCTGGCGGGCGGCGGCAGCCAGGACGAATCCGTCGCGGTTCCGGTTCAGGAAGAGGAAATGCTCGACAGTCACCCCTCTCCCGATCACATCATGGCCGACCCCGGCACCGTGTTCAGTAACGATATCGTCAGCCTGGGACACGGCGATGTGGTGATTGCTGCGATTACCTCGTGTACCAATACCTCCAATCCCGGCGTGATGCTGGCCGCTGGCCTGTTGGCAAAGAAGGCCGCTGCGCTCGGTCTCAAACCTCCTGCGCATGTCAAAACCAGCCTCGGCCCCGGCTCGCGCGCCGTCACCGAATATCTCAATCAAGCCGGGTTGATGGACGCACTGGAACAAGTTGGATTTTCCGTCGTCGGCTACGGCTGCACCACCTGCATCGGCAACTCCGGGCCGTTGAAGCCAGAAATCGACCAGGCCATCGCCGACCACGATCTGGTCGTCGCCTCGGTGCTGTCCGGCAACCGCAACTTCGAAGCGCGCGTGCATCAGGCAGTCAAGGCCAACTTCCTGATGAGTCCGCCGCTGGTGGTCGCGTTTGCGCTGGCCGGGCGAGTGGATATCAACTTTGAAACCGAAGCCCTTGGCACCAGCAAAGATGGCCAGCCCGTGTACCTGAAAGACCTGTGGCCCAGCCACGAAGAAGTCGCCGCCGTGATGAACACCGCTACCGACCCCGCCGCCTATCGCAAAATCTACTTTGACGTCGGCGCGGATAACCCGCTGTGGGACGCCGTCTCCGCACCCGCTGGCACGGTGTACGCGTGGGACGACAAATCCACCTATATCCAGCAGCCGCCGTTCTTTGCCAAGCAGCAAGGCGTTGCCAGTACCTCGATCAAAGCCGCCCGCGCACTCGCCATCTTCGGCGACTCCGTCACCACCGACCACATCAGCCCCGCCGGTGGCATCAAACCCGCCTCGCCCGCCGGTCTGTATCTGACGGAACACGGCGTGCAGAAAGCCGATTTCAACAGCTACGGCGCACGGCGCGGCAATCACGAAGTGATGATGCGCGGCACCTTCGCCAACGTCCGCATCAAGAACCTGATGATCCCCGGCTCCGAAGGCGGCGTCACGCTAAAGGACGGCGAACAGCAAGCCATCTACGACGCCGCCATGCAATACCAAGCCAACGGCACGCCGCTGATGATCTTCGCCGGCGAGGAATACGGCACCGGTTCTTCCCGCGACTGGGCCGCCAAGGGCACCACGCTCCTGGGCGTGAAAGCCGTCGTCGCCAAAAGCTTCGAGCGCATCCACCGCGCCAACCTCGCCGGCATGGGCGTGCTGCCGTGTCAGTTCAAGGATGGCGTCGATGCGGCCACACTAAAACTCGACGGCAGCGAAACCTTCGACCTGGTAGGCATCGAAACCGGCATCGTTCCGCAGCAGGATGTCACGCTGGTGATTCACCGTGCGGATGGCAGCAGCGAACGCGTTACGGTCAAACTGCGGATCGATACGCCGATTGAAGTCGAGTATTACAACAAGGGCGGGATATTGCCGTTTGTGCTGGAGCAGTTGGTGGGGTGACCGATATTCATTCGGCGGATAACGCTCCGCTCATCCGCCCACATGCTGCTTCTGCTTTAGGTAGGGCGGATGAGGCCGTAGGCCGTTATCCGCCGCATGTGAAATAACCACTACCGCAAACCATGCCCGACTACCGCCGCAACCGCGCCCCCGGCGGCACCTATTTCTTCACGGTCAATCTGCTGCAACGCAATCGCACGCTGCTGACCGACAACATCGAACTACTACGCGAATCGGTTCGCACCACACGTCGCGCCAAACCCTTCCACATCGACGCCTGGGTGGTGTTGCCCGAACACATGCACTGTATCTGGACGCTACCCGAAGACGATGCAGATTACGCTTCACGCTGGAAGGCTATCAAGATTGCGTTTTCCAAAGCACTGCCGCGCACCGAATTACTGAATGCCGCCCGCCAGACAAAGGGCGAACGCGGCATCTGGCAACGCCGTTACTGGGAACACACAATCCGGGACGAACGCGATTACGCGGCACATATGGACTATGTTCATATCAATCCGGTGAAGCACGCTCATGTGAAACGGGTGGCGGATTGGCCGTATTCGTCGTTTCATCGGCTGGTTGAGGCGGGAGTGTATGCGCCGAATTGGGCGGGTGGAGGTGATGAGATTGAGGCAACTGGTGAACGGTCGTAGGGTGGATGAGGCAGCAGACCGGTGCGTGGTTGTTGACGCTTTAGCGTCTTTACAACCACGGCCTACCCCTTGCGGGTGTGATCCACCGTACGCAAATAATTACCATACGGCGGATAACGCTACGCTCATCCATTGCCCTACTTCAAGGGGAAATCATGGCTTACGATGAGGGTGTCGCCGAACGACTACGGGAAATATTCGCCAGCCGCAAAAATGTATCCGAAAAGAAAATGTTCGGCGGCATCGCCTTCATGGTGTCGGGCAATATGTGTTGCGGGGTGGTGAACGACACGCTGATGGCGCGGGTCGGCCCGGATCAATATGCAGCCGCGTTGAACAAGCCGCACGCCCGCGAGATGAACTTTACCGGCAGGCCGATGAAGGGGTTTGTCTACGTCGCGCCCGATGGGTTTGAATCGGATAACGATCTGGCTGACTGGGTGAAACGCTGCCTGGATTTCGTGGCGACGCTGCCTGCCAAGTAGAATCCATCCATGTTCTATCTAGACCTTTTTTCCGCGCTCAACCGCCGGGTTGATTATGTACAGATCGGCGGCCTGGCAATTTCTCTGCACGGTATCGAGCGGGCAACAATGGATATCGACGTGACCGTGGCGATGACGCCAGCAACTTGTCGTCGCTGGTGGAGATGGCACGCGAACTGGGTATGACTCCAGTGCTGCCGGTTGCGCTGGACACGTTGACCGATCTCGACCAATTGGCGCAGTGGCATCGTGAACGCAATCCGGAGGCTTTTGCACTGCGCGCACCCGGCATATCTGGCGTTACGCTGGATGTGTTGCTCTATCCGCCGGTTGATTACGCACAAATGCGCAGCCGCGCGGCGACTTTCCAGGCAGGCGATGTGCCGGTAGTCGTCGCCTCCATTGATGACATGATTGCGCTGAAGCAGGCCGTTGGTCGCCCGATTGATCTGGCCGACATTGAACATCTCAAACGTCTGAAGGAGTCCTGACCATGCCATTTGATCGCGGCGACCGCACTTATTACGTCAGCGACGAACGCCTGCGCGCTTTTCGCGCGCTGCCGGCCGGGGAAAAGCTGCGCTGGGTGGAGGAGTTGGCAACATTCCTTCGGTTGACTCGGCCTGTCGAAGGCTCTGCAACCAGCAAAGCCGAAAAACAAAATCAGCCTCTGTAGGTTAGCTATCTGGCTGATTGGGTCAGACTTTGCATCCTCACAACGCCAGTTTGCGATACAGCGTGCGTTCGCTGATACCCAGTTGATCTGCCAGCGATTTTCGGTCACCGCTGTGCTGCGCCAGTGCCCATTGCAGATAGCGCAGCTCCGCCGTTTCCAGCGGCACAATGGCATTCATGCCCTGCATGTTGGCGACCGCCCCACTAGCCAGTTCCGGCGGTAGATGCTCCGGCAGCAGGGTGTCGCCGTCGGCCATCAGGATCGCGCGCTCGATGATGTTGCGCAGCTCGCGGATATTGCCGGGGAAATCGTAGCCAGCCAGCCGCGCTCGTGCCGCGTCGGAAATCACATACGCGCTCCCGGGTGACAGCCTGTTCAATAGCGTTTCAGCCAGCAAAGCTATGTCCTCGCGGCGTTCGCGCAAGGCGGGCAAAAGAATCGGAAACACGCTGAGCCGGTAATACAGATCGCGGCGAAAGCTGCCGCGCTCGACCATGGCCTTGAGATCGCGGTGGGTGGCGGCGATCAGCCGAAAATCAGCGCCTAGCGTCTCCACTCCGCCCACCCGGCGAAACGTCCCGGTTTCCAGCAGGCGCAGCAGCTTGACTTGCAAGCTCAGCGGAATATCGCCTACTTCATCCAGAAACAAGGTGCCGCCCGAGGCCGACTCGACCAGACCGATCTTGCGCTGGTTGGCGCCGGTGAACGCGCCTTTCTCATAACCGAACAGCTCGCTCTCGAACAGCGTTTCGGTCAGCCCGGAACATTCCACCACCACAAACGGCGCGTGTTCACGCCCGCTTTGCTCATGAATGGCTTGCGCAACCAGTTCTTTGCCGGTGCCCGATTCACCCAGCAACAAGGCCGCCGTATTGGAAGGCGCCACCCGGCGCACCAGTTCGATCATGCGATTGAACGCAGGCGATTTTCCGACCAGCCCCGTCGCGGCAGGAAAACTGCTGGCTTCGCGCACCGTGGTCATGCGCTCGACGAAATATTCGATCTTGCCCGACGCGCCGATGATGGGCGTCAGTTCCACATCCACGTGCTCCTCGCCGCGTGGCGTGTGGTGCAGGTGCAGCACCCGGTTCGGTTCGCCATTGGCACGGCTGACAGCCAGTGGGCAGGATTCACCGCACTCGTCACACGGGCGTGTATAGCCATGCGACACCCCAAAGCAAGTTTGGCCGACTACATCCTTACCACCGGCATAGATGCGACGATAAGCCGCATTGGCCGCCAAAATCCGGTAATTGGCATCCATCACGATCTGGGCGTCGGAATGGGCTTCGAGAAAACTGATGAGTTCGTTGGTGGGCGACATCATGCAAACCTGACCGCCATTTATGACAGTCAACTTTACCCATTATTGCCACTATTGTCAGTAACGCTATGCTGGCGCAAGGGTTCACCTCATCTATGCTATTGATATTCCAATAATAAATTTACCCACTTCAGGCTTCTTATCTGGCACGGCCCTTGCCCTTATTGAGGAGAGAACTGTATGAAGAAACCCATCCCTGATTGCCTGCAACATCCGCTCGCCCGCGAGATCGCGCTGGCCATCGTCATCAAGCTGTTGGTGGTCGTGGCGATTTTCTACGCGTTTTTTGAAGGCCGCACGCTAGACCCCGATGCCGACAGCGTCGCCGACCGGCTTGCCAATTCACAACAACACGCCACGCACTGACCCCAAGGAACGCCCATGCTGACCGAAGAACTCGTTGACCTGTCCCGCCTGCAATTCGCCGTCACCGCGCTGTATCACTTCCTGTTTGTGCCGCTGACGCTTGGCCTGGCATTCATCCTGGTCATCATGGAGCTGACCTACGTCATCACCAACCGCCCGATCTACAAGGATATGGTGCGCTTCTGGGGCAAGCTGTTCGGCATCAACTTCGCGCTCGGCGTGACCACCGGCATCACCATGGAATTCCAGTTCGGCACCAACTGGGCGTACTACTCGCATTACGTCGGCGACATCTTCGGCGCGCCCTTGGCGATCGAAGGCATGATGGCGTTCTTCCTCGAATCGACTTTCATAGGACTGTTCTTCTTCGGCTGGGATCGTTTGAACAAGTGGAAGCACTTCATGGTGACGGTGCTGATGGCGGTGGGATCGAACCTGTCCGCGCTGTGGATCCTGATCGCCAACGGCTGGATGCAGAACCCGGTGGGATCGACGTTTTCTTACATCACCATGCGCATGGAAATGACCGATTTCTGGGCCATCGTGTTCAACCCGGTGGCGCAGGCCAAGTTCGTCCACACCGTGTCGGCGGGCTACATCACCGCCTCGTTGTTCGTGCTGGGGATTTCCAGCTATTACCTGTTGAAAGGCCGCGATCTGGATTTTGCACGGCGCTCGTTCCGCATCGCCGCCGGGTTTGGGTTTGCCTCGGCGCTCTCGGTCATCGTGCTGGGCGATGAATCCGGTTACACCGTCGGCGAAGCGCAGCAAGCCAAGATGGCGGCGATCGAAGCGATGTGGGAAACCGAAGCCGCGCCGGCGCCGTTCACCGTATTCGCGTTGCCGAATCAACAAACGCAACAAAACGATTACGAACTAAAAATCCCCTATGTACTCGGCCTGATCGGCACCCGCTCGATCAGCGAGACGATGCCTGGCATCAAGGAAATCAAGGAAAAAAATCGCACGCGTATCGCGTCCGGCATTCAGGCGGTGGTCGCGCTTGAACAGCTACGCAAGCATCGCGACGACACGCAGGCGCTTGCCGTATTTGACGCGCACAAGGCCGACCTCGGCTTTGGCCTGCTACTGAAGAAATATACGGTGGATGTGTCGCATGCCACGCCGGAAATGATCCAGCAGGCGGTCGACAGCACCATCCCGCGCGTCGCCCCGCTGTTCTGGAGCTTCCGCATCATGGTCGCGCTGGGATTTGCCTTCCTGCTGTTGTTCAGCCTGGCGCTGTTTTATTCGATCAAGGGCAATTTCATCGAAAAGAAATGGCTGCTGCGCTGGGCATTGTGGTTCATCCCGATGCCGTGGATCGCCATCGAACTAGGCTGGGTGGTGGCGGAATATGGCCGTCAGCCGTGGAGCATTTACGGCGTGCTGCCCACCCACCTGTCCGTATCCAACATCAGCGTCGGCAACGTTTACGCCTCGCTCACAGGCTTCGTTGGCTTCTACACCGTGCTGCTGATTGTTGAAATGTATTTGATGACCAAGTACGCACGGTTGGGTCCGTCCAGCCTCGGCACCGGCAAATACCACAGCGAAACCGCCCACGCTTAAAGGAGCTGTCAGCATGGATTACGAAACCCTCAAACTCGTCTGGTGGCTCCTGGTCGGCGTGCTCCTGGTCGGCTTCGCCATCATGGACGGCCACGATATGGGCATGGGCGTGCTGCTGCCTTTCGTCGGCCGCAGCGACCTCGAACGCCGCGCCGTGATCAACACCGTCGCCCCGCACTGGGATGGCAATCAGGTGTGGTTCATCACGGCGGGCGGTGCGATTTTCGCCGCCTGGCCGCTGGTCTATGCGACCGCCTTCTCCGGTTTTTACTGGGCGATGATGGCTGCGCTGTGGGCATTGTTTTTCCGCCCGGTCGGTTTCGACTACCGCTCCAAGATCCAGAACCCCACTTGGCGCAGAACCTGGGACTGGGGCCTGTTCATCGGTGGCGCGGTGCCGCCGATCATCTTTGGCGTCGCCTTCGGCAACCTGCTGCTGGGCGTTCCCTTCCACTTCAATGACCTGATGATGTCGACCTACAGCGGCAGCTTCTGGGCGCTGCTCAACCCGTTCGCACTGCTGGCGGGTCTGGTGAGTCTGGGCATGATCACCTTCCAGGGCGCGAACTATCTGATGATGCGCACCGAGGGCGATATTTACCGCCGGGTGCGTATCGCCAGCCTGCTGGCAGGCCCGCTCACCCTGGTGTTGTTCGCGCTGGCGGGCGTGTGGGTGGCCGGCGGGATCGACGGCTATGTCATCACCAGCGCCATCGACGGCAACAGCCTGCCCGACCCGCTCGCCAAAACCGTCGCCATCAAAGCAGGCGCGTGGATGCTCAACTACAACCGCTATGCCTGGGCGAGCTGGGTGCCGATCGTGGCCTTTGCTGCGCTCGGGCTGGGGGTGATGTTCGCGCAACTGAAAAAAGCCGGGCTGGCGTTCTGGTCGTCGTCGCTGGCGTGCGCCGGCATCATCGGCACCGCCGGGGTGTCGATGTTCCCCTTCATCATGCCGTCGTCCACCGACCCGCGCTCCAGCCTCACTGTGTATGACGCTGTGTCGTCGCATCTCACGCTCGGCCTGATGCTGGGCGCCACGGTGATTTTCATGCCGCTGATCGTTTTCTACACCTCGTGGTGCTACAAGGTGATGTGGGGCAAGGTGACGACGGAATACATCGCTGCCAACGATAAATCGGTTTACTGAAAGAAATACCATGCTTAATGCCGCCTGCTATTTCGCCCTGCCGCTGATGCTGTGCCTGCCCGGCGCCGAGGCTGCCACGCTTACCGTCACCCTCGACGGCGTCAAGCCCGGCGGCGGCCCGCTCACCGTGCTGCTGTTCGACCGCGCCGAGGGCTTCCCCAAAGAAGCGCGCGCGAGCCAGCGTGTTGTATTGCCCGCCGGTAACAAAATGCTCGCGCTCGATGGGCTGAAACCCGGCCAGTACGCCGTGATGGCCTATCACGACGAGGACAGCAACGGCGAGTTGAACCGCCTGTTCGGTATGATCCCGCTGGAAGGCTGGGGGCTGTCCAACAACCCCAAGGTCAGCGGCAAACCCGCGTTCAAGGACGCCGCCGTCACGCTGCCGGACGCAGGCGCGGCCATCACCCTGCATCTCGATTATTGAAAGGATAAAACCATGTGGTATTTCGCCTGGATGCTTGGCGTCACCATGGCCGTGCTGCTGGCCTCAATGAGCGCGATGATGTGCGACGCCAAGGAATGCGCGCTTGACGAAGCGCGCAAGCAATCGAGCGATGACGCAGCGTGATATCGCAAAACAGAACCCCGTCCGCATGAGCACAGGGTTTGACAGCGGGTGGGCGCGCGCGATGTCGCTCGTCACAGCGCTTGCGCTGATGCTGCTCATCACCCTGATGCCGCGCGGCCTTGTCACCCCGGACGGCAGCGCCATCAGCCACGGCGTGCTCACGCTTATCATGTGGGGCATGTCGGCCGGGTTCGTGCATGGCATGGGTTTCGTCCCGCGCAACCGACTTGTACGCATGGCGTTCAGTCCGCTGGTTGCCTGGCTGGGCATGGGCGCGGCGCTGGTTTTTTATGTCCACTATTTTTCAAGGTAAAACCATGTCACCGCAACAACCTGTCTCGACCCACTATCAACGCATCGGCGGCGAGGCTGCACTGCGCCAACTCACCCGCCGCTTCTACGCAATCATGGACGAGCTGCCCGAAACCTATGCCCTGCGCAAAATACACGGCGAAAACCTGTCGGGCTCGGCAGACAAACTGTTCGAGTTCCTGTCCGGCTGGATGGGCGGCCCGCAACTGTTCATCGAAAAATACGGCCACCCGATGCTGCGCCGTCGCCATCTGCCGTTCAAGGTCGGCAGCGGCGAACGCGACCAATGGTTGCTGTGCATGAAGCTCGCGCTGGAAGAAACGGTTGCCGACGCCACCTTGCGCTGCGAACTGTATGACGCGTTCGTCAAAGTAGCCGACCACATGCGCAACCAGGGCGAAGCCAGCCATACCTGCGGGCACGAGGCCGTTGCAGCCTGACGGCGTTGCTTTGAAAACCACCTGCCTACCCATTTTATTGACGGAGAACTGACTTGAAACCCTGCCTGCTCACGACCATCCTGCTGACCGCCACGCTCGCAACGGCTGCCCAGGCCGCAGAAAAGCCCGCCGACCCGGCGCGCCAGACCTCGTGGAATTTGTACCTGGATTCCCGCGAAGCCCATGACATGAAACAAGCCCAGGGCGATAAGGTGTTGTTCGTCGATGTGCGCGACCCCATCGAGATCATGTTCACCGGTTTTACCGACGTCGTGGATGTCAATATTCCCATCCAGACCGCCGACCGCAGCCGCTGGAGCGACAAAAAGCCGGTCTACGCCATGCTTAACAACCCCAATTTCGAGGCCGACATCGCCGCCACCCTGGCCAAGCGCGGCCTCGATAAAAACACCCCAGTCATTCTCATGTGCCGCTCCGGCGGCGAGCGCGGCGCACCCAGCGCCAAGGCGCTGGAAGGCAAGGGCTATCAATCGGTATACGTGGTGGTGGACGGCTTCGAGGGCGATATCGTGAAAAGCGGCGAACGCAAGAACTGGCGTACGGTCAACGGCTGGAAAAACGCCGGCCTGCCGTGGAGCTATCAGCTCAACAAGGACAAGATGTATTTGCCGCATTAACGCGTGCGTCCAATTACGCTACCCGCTGCGGGTGCGCAGCATTCGGGCGCGCGGCCAGGCGTAAAACGCTTAGATCGCCAGACTCATCGCATCTTTTTCGCGCGCATGGATCGATTGACGTTATCCATCTGTTTGTCACAAACAATCAATTAGACGCACTTCCCGACCCTGCCTAGACTGGCCAAATATTAGAAATTTCTAATATTTATTCAACCCCAGAAAAGGAAAGCTGACATGAGCGAAACCACCCAGGCCGTTACCCAGTTCCCGCGTTTGAACGAACGCGCCCCCGAATTCAAGGCTCGCACCACGCACGGCGTGAAGCAGTTGTCCGATTACGAAGGCAAATGGCTGGTGCTGTTCTCGCACCCGGCCGACTTCACCCCGGTCTGCACCACCGAGTTCACCGCGTTCGCGCGTCACTACCCCGCGTTCCAGAAACTCAACTGCGACTTGCTCGGCCTGTCGATCGACAGCTACTACTCGCACGTCGCCTGGGTGCGCAACATCAAGGAAAAATTCGGCATCGAGATTCCCTTCCCGATCATCGAAGACCTGTCGATGGACGTGGCGCGTGCATTTGGCATGATCCATCCGGGCGCGGGCGACACTTCGGCGGTGCGGGCGACCTTCATCATCGACCCCAAAGGCATCCTGCGCGCCATGGTCTACTACCCGATGACCAACGGCCGCTCGATTCCCGAGTTCCTTCGTTTGGTTGCGGCATTGCAGACCTCCGACACCCACAAGGTCGCCACGCCCGAAGGCTGGCAGCCCGGCGACAAGGTCATCGTGCCGCCGCCGCAGGATGTCGACGCAGCCGAAGCCCGCATGGGCGAAGGCTACGAGTGCACCGACTGGTACTTCTGCACAAAATCGCTGTAATAAAGCGATTGCCCCGCCCTACACCCGGGCGGGGACTTCACGTAACAACATGCCAGAAATGACTTTGATCGCACTGTGGCACGTCATATTTGGCAGTTTTTATCTGCTCTCATAACCCCAATCTGTCATCTGATTCGTGTTTAATTCAACTGAATCAATTACCTGCTAAAAAATTTCGATTCTGGCGAAAACTGGCATAAGGTTTGCGTTAAAACCTGAGCAACTCAGTCAACAATCAGCGGGGTGTTCCTGGCTGCAACTTGATTTGAAATGCGCCTTTTCGGCGCGTTCAATAAACAACCGGAGCAACCCTCCGGTTTCGAGATAAGGAGAGAACCATGCTGTTTCGCCAATTTTTCGAAGCAGAATCGAGCACCTATACCTATCTGATCGCGTCGGGTGTCGGCCGCGAAGCCCTCATCATCGATCCGGTCAAGGAAATGGTGCCGCATTATCTGAAAGCCATATCCGACCTCGATTTGAAACTGGTGCGCGCCATCGATACCCACACTCACGCCGATCACGTCACCGGTCTGGGCGACCTGCGCGAAGTGACTGGCTGCACCACCCTGATGGGCGAATTCACCCGGGCCGAATGCGTGTCCGACCATGTGCGCGAAGGCGACCTGCTCGACGTCGACGGCGTCAAGCTGCGTGCGGTCTACACCCCTGGCCATACCAACGAATCGTTCAGCTTCGTGCTCAACCCCGAGCAGCCGCAAGCGGTATTCACCGGCGACGTGCTGCTGATACGCGGCACCGGACGCACCGACTTTCAGGCCGGCGACGCAGGCAAGTCATGGGATTCCATCGTCGACAAGCTGTTCAAGCTGCCGGACGACACGCTGGTCTACCCTGCGCACGACTACAAGGGCTGGACCGCATCCTCCATCGGCGAGGAAAAGCGCCATAACCCGCGCCTGGCCAATACCACGCGTGCGCAGTACATCGAGCTGATGAACGGCCTGGTGCTGTCCAATCCCAAGCTGATGGACATTGCCATCCCGGCCAATCTGGCGTGCGGCAGGCTGCCCGCCAGCGACAAGCCGAAACCCGCCGCTATCCAGTTCTGATTTTTATCGTTTACCCAGGTGTTCCACATGCCCATGACCGCGCTTGATCTGGTTGCCGAAGCCAAATCCCAAATCACCGAAATCGACCTGCCCACGGCACAAGCCGCGATGCCCCACGCCGTGCTGCTGGATGTGCGCGAGCCAGCCGAATTTGATGCCGGCCGCCTGCCCGGCGCGATCAACATTCCGCGCGGCCTGCTGGAATTCAAGATCGGCGACTGCCCGCAGTTAGCGCATCACGACAGCGACATTCTGATCTACTGCAAAACCAGCGGTCGCGCTGCGCTGGCCGCACAGAACCTGCAACGCATGGGCTATCTCGGCGTGCGCTCGATCCACGGCGGCTTCGATGCCTGGGCGCAGGCCAAGCTGCCGGTTGAGCGCGAAATCACGCAGTTCGGCGAGTAAGCCCGGGACGCGGCACAGGAAACTTCCTGCGCCGCGCCGTCTGCCCCATCAGGATTTGAACGCATCACCTTTAATCGGGAATTAACTATGTCTGAATCCCAGCCCATGGAGTCCGGCTCGCGCCTGAAAAATTTCCCCGTCTCGGGGTTCTCCATCGTCATGGGCATGGCCGGTTTCAGCATTGCCTGGAACCGGGCCGAGCATATTTTCGACCCTGGTTTTTGCCTCAGCCTGGCGCTGTTGGCCTTCACCACCATTTTGTTCACGGTGTTGACGCTGACCTATGTCGCCAAGGCCATCAAATATCCAGCGGACGTGCTGGGTGAAATCCGCCACCCGGTCAAACTCGCCTTCATTCCCAGCTTTTCCATCAGCATGTTGCTGTTATCCATCGCCTACCTGCAGCTTGCGCCCGCGCTTTCCTTCTGGCTCTGGGCACTGGGTTCTATGCTGCATCTGAGCATCACCCTCTACGTGCTGTCGTCCTGGATTCATCA
>Ga0315271_10000942_pt1 | contig 17105 bp, 14 predicted proteins | sample C3_top_MG_FD_204664 | JGI IMG/M metagenome (GOLD analysis project Ga0315271, IMG submission 204664) | Sediment microbial communities from Yellowstone Lake, YNP, Wyoming, USA - C3_top | ecosystem: Environmental > Aquatic > Freshwater > Lake > Sediment | place: USA: Wyoming | collected 2017-08-01
CCTGCCAGAGCAGGCGTTCTACATGGTGGGCACCATCGAGGAAGCCGTCGAGAAGGCCGAGAAGATGAAGGCGGCGTAGCGTGGCTCAGCCAAATCACCTGACGCTGGAAATCGTCACGCCCGACCGCGCGATTGCGCACGAGGACGTCGACGAGGTGCAACTGCCCGGGACCGAGGGGTATCTGGGCATCCTGCCCGGGCACACGCCGCTGCTCACCAGCCTGAAAGTCGGGCAGGTCTGGTACCGGAAGGGCACCGAGAAGTTCTACCTCTCCATCGCGTTCGGCTTTGCCGAGGTGCTGCCCGACCGCGTGCGGTTGCTCGCGCAGATTGCCGAGCGCGCCGAGGAGATCGACGTCACGCGCGCCGAGGAAGAGAAGAAGCGCGCCGAGCAGCTCATCCAGGCCGCCCGCAGCGGCAACGCGGACATCGACATGGAGCGCGCCCGTGTGTCGCTCATGAAGGCCATGATCCGCATCCAGGTGGCCACCAAGGCGAAGGTGAGGAACTAGGGCGGCGTTTCCCGGCCTTCATCATGTTCACCATCAGTTCCCACGCCATCTCGGATACCGGCCGCCGCCGTCCCGCCAACGAGGACAGCGTGGTTACGCGCCCGGCGCTGGGCCTGTTCGCCGTCTGCGACGGCATGGGCGGACACGCCGCCGGTGAGGTGGCGTCGCGCGCCGCCGCGGACACCATTGAGGCCTTCGTCCAGCATACCGACGGCGCCGACGCGACCTTCACCTGGCCGTACGGCTTCCGGCCGGACCTTGGCATCGACGGGAACCGCCTCGTTTCGGCGTTGCTGCTCGCGAACCGCGAGATCTTCCAGCGCATGGCCGACGACGCCGCGCTCAGGGGCATGGCCACCACGGCTGTGTGCCTGCTGCTGGCGAGGCCGGCGTGGTCGTCGCCATCCGGCGGCGGCGACGACGAGCCGGGGGGCGAGCCGACGTGGTCCTCGTCGGCGATGGTCGCGCACGTGGGCGATTCCCGCGCGTACCTCTGGCGCGAGGGCGTGCTCGAGCAGATCACCCGCGATCATTCCTGGGTCGAGGAACAGATCGCCTCCGGCGCGTTGTCGGAGGACGAGGCGCGGGCGCATCCGTGGCGCAACCTCGTGACGCGGGCCCTGGCCGGCGCCGAACCGCCCGACGTGGAGATCACGCCGGTGGCGCTCGAGCGCGGCGACCGCGTGCTGATCTGCAGCGACGGGCTCACCACGCCGCTGGCCGACACGGCCATTCAGGAGACGATGAACCGGCTGGCGAAGGAGCCGGTGGAGGCGCTCTGCCAGGCGCTGGTCGACGACGCCAACGCCGCCGGCGGCCCCGACAACATCAGCGTGATCGTCGTTGAGGTGGCGTAGGCCTGACGAGCGCCTCGCGCCGAGTCCCTAGCCCCTGAAGGATATGTTCAAGAATCTCGCGAATCTCCTCAAGTACCGCCAACTCATCCAGTCCATGGTGGCGCGCGAGCTGAAAGCGCGGTACCGCGGCTCGGCGCTAGGCTTCTTCTGGTCGTTCATCAACCCGCTGCTGCTGCTGGCGATCTACTCGTTCGTGTTCACCATCGTGTTGCCGAACCGGGCCGTCGGTCTCGAGCCGTACTCGCTGTTCATGTTCTGCGGCATCCTGCCCTGGACATGGTTCTCGTCGTCCCTGCTCGAGTCGTCGAACGTCCTGATTTCCGGCGGGAACCTGATCAAGAAGGTGTTGTTCCCGGCCGAGGTGCTGCCCATTGTCTCGGTGCTCTCGAACATGGTGCACTTCTTTCTGGGACTGCCGATCCTGCTGGCATTCACCATCTACTACAAACATTCGCTGGACCTGTCGGACCTGTTCTGGTTTCCGGTCGTCGTGCTCGTGCAACTCGTCTTCACGCTCGGCCTCGCGTTTGTCGTGTCGTCGCTGACCGTGCACTTCCGCGATCTGAAGGATCTGCTGTCGAACCTGGTGACATTCTGGTTCTTCGCGACACCGGTCATCTACCCGATGTCGCAGGCGGTCGCGCAGAGCGGGCCCACCGGGAAGTTGTTCCTCGACATCAACCCGATGACGCACATCATCGTGTCGTATCAGGAGCTGTTGTTCTTCCCCGGCGCGTTCGGGCACTGGAAGTGGCTCGTCGCCCTCGGCGTCGCGTCGGTCGGCCTGTTCCTGCTCGGCTACTTCATGTTCGACCGCCTGCGCGACACTTTTGCGGAAGAGGTCTAGAGGCAGCGGGCTGTGGCAGAACTAGCGCCGAGCGCCTAGTCCCTAGCCCCTGACATTGGAATGCATGCGATTGAAGTAATCGACGTCACCAAGACGTATCGCAAGTACGCGCGGCGGAAGCAGTTCGCGACGCTGAAGAGCGCCATCCTCTCGGGCACGCTCATCGGCGACCTGAAGGCCGACGAGACGTTTCACGCCCTGCGCGGCGTGTCATTCAGCGTAACGCCGGGCTGCACCTTCGGCATCGTCGGCCGCAACGGGTCCGGCAAGAGCACCGCGCTAAAGGTGGTGGCCGGCATCACCAAGCCGACCACCGGCACGTGCACGGTCAACGGCCGCATCTCAGCGCTCATCGAGCTTGGCGCCGGCTTTCACCCCGAAATCTCGGGGCGTGAGAACGTCTTCATCAACGGCATCATGCTCGGCCTCACCAAGCGCGAAATTACCCGGCGCTTCGACGAGATCGTGGAGTTCGCCGAACTCGAGGACTTCATCGACGCGCCGGTAAAGACGTATTCGTCCGGCATGTACATGCGCCTTGGCTTCGCCGTGGCCATCCACGTCGATCCGGATGTCCTCCTGATCGACGAGGTGCTCGCGGTCGGCGACGAGTCGTTCACGCACAAGTGCCTCGACAAGTTCGCCGAGTTCCGCCGCCGCGGGAAGACCGTCCTCCTGGTGACCCACTCCCTGAACCTGGTCGAGCGGTTCTGCGACGAAGCCCTGTGGCTCAACGAGGGCCGCTCGCGGGCGATGGGCGATCCGCGCCGCGTCGTGTCCGCCTACATCACGGACGTCGAGAAGCAGGAAGAACGCCACATGACCGAGATGGAGGCCAAGGCGAAGGCCTCGGCGGCAGATCAGAAGAAGGACGGGGTGGGGACCGCCGGCGTGGCTGAACCAGCGCCTAGCGCCCAGCCCCTAGCCCCTGACTCCGCGCCGCCCGTCGAAGCTCCGGCGCCTCCGCCAGACATGTTCCAGGCGACCGAGGGCCGCTGGGGCTCGCGGGAGGCCGAAATTACCCGCGTCGAACTGGTCGGCGAAGACGGCCAGCCCGCCCACGTGTTCTATTCGGGCGAGCGCGTCGAGATCCGCATGGGGCTGCGCGCGAACACGCCCGTCGCCGACTTCGTCGTCGGCATCGGCCTGTTCAACCTGGATGGCGTCTGCGCGTTCGGGACCAATACGAACATCGAGGACCTGAAGGCCGACCGGCTCGAGGGCGAAGGCACCGTGTCGTTTCACGTCGACGGCCTCGACCTGGTGGCTGGCACCTACAAACTCGATGTCGCGCTCCACAAGCTCGACGGCTATCCTTACGACTACCACCGCCTCCTTTACAGCTTTCGCGTGAAGTCGCGGACGCAGGATGCGGGCATCTACCGCCCCCGCCACGGCTGGGCGTTTTCCGGGGCGGTGTCGTTCAAGGACATGGTGTCCAGGGGGACGCCGTAGGTTGTTTCCGATCCGCGACACGGCGTGTATCCTTCGAGACCCAGGGTGTATAAGTCTTGACACCAGAGTCTCATAGAGTCACAATCTTCAGGCTGATCGCGCCACAATCTCTCCTGTTTCGAGATCCGAAGGCGCAGCCCTGAGTGCCTGGACACCCCAGGCCGTCACCAGCAGCCGCCGCATGCCCCGCGCTGTAAGTGACCGGGCGAAGCGTGTACGAATACCAGCGAATCATCTTCAAGTGGGGGCCTCCATGCCGAACCGCCGGTCCGTCTCGCTGATTGGAATTCTGGCTGCCACGGCCATGCTCACGGGCTGTGGGTGGTTCTCCGGGCCGTCCAAGCCCGTCGCGCCGAAAGGCACGGACACGTTGAAGCCGACCTACTCGGAGTACTCGGGCAAGCTCGAGCGGCTCGAGTACGACTCAAACAAGAACGGCAAGTTCGACACGTTTGCCTACATGGACGGCCTGACCGTCAGGCGCGTGGAAGTCGACGCCAACGAGGACGGCAAGATCGATCGGTGGGAGTACTACCAGGCCGGCAACAAGCTGACGAAGGTCGGCCTGTCCGGCAAGAACGACGGCGTCGTCGACACGTGGCTGTATCCAGGCGCCGACGGCCAACTTGCGAAGCGCGAGGTGTCAGCCAAACGCGACGGCACCGTGAGCCGGACCGAAACCTACACGGCGGGACAGTTGGCCAGCGCCGCGGACGACACCAATGGGGACGGCAAGGTCGACAAGTGGGAAACCTACACGAAGGGCGTGCTGACATCGGTGGCCTTCGACACCACGGGCACCGGGACACCTGACCGCCGCGTCGTCTACCTCCCGACAGGCGGGAGCCGAATCGAGAAACTCCGCTAGCACCACATCCCCGTTGAGGACTGCCATGTTGCCACTCGTTCTGCTCGATTGCCGCGAATCGACGGTCCGGGTTTTCGAAACCGCGTTGGCCGGAAGCGCCTACCGTCTCCAGCGCACGACCGGTCTCATCGAAAGCCTGGCCCTCGTCGGTCAGGAGTCCGGTGTGCTGGTGGTCGACGGTGAGTCTTCCGCGTTGGAAGCCGGATTGACCGACGCCCTGGCCTCGAACCGCCGGTTGGGGGTGATTGCGATCACAGACGGGGACGGACAGGCGCCGCGCTCCGCACGCGGCCCCCGGATCGTCACCGTCAATCCACCCCTGACGCCGGGCAGCGTCACCCGCGCGCTCGAGACCGTCGGCTTCGACGCGGAACAGGAGCCGCGGCCCGGCCAGGCAGTTGACGACGCCTCCAGCCCGGATCCGCTCGTCGATCGGTTCATGGCCGCCATCGCGCCCGCCGCCGCCGGCCGCAGCGTGCTCATCGTCGGGGAACCGGGAACCGGCCGCCACCGCCTTGCCCGCGCCATCCACCGGGCGCGCGGGGTGCCGGCCGGGCCGTTCATTGTCTCGTCGTTCGCTGGCCGCCAGCCCAACGAGGCCGATGCGAGCCTGTTCGGCTCCGCACCATCGGGCCCGGCCGCGACGCCGTCGCTGAAGACCGCCTACGAGCGTGTCATGCCCGACGGGTTGCTCCATGAGGCGCGCGGAGGAACCCTGTGCGCCGACGGCATCGCGGACCTGTCGGCGCGCACCCAGGGGCGTCTTGCGCTGGTGCTCAGGGACGAGGAAGTGGTGGTCGGCCGCTCCGCGAAACCGCAACCGCTGGATGTGCTCTTCATCGTCGTGGCCGACCCCGATCTCGAGCAGCAGGTGAGCGACGGGCGCTTCCGCGCCGACCTCTACAGGCGCCTGGCGGCGTGCCGCCTGGATATTCCGCCGCTCCGGGCCCGCCGGAGCGAGATTCCAGGCATTGCGCGGCTCATGCTCCGCGAACTGGGCCGGTCAACGGGCCGGCGGGAACTGTCACCCGCGGCGGCCAGCCTGCTGAGCGCGTTCCCATGGCGACGCAACGAGACCGACCTGCGGGAGGTGCTGCGCGCGCTTCTTGCCCAGAACCAGGGCGGCGACACGGTCATCGGCCTCGACGAGGTCCTCGAAAGCCTGCGGTTCGACGCGGGGATCGCCCCCGGCATTTCGATGGCGCCGCCGCCGAGCCTGCGCCAGGCCCGGACGCTGTTCGAGCGCGAGTACATCACCGCGGTGCTCCAGCACCACCACGGCCGGATCCCGGAGGCCGCCAGGGCCCTGGGCATCCAGCGCACGAACCTTTATCGAAAGCTCCGGTCCTTGAGCGTCGGGCCTCCAGGGGGCCTGCGGGTGCGCCGGGCCGGGGGCTGACCCTGGACTCTGACTCGAAATGCTTGACCAGTAGAGGCTTTTTGCCGATACTAAGACAGACAGAATTCGCACAACGGAGAAAAACCATGCTCAGGCAGCTTGCAGCAAGCGTGCTCGTCGTCGCGTTGATGTTCAGCGGCATGCCGACCGTCGCCATGGCGGCCGTTCGCCAGGACACGAAGATCGACGGCACCGTCCTCGACAAGAACGGCAAGCCGATGGCGAACGCCTGCGTCCAGTTGAAGAGCTTGGACTCGGGGCAGGTCACGGCGAGCGGCAAGTCCGCCGCTGACGGCAAGTACGCGTTCGAGGGCGTGAAGGCCGGCAACTACGTCGTCGAAGTGCTCGACGCCAGCTGCAAGAACGTCGTGGCGACCAGTGCGGCCCTGACAGCGGCGGCTGCGGGCGGCGCCCTGACCGGTATTGGCGTCACGGTTGGCGCGGTCGGCGCCGCCGCCGGTGCCAGCTTCTTCGCCAGCACGGCTGGCATCCTCCTGATGGCGGGCGTCGGCGCGGGCATCGTGGCTGTCGTGGCGAACAGGAACGAGGCCAGCCCGACGAAGTAGTGATGGCCGCGCCACGCGAGACAATCCGGGCACCGCGGGCCGTACAGCCGGCCCGCGGTCGCTCGACACGCAGCCGCACGACAATCCTCCAGCGAACGCACCAGGTTTTCCCGCGTGCCGTCGTCCGACGCTGACCTCAGCCGCCGAAGCAATCAGAGGGTCCTGGTGTTGACATCGATCAGGCGACGCGCCGCAACGCGATTGTCCGGCGTCGTCGCGGCGCTCCTGCTTTCGGCGACAGCGGTGTTCGCACAGACCGAACTGCCCGCCCCTCCGTCGAAGCACTGGGGTCAGGTGAAGTTCGGATCGGTCTACATCACGCCCAACGTCGCCCTGACGCACATTGGCGTAGACACCAATGTCACGAACTCCTCCGGTGAACAGGCAGCGGACTTCACGTTCACGATCCAGCCCAACGTTGAAACCGTCTTTGCCGGCCGGAAGCTGTACGCGAAGGTGACGCCGTTTGTGAATGCCATCTACTTCCATACGTTCGACCGGTATCGAACCATGGACCCCGGTATCCGGTTGCACGTCGAATTCCCGATCGGCAAGACCCGGGTGTTCTCCGACGATTCATACATCTACTCGTACACGCGCCCCAACTTCGAAATCGATCAGCGTCTTCGGCGACGGACCGGCGAGGTTGGGCTCGGCGTCGAGTACCCCCTCACGCCACGAGTCGACCTGACAGTGCAAGGACGCGCCTTCAGAACCGATTACGACGACGCGTCGTATAACGGCACGAACGTCTCGACAACGATGGATGAACGCCGCGAGGAACTGCGCGGCGTGGTTGGCTACGATCTGTCGAATTTCACGAACATCTTCGCCACGATCTGGTGGGTCAACGACTACTTCCCCAACGACCGCCGCCGCGACAGCAACACGCGGAGCGTCGGCGGCGGGTTCCGCTTCAACCGCCGTGCCCTGCTGCGGGGCGAGGTGGAAGCCGGGTACATGCTGTTCGACATCCCGTCCGGGATCGCCGAGAGCTATCACGGGCTGTACACGAAAGGCACGCTGGGGTTGACGTTCAAGGACCGGACGACGCTGGACTTCTACACCAGCCGGCTTCCGACGTACTCCTATTCGGAAGCGGCCGTCTACTACATTGCGAGCACCTATTCGGCGAACGTCCGCCGGGCGATCGGCTCACGGTTCGACCTCTCGATGATGTTCTCCTATCTGGGGAACAGCTATGCGGGCGGACAGAAGAACAACGAGATTACGAGGGTCTACGAACCGAGCGTGGGCTACTCGGTGGGCAAAGGCGTGCGGGTGGGTTTCTACGCCTCCTATTGGGACCGGCACTCGGAATTCAACGCCAGCCGCGATTACAACAGTTGGCGGTTCGGCATCCGGATTACCACGCCATTTGTGACAGTCAACGAGAGCGGCGCTTTCGTCAACGGGATTCAGCCATGACACCCCAGGGCTTCGTGCGTGTTGGTGGAACGCTGGCGGCACTCGCCGCGTTCTTCCTGCTTCTGACATTCGCCGGTGTGGCGCTGGCGGGCCCGCAGGCCGCGCCAGCCGCACAGGTTCCCGCCCGGGGAAACCAGGACCCTGGCGCCTACCAGATCAGCCGTCAGGACGTGCTGAACATCACGGTGTTCGAGCAGCCTGAACTGAACGGCAAGTACACGGTGGATTCCGACGGCAGCCTGGCGTTTCCCCTTGTCGGACGCGTGCGCGCGGCCGGAAGCACGGTCCGCCAGGTCGAGACCGAACTCCGGAGACTGCTCGCCGACGGCTTCTTCAAGGACCCCCACGTCAGTGTCACGCTCGACCAGTTTCGCGGCAGGCGCGTCTTCGTGTTCGGCGGCGTCAGCGCGCCGGGCATGTACCCGCTGCCGGACGGCGCGACATTGATCGAGATTCTCGCCAAGGCTGGCTATGCCGGCGCCTCCGAGGTTGTCGTGGTTCGCACGCCGGGTGCGACAGGGCCCGTCCTGCCAAGTGACAACGGCAATTCGCAGGTCATTCGCGTCAACCTGCGCGAGTTGGAGAAGGACGTCGAGGACGGCGTCCTGTCGCGCAACGTCATGCTGCAGGACGCCGACACGATCTACGTGCCGCGCGTGGACCGCAACCGCGTGTTCGTCAGCGGCGAGGTCAAGAACCCCGGCGCCTACTCGGTGCCGGAAGGCACGACGGTGCTTCAGTTGCTCTCGCTGGCGGGGGGGGTCACCGAGGCGGCGTCCACCAGCCGCATCAAGATCATCCGCATCGTGGACGGCAAGAAGAAGGAGATCAAGGTCAAGCTCGAAGGCCTGGTCGCGCCGGGCGATACGGTGGTTGTTCCCACGAGGTTCTTCTAGATGGCCGTCACGTCAGGACCCACGCCGCCGATCGACCCGCTGCAGCCCCAGATTTCCCTCGACGGCGCGCCCGCCGGCGGCCAGGCGCCCGGGCAGGGGCACGGCGGAGCCTCCGGCCAGCGGGGCTACGGCTACGGGTATGGGTATCCAACGTCGCCAGCCGCCGGCGCGGGCTTCGAGATGGCGCACCTGCAGGACTACCTCAAGATCCTGTACCGGCGCCGGTGGATCGCCATCACGGCGTTCCTGGTCGTGGCCGTCACCGCCGCGGCGTATAGCTACACGCGCGTGTCGATCTACTCGTCGAGTGCGCGGCTCCTGCTCATGTCCCAGCGTGAGAGCTTCGGCCTGAAGAACACGCCGGGCGCGTTCGATTCCCCGGCGGGCTATCAGACGCAGTATGCCCTCCTCGGCAGCCGGTGGGTCGCCCGGCACGCGATGGAGACCCTCGGGATGCTGAAACCGCGGGCCGCGAACGCCAACGCGGGCGGAGAGACCGCTGACGGAAACAGCCTGGCCACCTCGCTCGCCGACGAGTCGCCAGAGGAAGCCGGCGCCATCAGCGGGTTTCTCGGGGGCCTGACGATTCTGCCGGTGGCCAGCAGCGGCCTGGTCGACGTGATCTACTCGTCGGGCGATCCCAAGATCGCGGCCGAACGGGCGAACGCCGTCGCGGTGGCCTACGTGAGGCAGACGGTCGAACTGCGGACGAAGGCCAGCAGGGAGGCGTCGAGTTGGCTCACCGACCTGCTGACCGATCAGCGCTCGAAAGTCGCTGCCGCCGAGCAGGCCCTGCAGCGCTATCGCGAACAGCACAACGTCATCGGCGGCGACGACAGCAGCAACCCGCTCGTGCAGAACCTCGGCGAGTTGGCAACCGCCGCGACCAGGGCAAAGACGGATCGGATCGAGAAGGAAAGCCTCTACCGCCGGCTGCGTGCGGTTCAGGACAACCCCGCGGCCCTCGAGTCGTTCCCGGCCGTCATCAACGACCCGGGCGTGCAGAAAGCCAGGAACGACCTCCAGCAGCTGGAGAGCCAGTACGCGGCCATGTCCGACAAGCTCGGCGAGCGCCACCCCGATCTGATCAAGACGCGCGACGCGATGCAGGTGGCTCGCGGGCGCCTGAACGTCGCCATGTCGCGAGTGGCGGAGACGCTCCAGAACGAGTTGCAGTCCGCCCAGACGACCGAAGCGAGCATGTCCCGGGTCTTCGAGAGCCAGAAGAACCAGGCGCTCGCGGCCAACCGAGGCGGGGTCCAGCTCGCGGTCCTCATCCGCGACCTCGAGAGCAACCGGCAGATCTACGACAGCCTGGTCAGGCAGTCCCGCGAACTCGACATCTCGGGCGAGATCCGGATGAACACGGCGCTGATCCTCGAGAACGCCAGGGTTCCCGGCGGGCCGGTCTACCCGAACCACCGCAAGAACCTGCAATTCGGGTTTGTCGGCGGCCTGATCATCGGCATCGGCCTCGCCTTCTTCTTCGAGTACCTGGACAGCCGCATCAAGTCGCCCGACGAAATCAAGAAGCACCTGGGCATCCCGTTTCTCGGTCTCGTGCCGGTGGTGTCGGTGAAGGACAAGGCGAGTGCGCCAGACCCGACCGACCCGGGCTTCGGCGAGGCGTTCCGGGGCATCCGCACCAATGTCATCTTCTCGTCAGCCGCCCAGGGCACGCAGACCATCGTGGTCACGAGCACGATGCCGTCGGAAGGCAAGACGGTCGTCTCGTCGAACCTCGCCATGTCGATCGCCGAGACCGGGCAGCGCGTGCTGCTCATCGACGCCGACATGCGCCGCCCGCGCGTCCACGAGGTCTTCGGGATGCCGCAGGAACCGGGCCTCTCGAACCTGCTCGTCGGCACGGTCAAGCCTGCCGAGGCGCTCCGCCATACGAAGGTCAAAGGCCTGCACGTGATTACGGCAGGACGGACGCCGCCGAACCCCGCGGAGTTGCTCGGGTCGAAACGGTTCCGCGACTTTCTCGTCGCGCTCAAGGACCACTTCGACTGGGTCATCATCGACACCCCGCCGGTGCTGGCCGTGTCGGATGCGCCCGTCGTCGCGCACAACGCCTCCGGCGTCGTCTTCGTCATGGCCGCCGGCCAGACCTCACGGCACAACGCGCGCGTCGCGGTCGAGCAGTTGCAGAACGCCCGGGCGAACATCCTCGGCGCCGTGCTCAACCGCGTGGAGCTCAAGCGGCACAGCTACTACTACTCGAAGTACTACCGGAAGGACTACGCGAAGTACTACCGCAAGACCACGCCAGGGGCGGAGGCGTAACGGCCGCAACGCGGCCACCCGCCTGACAGATCGTGCCTGATCCAACCGGCAACTGGGACGTCTCGATCCGCCCCGCGGGGTGGTGGCCGGGCGTCGGCCTGCGCGACGTCTGGGCGCACCGGGACCTGCTGTACTTTCTCGTCCGCCGGGATCTGACCGTCCGCTACAAGCAGACCGTGCTCGGCGTCGCCTGGATCGTGCTCCAACCGGTGCTCACGATGGCGGTGTTCGCCGTGTTCTTCGGCCGCGTCGTGAACGTCCCGTCGGATGGGATTCCCTACCCGCTCTTCGCCTATTCGGGGCTGCTGCCCTGGATGTTCTTCTCGCGGGCCGTCACCCAGGCCACGGCCAGCCTCGTGTCCAGTTCGAACCTGATCACGAAAGTCTCCTTTCCGCGCCTCGTGATCCCGACCGCCACCGTCCTGGTGTGCCTCGTCGATCTGGCCGTGATGTGCGTCGTGCTGATCCCGCTGCTCTTTGCCTACGGCGTCCCCGTGCTGACGTGGCACATGCTGCTGCTTGCGCCCGCGCTCGCGCTGGCGGTCGTCGTCACGCTCGGCATCAGCTTCTGGCTGTCGAGCCTCAACGTGAAGTACCGCGACGTGGCGTCCATCATCAGCCTCGGGCTGCAATTGGGGATGCTGGCGACGCCGGTCATCTACCCGTTCAGCATGGTCCCGGAGCGGTGGCGGCCGTGGCTGGCGCTCAACCCGCTGGTCGGCGTGACCAACGCCACGCGGTCAGCGCTCTTCTCGCTTCCCCTGGACGCGGCCAGCGTCGAGACATCAGTGCTCGTCTCCCTGCTCCTCTTGGTCTCGGGCGTCATCGCATTCAGGCACCTCGAGACGAACTTCGCCGACGTCGTCTAAGCCCCGCACGAGACTGATGCCACCCGTTATCCGCGTCGAAGGCCTCGGAAAGCGCTACACGTTAGGCGCCCGCGGCGAAGCGCCGACCACCCTGCGGCAGGGGCTCGGGCACATGGCGAGGCGTGGAGTCGCAGCGCTCATGGGTCGGGGAAGGCCCGCCGAGCAGATTTGGGCGCTCCGGGACGCGACCTTCGACGTGGACCAGGGCGAGGTGGTCGGCATCGTCGGGAGAAACGGCGCCGGAAAGTCGACGCTACTGAAACTGCTGGCGCGCATCACTCCGCCCACGGCGGGCCACGCCGTGCTGAAAGGGCGGCTGGGCAGTCTCCTCGAGGTTGGGACCGGCTTTCATGCCGAACTGACTGGTCGAGAGAACGTATTCCTGAGCGGCGCCATTCTCGGCATGCGCCGGCACGAAATCCTCTCGCGTTTCGACGAGATCACGGCTTTCGCCGAGATCGACGCGTTTCTCGACACGCCCGTGAAGCGGTACTCGAGCGGGATGTACCTGAGGCTGGCCTTCGCGGTCGCCGCGTACCTGCCAACCGACATCCTGCTGGTCGACGAGGTGCTGGCCGTCGGCGACTGGGCGTTCCAGAAGAAATGCCTGGGCGCCATGAAGGACACCGTGCGCGGCGGCCGCACGGTGCTCTTCGTCAGCCACAACATGACCGCCGTGAACGCGCTCTGCAGCCGGGCCATTCTCGTCGACAACGGCCGGGTAACGCGGGCCGGACCGACCGACGAAGTGTCGTCGGCGTACATCAACAGCCAACCGGGGGCCGCAGACCCTTCGCGCACCCACGGCGTCTCGATCAACCGGCAGGTCATCGACCGGGGCGCCCGGGAGGAGTTCCGCTACACCGATGTCGAGGTCTGGAATTCGACCCGCCCGGGCGAAGCACCGGCCTCCGGCGACGGGTTGCGAATCCGGTTGACGTATGCGTCGGCGGCCGGCGTCCTGGCCCCCGCCTTCACGGTGGTCGTCAAGGACGTGTTTGGCGCGAGGCTGTTCGACTTCAGTTCAACGCCCGTCAGCGGCTTCGAGATTCCCTCGCTCGCTCGCGCAGGCTGCGCCGAACTGGACCTGCCGTCACTGCCGCTAGGGGCCGGCCGGTACTACATCGACATCGGGCTGGTACGCAGCCGCGTCGAGTGGCTGACCAGGCTCGAGGAAGTCGCGTGCATCGACGTGGAACCCCGCGACGTGTACCGCAGCGGCTTCGCCGTGACGTACAGCGTGAGCCCGGTGCTGGCCGCGCACTCGTGGACCCACACCCCGGACGCTCCGAAGCCGTGACGCAGTATCGGCCAGGGCTTCTGGGAGAATCGAGCGTACTGGGGCGTCCCCCGCTGCTCAAGCGTTTGTACCTGCGCTGGTTCGGGATTCCGGATGTCCGAACTCACTTGACGGGCGCCTACTTGCTTCCCGCTATGGTTCGGCTCGGGAGCGGAAGCATCCTCGATGTGGGTTGCGGCAGCGGATTGCTGACCTGTCTGGTCGCATCGTCCCTCCCGGAGGCTCGCGTTTCCGGGTGGGACCGAGACGCAGCGGCCATCGACTACGCCCGCAGGCTGGCGTCGGCCCACGAGGTCGCCAACGCGACGTTCGAAGCGGTTGACGCGGAGCACTCGGACTACGGTGCCGAGCCTCGCTTCGCCGCGGTGACCTCACTCGCGGTCCTCCAGTTCGTCAGCGACGTGCCGGGAATGCTGGCCAGGTTCTGCGGTCTGCTTCTCCCCGGGGGACATCTCGTTCTTCAGGTGCCAGCCGCGAATCCCCCGGTGAGCTTCTTCATGCGCGCCGCGATGTTCGGGAAGCGGTTGCCGGATTTCCACGAGGCACGGGGGGGCTTTTCGGAGGCCGAATGCCGCACGATGATCGCGTCGGCAAATCTTGATCTGGTCGAGTTGACCCCCATCATCAAGGGTCCGACCAGGATTGCGAAGGACCTCTTCTACCTGGCGCTCTCGATCCACCGCAGCCTTGCCGTGATGGTCTGCCCGCTGCTGAACTGGATCACCGTCCACGACCCGGGCTATCGGGGCGCTGGTGCCGGGTACTTCATCGTGGCGCGGAAACCGTCATCGTGAGCACGTGAAGCCGACGCTCCTGTTCTTCGTCACAGCCCTCTCGGCAACCGGCGGCGGTCAGCACGCGCTCGCCAGGCTGGCGTGTGAACTCACGAACAGAGGCTACAGAGTCATCGTCTTCACCAGGCCGCCGTTCACTTCCGAACACCGCTACGTGCAATGGCTCCGGGAGGCGGGCATCCCCGTACACGTCTGGCCACTGGCCATCGGCAACGCAGTTGGGCGATTCGTCCAGAAAGCCGCCGGATGGAGCCTGGCTCTGCCGTACGCGGCCGCGAAGGGACGCAGTGTCGCGGCTGGCCGGCAGGCCGGGGAGTCGCTGTGGCACTCGTACCTGGCGGCACGGGAGCGCCGGCGCATTCTGGCAAGCCTCGACGAGGCGTTGCCCTCCCACGGCGGGGCCATTCTGCACGTATGGGGGCCGGCCACGTTGACGCCCAGCCTTCTGGCATGGGCCTCGTCTCGAAACGTACCCGCGGTCTATCACGAGATGGGGGAGGCGGACGAACCGTACGTCGACACCTGGCGGCTTCAGGACACGATCGCTGCGCTGGGCGCCGCCGATGCCGTCATCTGCAGTTCGCCGCGCGTCGAAGCCGGCATTCGCTCGGTCTACGGGTACACGGGCCCTGTCTCGGCGATCCCGTTCCTGATTGCCGATCCCGGCGACGACTGGCACAAAGCCTCACGCAACGGCGCCGGGATGACCATCGGCGTCATCGGCCGCCTCGTGCCGCACAAGCGCCACACCGACCTGATGGACGCCGTCGCGTTGTTGCGAGAACGGGGCATCGGCGCCAACCTCCTGATCGCCGGCGACGGTCCGCATCGCGCATTCCTCGAGCAGTACCGCGACGACCGACGCCTCCAGGATCACGTGCAGTTCACCGGCGAGTTCGAGAGCCTCGCCGACGTCATGTCGAATATCGACATGTTTGCCATCACCTCGTCTTCCGAATCGCAGTGCATGCCGATTGCGGAGGCCATGTCCTATGGCAAGCCCGCCGTCGTCGCGGATTCCGGAGGCATGCCGGACTTCGTCGACCACGGGCAGACGGGGCTGGTTGTGCCGCTGGGCGACATCGCCGCGTTGACCGCCGCCCTGGGGCGGCTCGTCACGGACCCCGAACTGCGCCAGGCAATGGGTCGCCGCGCCAGGGAGGTGTATCTCGAGCGGTACACGCCGGCACGGATCGTGGCCGCCATCGAACAGGTGTACGAACGCGTCGGCGCGCGGGCGGAATCCCCCTCATGCTGAGAACGCTGGCCTACCTTGCCCGCGAAGCCAATTCCAACGCCGCGACACGCGCGGCCGCGCTGGCCGATATCGGTCCGCCCCCGCCGGACCTGGCGACCACGGACCAGCGGATTTCGGCCGCGGTCCGCTATCTGTGCGAGGCCCAGGATGCGTCCTCGGAAGGCGGCGTCTCCTATGGCTACGACCTTCGGACTGGCTGGGCGGCGCCGTACCCCGAAACCACGGGCTACATCGTCACAACCCTGATCGACTGCGCCGAGGCCCTTGCCGCACACCAGTTGATGACGAGCCCGGACGACCTTCGGCAGCGCGCCGCACGCCTCGTCGACTGGCTGATGTCGATCCAGATGCCGTCCGGCGCCATCCAGGGCGGCACGATCGCCGTCGCGCCGCTCGGGACGGTCTTCAACACCGGGCAGGTGCTGGACGGATGGTGCCGTTTCTACCGCGCCCAACCCGATCGCGGGGTCCTCGCCGCCATCGAACGCGCCGCCCGTTGGATGACCTCGCTGCAGGACGACGACGGCTGCTGGCGGAAGGGCCTGTCGCCGCTGTTGCGCCAGAACCCGGCCACTTACAACGCGCGCAGCGCCATGGCGCTCTACGAGGCCGGCGTGATCCTCGACAGCGAACGCCTGCGCGCGGCAGCTCGGCGGAACTTCGACTGGGTGCTGGCGCAGCAGCAGGACTCAGGATGGTTCGCCAACAACGGGCTCTACGACAACGTGCGGCCGCTCACGCATGCCATCGGCTACACGATGGAAGCGCTCGAGCACATGTGGCGGTCGGTTCGCGACGAGCGGTATCTCGAGGCCGTGCGCAAGGCCTCACGCGCGCTGATGGCCGCCGTCAGGCCGAACGGGTACCTCGCTGCACGCTTCGACCGCGACTGGCGGGCCTGGGCGAAGTCGAGCTGCCTCACGGGTTCCTGCCAGATGGCGCTGGTGTGGTACCGCCTTGCGACGACGGTAGACGATCCCGGCTACCGGCAGACCGCCGACCGGGTCATGGGCTTCGTGCGGCGCACCCAGGAAACGGGGTGGCCGGAAGTCGATGCCGCTGGCCACAGCGGAGTGGGCGCGGCCATGGGCGCCATCAAGGGGTCGTACCCCGTCTTCGGCCGCTACGAGCCCTATTCCTACCCGAACTGGGCGACGAAGTTCTTCCTCGACGCGATGCTCGCCGGGCGATCGCTGCCGGAGAGAGACAAGCCTCCCACGGCGAGCGCACCCCCCGTCGTTGTCTGGCCGCCGGCTCCTGTCCGGCCCGATGACCCGCCCCCGGCGCGTGGGCTGTCCGTGGCCTACGTCGTCGAGTCGTACCCCACGTTCGTGGTGAACGAGATGCTCGCCATGCGCGCCCTGGGCGCCGACGTGATCGTGCTGAGCGCGTTCCGGCCGCTGCCAGAGTCCGACCCGGAACGCGAGAAACTCCGGGAGGAGGCCCTGTATTTCCCGGCCGGGTATCGCGGGGTCGTGCGGGTGATGCTGGCGCATCTCTGGCGAAACCCGTCCGACGTGATGTCCACCGGCGCGCAGTTGATCCGGCATGGCCAGGGAGTCCGCATGATGTTACTCGCCGGGTGGCAGGCCAGTGAAATCAGGCGGCGGGGCAGCACGCACGTGCACGCGACCTTCGGCACGCGGACCACCGTGCTGGCCTACGCGGTGAGCCGGCTGGCGGGAATCCCGTTCAGCTTCACCACGCATGCCTACGACGTCTTCCGCCCCAACCCGACGCTCGCCTGGAAGACTCGCGCCGCCGGTT
>Ga0315271_10000943_pt1 | contig 17103 bp, 11 predicted proteins | sample C3_top_MG_FD_204664 | JGI IMG/M metagenome (GOLD analysis project Ga0315271, IMG submission 204664) | Sediment microbial communities from Yellowstone Lake, YNP, Wyoming, USA - C3_top | ecosystem: Environmental > Aquatic > Freshwater > Lake > Sediment | place: USA: Wyoming | collected 2017-08-01
CCCAAATCACGACGGGCGGCCATCACTGGCCGCCCGTCGTCCCATCGTGTCGACTACTTCTTGTTGATCTGGTCCTGCCCCTTCTTGAGGAACGGAATGCCGTTCTTCATCCAGTCGGGCTCGGGCTGGCCGAGCAGCTTGGCCCCGAAGAACGCCTGCATCTTGGCGTCAATGTCCTTCTGGTTGGCGCGCTTGGTCGGGTTGTGCTCGTCGCCGTTGTACACCACCAGGTACGCTTCCTTCTGCAGGCGGCGCATGGCGGAGTAGAACTCGATGCCCTGGTACCACGGCACCGCGCCGTCGTTGTCGTTGGCCATGAAGAGCACCGGCGTGGTGACGCGGTCGAGCTTGAAGAGCGGCGAGTTCTCGATGAAGCGCTCGGGGTACTGCCACAGCGACCCGCCGATGCGGCTCTGCGAATGCTCGTACTGCATCTGGCGCAGCAGGCCGCTCTGCCAGCGGATGCCGCCATACGCCGACGTCATGTTCACGACGGTCGCATTCGGCACCGCCGCCGAGAACATGGTGGTGGCCGTGATGACGTACGCGGTCTGGTACCCGCCCCACGATTGGCCGGTGATGCCGAGCCGCTTGGGATCCACGAAGCCGCGCGCGATGAGCGACTTCACGCCGGGGACAATCGCCTTGACCGCGCTCGGTCCGGGGTAGCCGTCGGTGTAGACGATGTCGGGGAAGAACAGCAGGTACCCCAGCGCGTTGTAGACCACCGGGTTCACGTTGTTGCGCCCGGCCGGCGGCACGTAGTTGTGCAGGCCGTCGGAGAGGCGCTCGTAGAAGTACGCGATGAGCGGGTACTTCTTGTTCGGGTCGAAGCCTTCGGGCTTGTAGAGCATGCCCTGCAGCGGGACACCGTCGTCGTTGAGCCAGCTGACCAGCTCGACGCTGCCGCGCGGATACTCGCTTTCCTGCGGGTTGGCGTTGGAGATCTTGCGCACCGCGCCGATGGCCGAGCCGGTCCACAGGTCGGGGAACTCGCGGTACGTCTGCTGCGTCATCAGGAACTGGTCGGCCTTCCGCGCCTTCTGCAGCGCGCCGTAGTTCTTGGGGCCCATCACGATGCTCGCCGGCGCCGCACTGGCGCCCAGCTTGGCCGTGGCGTAGCCGCTTTCCTTGTTGTCGTTGTTGAACGCGCGCAGGTACAGCGGGTCCGCGGGATCGAGGAACCGGTCCTCGGTATCGAGGTTGACCACGCGATAGGTGATGTCCTTCGCGCGTCCGGCGCCGGCCGTGAGGTTCTTTGGCGCGACCACGCCGGCCGGGTCCACTTCCCACACGTCATAGCGGTCGTAGACGAGCACGCGCGCGTCGTCCTTGGTCCATCCGCCGAGCCCGTACGGGGGCGGCGTGTCGGGCATGTCGAATTCCTCATTGACGAGCTTCACGTCCTTCATGCCCGCCGAGATCTCCACCTTCTTGTTGCCGACGGTGGCATGCGACCACCACTTGCCGTCCTGGAAGTACGTGACGTACCTGGCGCCCGGCGACAGCTGCGCGCCGCCGTCGAGGTGCTTGGCGATGAGCGTCCGCGCGCCGGTGGTGGCGTCGAGCAGGAAGGCATCGCTGCCTCCCTCGCCCCACGTGGACTCGACGGCGTACTGCACGGGGTTCATGGCGACCGCCACGCGGCCGTTGTCGGCCATCGTTACCTGCGCCAGCGAGTCGTTGCCCAGCTTGGCCCACTTCCTGGTGGCCGGCTGGTAGACCGCGGCCCACGTGCGATTGCGCTCGCGGTTCGCGTTCACCTTCTGCATGGGCATGATCTGCGTGTCCTTGTAGTGCCACAGATCGTAGATCGCCTTGTCCACCAGCGAGTCGGCCGGAATGGAGTCAATGGGCAGCGGGGCCAGCGCGAACTGCAGCGCGCTGCCGTCGCGCACGAAGTCCACGCGGCCGCGGTCGGCCACCAGCTGGTCGGCGCCGACCATCGCGGCATCCACGACCTTGGTGGCCACCACCGGCCCCTTCTGGCCCTTGGCCGGCACGAGCGACGCGTAGTAGAGCGCGTACTTGGGCTTGGGCGCCGCAGCGTCATCGCGGTCGCTCACGAAGGCCACCTGCGTGCCCTTGCGGTCGATGGCGAGCGACTTGTAGTTGCCCTTGCCCGCCGCCAGCGTCGTGACCGCCCCCGTGGCGAGGTCGCGCACATGCACGCCGGTCTTGGCGGTGTCGGCCGAAGTCGTGGTGTACGCGAGCAGCCGCTCCGCCTCGTCGAACAGGTACGACGTGACGTCGTCAATCTTCACTTCCTGTCCGGTCGTGAGGTCGCGCAGCATGAGCGGTGCGCCGGGTTCGTTGCGCGCTCCTGCCGCGCCCCCCCGCGCGCCGCCACGGCCGCCAGCCGCTCCGGCCGCCGGCGCGCCGCCGCCCGTGGACGGCGTGGCGCTGTCGGCCTCCATCAGGTACGCGAGGTACTTGCCATTCTCGCGGGCAAAGCGGAACGAGCGCACGCGGGGAATCACCTGCGCCTTGCCGTCGGCGAGGTTCACCACGGTCAGCGAGGTGCGCGGCGCAGGCAGCGCCCGCGGCTTGGCCTTGCGGGCGGCCTCGAAATCGGCGCGCGGTGCATACGTAATGAAGGCGGCCACGCGTGAGCTCGCCGAGAACTGGGCGGGCGGCGCGCTGAACTGCGCGGCGGAATCGGCCGCCGGCATCAGCTGCGGACGCCCGGTGTAGCCCCGGGCAAACCGCCACTCGGCGTCTCCACCCGTCGCGCGCACGACGACTTCGCCGTCGCCCACCACCGGGCTCTGCGTGTAGATGGCGAACTTGCCGTCGGGCGACAGCGTGGCCCCCGAGATAGTCCGCCAGAGGTCGTAGGTGTCCTGCGTGACCGGCTTCTTGGACTGCGCCGCGAGCGGCGCCGCCAGGAAGAAGACGAAAGCGAGCTGCCACAGGGTCGGGAACGCGCGTCGCGTGGGCTTCATCGCGGAGTGGGGTTTGGGAGTTATCTTCCCAGCGTTGGGCGCTGGTCGTGCTGGACTAGTTTACGGCCCGACGGCCCATTCCGCTGTCCCCGGAGCCATGAAACGCATACTCGGCTACTTCCTGCGCGGCCTGGTGCTCACCGTCCCCCTCGTGGTGACGGTCTGGGTCTGCTACTCCGTGTTCCAGAAGGTCGACGGCTGGCTGGGCATCAGCATTCCGGGTGTCGGCTTCGTGACGACGCTGCTGCTCATCACCTTCATCGGCATCCTGGGCTCGAGCCTCCTCACGCGATCGGCCGTGGGCTACCTCGAGGACCTGCTGAACCGCCTGCCGTTCGTGCGGCTGCTCTACACGTCCACCAAGGACCTGCTGAGCGCCTTTGTGGGCGAGAAGAAGCGGTTCGGCCAGCCGGCCATGGTGTCGCTCGGCGCGGACGGCAACATCAAGCTGCTGGGTTTCCTCACGCAGGCCTCGGCCGACCGGCTGGGCGTGGACAAGTCCGTGGTGGTGTACGTGCCGCATTCGTATGCGTGGTCCGGCCAGCTGCTGGTGGTGCCCTCGACCCTCGTGACCCTGCTGCACACGGACAGCGCCGAGTTCATGGCGTTCACGGTGTCGGGCGGCGTCACGGAGTTTCCGGAGCTGAGGCCGTAGCCGCGATTCCCATCTCAACCCCGCCTGCCATGATGATGCGTTCCCTGCTGCTGCTCGGTTGCCTTGCCTCGATTGCTTCGGCCCAGTCGCGCGACAGCCTGGTGCTGCTGCGACCGCAGGCGGTGTGGGACGGCACCAGCGATACGCCGAAGAGCGGATGGACCGTCCTGGTGCGCGGCGACCGGATTGCCGCGGCCGGGCCATCGGCCGAGGTCGGCGCGCCGAAGGGCGCCACGGTGATTGACCTGCCCGGCACCACGCTGATTCCCGGCATGATCGAAGGGCACTCGCACCTGTTCCTGCATCCGTACAACGAGGCCGCGTGGAACGACCAGGTGCTGCGTGAACCGCTGGCGCTGCGCACGGCGCGCGCCGTGAATCACGCGCGCAGCACGCTGCTTGCCGGCTTCACCACGGTGCGCGACCTCGGCACCGAGGGCGCCGGGTACGCCGACGTCGGGCTGAAGCAGGCCATTGAGCAGGGCATCGTGCCGGGGCCGCGCATGGTCGTCACCACGCGCGCGATGCTCGTGACGGGAAGCTATGCGCCCCGCCGCACGGACTTCAGCTTCGACCCGCCGCAGGGCGCCGAGGAGGCCGACGGCATTGACGGCGTGATGCGCGTGGCGCGCGACCAGATTGCGCACGGCGCCGACTGGATCAAGGTGTACGCCGATTACCGGTGGGGACCGCGCGGCGAGACGATGCCGACGTTCACGGAGGCCGAGCTGCGCGCGATTGTCGAGGCGGCCAAGTCGAGCGGACGCGCCGTGGTGGCGCACGCCAGCACGCCCGAGGGGATGCGGCGCGCCATCGTGGCCGGCGTGGAGACCATTGAACACGGCGACAACGCCACCGACGAGACGTGGAAGTTGATGGCGCAGCACGGCGTCGTGTTCTGTCCCACACTCGCCGCGGGTGACGCCACGCGGCAGTACGCCGGGTGGAAGAAAGGCACGGACCCCGAGCCGGCGTCCATCACCGCCAAACGCGCGTCGTTCAAGGCCGCGCTCGCGGCGGGCGTGACGATGTGCATGGGCGGCGACGTCGGCGTGTACCCGCACGGCGACAACGCGCGCGAGATGGAGATGATGGTGGACTACGGCATGACGCCGCTGGCCGTGATGAAGGCCACGACGTCGGGCAACGCGAAGATGCTGCACTGGGAGAGTCGCGTGGGGCGCGTGGCACCGGGACTGCTGGCGGACCTGGTGGCCGTTGTCGGCGACCCGACGCGCGACATTCACGCCGCGCGCAGGGTGTCGTTCGTGATGAAGGGTGGACTCATTGAGCGGAGCCGGTAACCATGACGCGTCATCAGCCTGTTCGCCGATTCGTCCAGCTCACGCTGGTGTTGGTCGTTGCCGTGGTCGCCATTGCCGCCGGGCGTGCGGCACCGCGACTGCCGAACGGACTTGCCCTCACGCCGCCGATGGGCTGGAACAGCTGGAACCACTTTGGCTGCAACGTGAGCTCCACGCTCATTCGCGGCGTGGCCGACGCCATGGCCGCGAACGGCATGAAGGACGCCGGCTACCAGTACGTCGTGATTGACGACTGCTGGCAGGTGGGCCGCGATGCCCGCGGCGTCATTGTCGCCGACTCGGTGCGCTTTCCCGGCGGCATCAAGCCGCTGGCCGACTACGTGCACTCCAAGGGGCTGAAGTTCGGCATCTACACCGACGCCGGACGCCGCACGTGCGAGGGACGCGAGGGGAGCTACGGCCACGAGGAGCAGGACGCGCGCACGTATGCCGCCTGGGGCGTGGATTACGTGAAGATTGACTGGTGCAACGCCGAGGGCATTGACGCGCCCACGGAGTACGCCAAGCTGCGCGACGCGCTGGCCCGGAGCGGGCGCCCGATCGTCTTCAGCATCTGCGAGTGGGGGCTGAACCGCCCGTGGGAGTGGGCGCCCGCCACGGGCAACCTGTGGCGCACCACCGAGGACATCGCCGACCGCTGGGACAGCATGATTGCCAATTTCGACCTGTCGTCGCAGTACTGGAGCGTCGCACGCCCCGGGGCCTGGAACGATCCCGACATGCTCGAGGTGGGCAACGGCGGCCTGTCGCGCGACGAATCGCGCGCGCACATGAGCCTCTGGGCCATCGCCGCCGCGCCGCTGATTGCCGGCAACGACGTGCGCGCCATGGACGACTCGTCGCGCGACGCGCGCATTGCCCGCGAGGTCCTGCTGAACCGCGAGGTGATCGCGGTGAACCAGGACTCCCTGGGCGTGCAGGGCCAAATGATCGGCAACTCCCGGGCGCAGCTGCAGGTGTGGGTGAAGCCGCTGAAGGACGGCTCGCGCGCGGTGGTGCTGCTCAACCGCGCCACGGTGCCGGCGCGCATCAACACGGAGTGGGCGCGCGTGGGGCTGCCCGGCAAGAGCACGCGCGTGCGCGACCTGTGGGCGCACAAGGACACGACGGTGACCGGCGCCTACTACGGCGCGACGGTGGCGCCGCACGGCGTGGTGATGCTGAGGGCGTGGAACGCCGCGCCCTGAGCGTCAGCCGGCGGAGCCGGCCCCGCGCATGTACCGTCGCAGCAGGTAGTACCACGGCATGCCGGCCGCCATCGCCGCGAGTGCCGCAGCCGCGGACGCAACGCCGTACTCGCCATCGTGGAACGAGATGACGATGACGGTGCAGAAGACCGTGAAGGGCACGAAGGCGAGCGCCGCGACGCCGGCCGTGCCGAGCGGAATGCGGAACGAGCCGCGCAGTTCCGGCTCGCGCGCGCGGAACCAGACCAGCGCGCCGAACTCGAGCATCACCGCAGCGGCGTAGAAGATGGCGTCGGCGACCACCAGGTTCCCGAACGGAAGCAGCGCGAAGACGCTGTAGATGACGGCCGACACGACGATGGCCACCGTCGGGGTGCCGCGCGCATCGGTGCGCCCGAGGATCTTCGGCAGCAGGCCGTCGAGCGACATGGCCAGCGGGATGCGCGTGTACACCATCAGCAGGGCGTTGAAGAGCGCGAGCGCGCTGGCGATGCCCGCCAGGGCGAGCATCGGCGCAAGCACAACGCCGGCGGCGCCGGTGGCATGGCGCGCGATCTCCGGCCAGTTCCCCTCGTGCCAGGTGGTCCAGTCGGTGGCGCCGAGGGCCGGGAACATCGGCACGAGGTAGCCGAGCGTGACGAGCGGAAGCGCGAGCGCGAGCGCCCTCGGATATGTGCGGCCGGCGTCCACCACTTCTCCGCCCACGGTGGAGGCGTTGTCCCAGCCGAAATAATTCCAGAGCGCCGTGCTCAGGCCCACGGCGAGTCCCGCGCCCAGCCCCTGCCCCGGCTTCAGGAACGGCTGCCACGGCGAATGGTGCACCTGCGGCAGGGCAAAGAGCGCGACCAGCGCGAAGGCGCCGAGCACGAACCATCCGATGACCACCGACACCCGCCCCACGGGGAGCGCGCCGCGCAGGTTGATGAGCGCCGCCCCCCAGATGACGGCCAGCGCGATGCCCCAGCGCAGCCCGGGCGACAGGTCGGGGACGAAGTACGACAGGTACGCGTTGAACATCGCCGGGTAGATGGCCATGTCCACCAGCGAGTAGAGCCAGGTGTACCAGCCGTTCTGGAAGGCCCAGAACGGGCCAAAGGCGCGCCGCACCCAGCGGTAGTAGCCGCCCTCCTCGGGCAGCATGCTCGCCAGTTCGCCGATGATCAGGATCTCGGGGAGCGACCAGACGAGCGGAATGACCAGCAGGAGCGCGAGCGCGAGCCCCGGGCCGGTGCCCGCCACGAGCCCCTCGAGCGTGAACGCGCCGCCCGAGACGTTGAAGAAGATGACGAAGACGAGCGAGAGCGTGGTGAGGGAGCGGCGGAGCATAGGCGGGTATTTTACGCTGGTTCTGGTCTCGCGACAGGGTTGTTCTACTTCTACCTCGAAGGGCGAAGGGCGCGAAGGGGCGCGAAGGAGTACCTGTGGATACAACGCGCGCCACGCAGACTCGGCGTGGCGCGCTGTCGTTTCCCAAAGTGGTCCTTCGCGTCCCTCCGCGCCCTTCGCCCTTCGCGGTAGAAGTTGCGGTTACGGCGTCAGCCAGTGCGAGAACCACTGCCGGATGCGGCCGAGCCGGTCCACCAGCAGCCACGGCTCACCGGTGCGCGACAGGTCGTGATTGGACCGCGGATACCGCACCCACTCCACCGGCACGCCCTGCTTCTTGAGCGCCATGAACCACTGGTCGGCGTCGGCCATTGGCGTGCGGAAGTCCTCCTCGCTCTGCACCATCAGCGTCGGCGTCTTCACCCGCGTGACGTACCGGATGGGCGAGAGCGAGTCATACATCGCCGGGTTCTCCCACGGCTTGCCGTAGAACTCGAACTCCGTGAGGCCCTGCGCGTCGCTCGCGCCGTACCACGACCACCAGTTGCTGATCATGCGGTCGGTCTCGGCCGCCTTGTACCGCGTGGTGTGCGACGTGATCCACGCCGTCATCACGCCGCCGTACGACCCGCCGGTGACGCCCATGCGCGTGCTGTCCACGTCGGCGCGCTTGGCGGCGATGTCGGTGGCCTGCATGAGGTCCTGGTAGTCTTCGGCGAACCAGCGCCCGCGCGTACTGAACGTGAAGTCGGCCCCGGAGCCGCTGGAGCCGCGCGGATTGGTGTACAGCACCATCATGCCGGCGCCGGCCAGGCTCTGGAACTCGTCGAACCAGCCCTCGTCGTACTTCGAGTGCGGTCCGCCGTGGATGTACAGCACGAGCGGGTACTTCTTGCCCGCCTCGTAGCCGAACGGCTTCATCACCCAGCCTTCGATGGTCAGCCCGCCGACGCCCTGGTACGTGAACTTCTCGGCGTCGCTCCAGGCGATCTCGGCGTTCACCTTGTCGTTGAACGACGTCAGCTTGCGCTCGTTCTTGCCGTCAAGGTCGGCGATGAACAGTTCCGTGGGCTTGGCGACGCTGGTGGCCACGAAGGCCAGCAGCTTGCCCTTGTCGTCGGTGCCGAAGCCGCGAACCACGCGGCGGCCGCCGATGATCTCGCGCATCTGCCCGTTCTTCGGCGTGACGATGAACAGCGCCGTGCGCGCGCCGACCTCGGCGCTCATCAGCACCTCGCCGTTCGGCAGGAAGTCGGCGCTGGCCGGCTCGTACTGCCAGCCGTTGGTGAGGTTCTGCGGCGCGCCGCCCGTGGCGTCGATGAGCATGAGCCGGGCGTTCTTGGTGCGCTCGGCGCGGGAGATGAAGAGCAGCTTCTTGCTGTCGGGCGACCAGCCCAGTCCCGATTCGTCCCCCTGAAGCGACGCCACACGGCGCGGCTCGCCGCCGGTCACCGGGATGACGAAAATGTCGCGGTCGTTGCGCGGCGCCTCGTCGCGCAGCGCGTTGTACGGCAGTTTGGCCAGCGAGTCCGCGGCCTGCTGCACCACCGAGTCGGGGCGCAGCTGCGCGTCGGCGGTGAAGGCAATCCACTTGCCGTCGGGCGACACCGTGGCTTCGCGATGCGAGTAGCGGCCGGAGGTGAGCTGCACGCGCTTGGAACCGTCGAACTTCTGAGTGAAGAGCTGCTGCGGCCGAATGACGCGCGCCTCGCGCGCGTTGGGGATGTAGCCAATGCCGTTGGCCTTGTACGGGAAGTTCACGATCTGCCGGCCATCGAACCGCGCCTGGTCAACCGGCTTGGTGATGGCGCCGTACGGCGGCAGGGCCATGGCGCCGGGAGCGCCGGCGGCACCAGCGCCGAAGCCGCCCGGACCGCCGCGCCCGCCGGGCCCGCGCGCGCCACCCGCCCCACCCGTCGTATCCACAACGTCGGTGAAGACCGCAAAGCTCTTGTCCTTCGGCACGCTGCCGCTGGGATAGTTCTCGACCTGTGTGGCCTCGCCGCCCGGCTGGTCCATGCGCAGCGCCCACGTGTTGCCGCGGCCGCCGGGACGGGTGGACGTGAAGAACAGGTACTTGCCATCGGGCGAGAACCGCGGATTGGAGCTCTCGTAGCCCGGCGAGGTGTACCGCACCGGCTCGCCGCCGGCGGTCGGCACGGCCCAGACCTCGTTGTGGCGCTTGTTCTCCCGTTCCACGACCGTGGTCACGGTGAACGCCACCATCTTGCCGTCGGGCGACACGGCCGGGGAGCCCAGCTGCGTGACGTTGTACCAGTCGTTGGGGGTGAAGGCACGGCCAGCGGGCTGCTGGGCGGCGAGTGGCACGGCAACAACGAGCAGGGCGAGAGTGCGGCGCATGCAGGCTCCGGTTGGAAAAAGGAAGCTCTACGCTGTTCGCTCTTCGCTGTTCGTTGTTCGCACTCCGGACGGCGAACAACGAACGGCGAACAGCCGACAGCTTCGGTTGTTGTTACGATCTTCGCGCTGATACCGCTGACTCAGCCGGTCATCCGGCGCAGCAGCGCCCCCGCCCGCCGCGCCGCCTCGGTCAGCCGCTCCGGCGACGTGATGAACGACACGCGGAAGAAGCCCTCGCCGCCGGCGCCGAGCGACTTGCCGGCCAGGGCAATCACGCCTTCCTCGTTCATCAGGCGCTCGTGGAACTCCACCGACCCGATGCCGGCCGGCAGCGGGACCCACAGGTACATGGACGCCTTGGGCGATTCCACGGTGAAGCCTTCGTTGCGGAACGCGGCCACCGCAGCGTCCCGCCGCTCCTGGAAGATCTTCAGGTTGCCGGGCAGCCACTCGGCGTGACTCTCAAATGCCGCAATGCCCGCCGCCTGCGAGGCCATGAACTGCCCCGTGTCCACAAAGCTCTTCACCTTGGCCAGCGTGGTGATGTACTTGGGCGCGCCCACCGCCCATCCCAGTCGCCAGCCGGTCATGTTGTAGGTCTTGGACAGCGAGTGGAACTCGATGGCCACGTCGCGCGCGCCGTCCACCTCGAAGATGCTCGGCGCCACGTAGCCGTCGAAGGTCATCTCGCTGTACGCGTTGTCGTACACCAGCAGGATGTCGTGCCGGGCGCACCAGTCCACGACCTTCTTGAGGTAGTCGAGGGGCGCGATGGCGGCGGTGGGATTGTTCGGGTAGTTCAGGTACAGGATCTTGGTCCGCGCGCGCACGTCCTCGGGGATTTCATCCACGTTCACGAGGAAATTCGTGCGCGGCGTGATCGGGTACATGTACGGCTCGGCGTTGCTCAGCAGCGTGCCACCCAGGTACGACAGGTAGCCGGGATCGGGGATGATGGCCACGTCGCCGGGCTGCAGGTACGCCAGCGCGAGATGGGCAATGCCCTCCTTGCTGCCGATGAGCGGCACCATCTCGGTGATGGGGTCGAACTTCTGCCCGAACCGTTTCTCCATCCACGCCGACGCCGCCTCACGGAAGGCGGGAAGCCCGAGCCCGAAGCCGTAGCGCGACATGGCGGGATTCCGCGCGGCCTCGGCCAGCGCGGCCACCGCCCTGGGCGGCGGCGCGAGGTCGGCATCGCCCGCGCCGAGGTCAATGACGTCCACGCCCTTGGCCAGCAGGTCCCGCTTCTTCTGCGGGATGGCGGCGAGCATGTAGACGGGGAGCGAGTTGAAGCGGTCGGAGTGCGTCGGCACTGGGATAGACGGTAGACGGTAGACGGTAGACGGTAGACTTCGGACGGCGAAGAGCGAAGAGCGAACAGCGTACAGCTTCTTTTAGCCGATCACCGGCCGCGCCAAATCGAACACCCCCTTGGGCACCACTTCCGACCACTCGTCCCGCCCCATGCGCCCGACCAGCCCCTGCCCCGCGGTGTCGAACAGCCCGTCGGCCCGCAGCGCCGCATCGTGGATGCGCACGTGCACCACTTCGCCAATGATGTAGTTGGCGGCCTGCGCGCCGCTGCCATGGCGGACGACCTGGAAGAGCTTGCACTCGAGCGCTGCCGGACTCTCGGCCACGCGGGGCGGGCGCACCAGCACTGAGGGCTCGCGCGTGAACGGGGCCACGTCGAACTCGTCCACATCGTCGGCGTAGTCGCCCGAGGCCTGGTTCACCCGCTCCGCCATGGCGCGGGTGACGACGTTCACCACGAACTCGCCCGTCGCCTCGATGTTCCGCAGCGTCTGCTTCTCCTCGCCCCGCCGGTTGTTCAGCGGCGAGAAGGCCAGCGACAGCGGGTTGCCCCCGCCCATCATGAAGAACGAGAAGGGCGCCAGGTTGCCGCGCCCCGCGGCGTCCACCGTCGACACGAGGGCGATGGGGCGCGGGGCGATGAGGCTGGTGAGGAGCCGGTAGCGATACAGTCCATCGGCTTGAGTGAGGGAGAGTTCCACGTGGGTCCTGTGGGAAAAGCCGCTGTAAGCTGTACGCAATACGCCGTAAGCTGTACGTACAACTTACGGCGTAGAACGTAAAGCGTAGAGCGTAGAGCGGCAGGTGCCGTGCTTCAGCTCGTCGGCGGATTGAACCCCGCCCCACCCTCCAGCCACGACCGGAAGTACTCCTTGTCCTCCGCCCCCAGCACCGCCTTGGCGACGTGCAGCGGACGGAACGAGTCCATCATTACCGCCAGTTCGTTGGTGCCCTTGGCGCCAATGCTCGCCTCGGCGCGGCCCGGGTGCGGGCCGTGCGGCAGGCCATCGGGGTGGTGCGTGATGGAGCCGTACTCGATGCCCTTGCGGCTCATGAACTCCGAGGAGGCATAGAAGAGCACTTCGTCGCTGTCCACGTTGCTGTGGTTGTACGGCGCCGGAACCGCCTCGGGATCAAAGTCATACGGCCGCGGGCAGAACGAGCAGATCACGAAGCCGTCGCCCTGGAACGTCTGGTGCACCGGCGGCGGCTGGTGGATGCGGCCGACGATCGGCTCGAAGTCGTTGATGTTGAAGGCCCACGGATAGAAGAAGCCGTCCCACCCCACCACGTCGAACGGGTGGTGGTCCGACACCATCTCGGTGAGCCCGTTGTACTGCTTGACGATGATCGGGAAGTCGCCCTTCTCGTCGAACGTCTGCAGCTCCGTGGGGCAGCGGAAGTCGCGCTCGCTGTACGGCGCGCCTTCCACGATCTGCCCGTACTCGGTGCGGTAGCGGCTCGGCGTGCGCACGTGTCCGCGGCTCTCCATGATCAGCATCTTGGCCGGCGACGTGAAGCGCCAGCGGTGCATGATCCCGCGCGGCAGCACCACGTAGTCGCCCGGCTTCACTGGGAGGAAGCCGAACTGCGTCTCGAGCGTGCCGGCGCCCTCGGCAAGGTACACGACTTCGTCGGCCTGCGCGTTGCGATAGAAATGCTCGTCCTGCACGTCGGGCTCGGACCAGAGCATCGCAATGTCCGCGTTGAACAGCAGCGGAATGCGGTCGAGCGTCGGCGAGCCCCCCTTGGGCGTCAGCGTCCGCGTGCGGAAGTGGCGGTGGCGCAACGCGAGGTCGGTGTCCTTTTCGTACACGATGTCGCGCAGGCGTCGCACCGACTTGACGATCGTCGGCGGATGGATGTGGTACAACAGCGACGACGGACCGGTGAACCCCTCGTTGCCCATCAGCTGCTCGGCGTACAATCCGCCGTCGGGACGGCGGAAGGCGATGTGCCGCTTGCGCGGCACCTGGCCCAGGATGTGGTAGGACGGCACCTAGAGGTTCCCCCGCAGTTCCTGCTCGCGTTCAATGCTCTCGAAGAGCGCCTGGAAGTTCCCCTTGCCGAACCCCTTGGCGCCCTTGCGCTGGATGATCTCGAAGAAGAGCGTCGGGCGGTCCTGCACGAGCCTGGTGAAGATCTGCAGCAGGTACCCCTCGTCGTCGCGGTCCACCAGGATGCCGAGTTCCTGCAGCGTGGCGAGGTCCTCGTCAATCTTCCCGACGCGCGCCTGCAGGTTGTCGTAATACGTGGTCGGCGTCTGGTTGAACTCGACGCCGCGCGCCCGGAGCGTCTTGACCGTGGCGATGATGTCGTCGGTGGCCATGGCGATGTGCTGCACGCCCGGCCCCTTGTAGAAGTCCAGGTACTCCTGGATCTGGCTCTTCTTCTTGCCCGTCGCCGGCTCGTTGATGGGGAACTTGATGCGCCCGTTGCCGTTGCTCATCACCTTGGACATCAGCGCCGAGTACTCGGTGTTGATGTCCTTGTCGTCGAAGGTGAGCAGGTTGAAGAAGCCGAGCACGCGGGCGTAGAAGTCCACCCACTCGTTCATCTTGCCCAGCTCGACGTTGCCCACGCAGTGGTCCACGTACCTGAGCCCGACCGGCGATGGCGCAAACTCCGGGGTCACGGCGCGGAAGCCGGGGAGGAAGAGCCCGGTGTAGTTGCGGCGCTCGACAATGGAGTGGATGGTGTCGCCGTACGTCTTGATGGCCGCAATCACGACCTCGCCGTCCGCGTCCTTCTGCACCTCGGGGCCGTGCACCGACTCGGCGCCGCGCTCCAGGGCCTTGGCATAGGCGTCACGCGCATCGTCCACCCAGAAGGCCAGGTCCCGCACGCCGTCGCCGTGCGTGCGCACGTGCTCGGCAATGGGCCCGTCCGGATGGATGGGCGTCGTCAGCACGATGCGGATCTTGTCCTGCTGCAGCAGGTAGGACGCGCGGTCGCGCACCCCGGTCTCGGGGCCGCGATACGCCACCAGCTGGAAGCCGAAGGCGGCGCGATAGTACAGCGACGCCTGCTTGGCATTGCCGACGTAGAACTCGATGTAGTCGGTGCCGTTGATCGGGAACGTGTCGTGCGGCTCCGCGGCGGTCGGAGCGGACAGCGTGGCCATGGGCGACTCCAAGGGGGCGATGGGTAAACCTAACGCCTCACGACTTTGTAGGACAATTCGGGACACCACGGAAGGAGGGGGCCATGTACCCGAACGGCCTGCCGTTCCCTACTATTACATAGCGCCGCGGCGCGGGAAGTCGCGCCAGGCGCCTTCCCTCGTGTTCCCACGACCATGCCCGCCCTGATGACTGAGTTCACCAAGACCGTGCTCTCCCCCGAGGAGACACTTAAGCTCGCTCCGGAAATCGGCCGGGTGCCCACCGCGCACGTCTGGGTCTACCGCTACCGGCACGTGACCGAACCGTGGACCCTGAGCATCGCGACGCACGCCCAGCCGGATTCGCACATGCTGTCGCTCGGCGGCTTTCGCATTGCCCCCGAGACGCGCACGAGCATTCCCGGCTGGAACCCCGACCACGAGGCCATTGACCTGGCCATCGGCATGGACGAGAAGGTGTTCTGGTCCCGCCTGCTCAAGGTGGGCGGGCCGCACGTGCAGCGTGACTTTTCGCGCATCGTCGGCGGCAAGTGCGTCATGCTGCCCTCGCCGGGCTCCCGCGTCGGCGAGCCGCGCGACCGGGAACTGCTCGACTTTGCCATCAGCTGCTTCAAGGACGTGGAGCAGGAGCACGGGTTCCTGCTCACGACGGGCCAGGACCTCGGCCACGGCGTGATGAGCGACGGCAAGACCGGCTCGCTGCGCTACCTCAACGAGCACTACAAGGGGAGCGTGATTGCCGACACGGGCCACCCGACCGCCGAGGGCAATTACTGGATGCTCGTCGGGATGATGAAGGGCGCGGGCGTTTCGCTGAAGGGCAGCGTCGTCGGGCTGATCGGCGCGGGCAACATTGGCCTGCACATCATAGACCACCTGCTCGAGGATGGTGCGACGCCGCTGGTGATCGAGGCGCGCGCCGACAAGCGCGCGGCACTGGAGGCGCGCGGCGTGAAGTGCTGGGCACCCGAGGCCAAGCCCGACTTCCTGCGACAGCCCATGGACGCGCTGGTCGTCAACGCGGCGGGCAACTCGCTCGACATGCCGTCGGTGGCGCTCTGCGCCGCGAACGCGCGCCTCAAGGTCATCAACGGGTCGGAGAACCTCGTGATGCCCGACCCCGCCGGCGAGGACGTGCTGCGTCGCGCCAACAAGGTGTTCTGCCCGTGCGAGTGCGGCGGGATGATGGGGTACCTGACGGCGGCCGAGGAATACCTGAGCCACGTCGCGGGCGACGCCTTCACGATCGAGAGCATGATGCAGGCCGCCCGCGGCCTGGAAGCGCCCGGCGAGCGCGCCACGCGCCACGTGATTGCGGACGGCTACTCCCAGACCATGGACCAGGCGCTGCGGCAGCTGTACGGCTGAGTTCCTTGCCCGGCGAGAATGCGCAGGGGGCGTGGCGGACGAAGTTGTCCGCCACGCCCCCTGACGTTTCACGCCCCGCTACGCGAGCTGGTTCCCGATTGGCAGGGACCGGATGCGCTTGCCCGTCGCCGCGAAGATGGCATTGCACAGCGCCGGGATCACCGGCGGCAGTGCGGGCTCGCCCATGCCGGTCGGCGGGTTCTCGGTGGCCTTGAAGTGCACCTCCACCGGGAACGACCGGTTCATTCGCAGCAGCGGGTACGTGTCGAAGTTGGCCTGCACCGCGCGGCCATTCTCGATGGTGATCACCTGGCCGAGCGCAGCCGACACGCCGTCAATGCACGCGCCCTGACACTGGTTCTCGGCGCCGCTGAGGTTCGTGATCTGCGCCCCCACATCGCCGGCCACCCAGGCCTTGTGCACCGTCACCACGCCCTTGGCGTCCACCGACGCGTCCACCACCTCGGCAAAGTAGCCCATGTGGCTGAAGTGGAAGGCGACGCCCATGCCGCGACCCTTCCTGGGCGCGACCTTCCCCCACCCCGACTTCTCGCGCACGAGTTCCAGCACGCCGCGCGCGCGCTCGGCATTGAAGTTGTCGGCCGGCAGCGCCGCCACGGCGGGCGTCAGCAGGTCGAGCCGGAACTGCAGCGGGTCCTTGCCGGCCGCGTGCGCTACTTCGTCCACGAACGACTGGATGGCGAAGGAAATGCCGTTGCTCCCCGGCGCGCGCAGCGCGCCCGTGGGAACGCCGTGCGGCAACGCGGACAGTTCCAACAGGTAGTTGGGCACGTAACGGGCCGGCCATTCCGCCGGGCGCACACCCTCCAGCACGACCCGATTGCGCCACGCGGTAACCTTGCCCTGCGCATCCACCGCCGCCTTCAGGAAGTGGAAGCCCGCCTGGCGGTAGTGACCGTGGCGCATGTCGTCTTCGCGCGTCCACAGCAGCTTTACCGGCGCATTCACCACGCGCGAGATCCACGCCGCCTCGACCATGTAGTCGTTCTTCAGGCGCCGGCCGAACCCTCCGCCGATGCGCGTCAGGTGGATGGTGATGTCACCGCCGGCGATGCCCATGGTCTTGCTCACCAGGTCACGGCCCGGCTGCGGCATCTGCGTCGGCGCCCAGATCTCGAGCTTGCCGTCCTTGAAGTGCGCGGTGCAGTTCTGCGGCTCCAGCGTCGCGTGCGAGATGAAGGGATAGAAATACTCCGCCTCCACCACCTTGGCGGCCGACGCGAACGCGGCATCCACATCGCCGTCCTTGCGCACCACGCGGTCGGCCGGCTTCTGCGACAGGGCCTTGGCCTGCTGCGCGAACCACGCGCTGTTCTGCGACGCCGTGGCGCCCTCCTCCCACGTGACCTCGAGCTTGGTGCGCGCCTTGTTGGCGTTGTACCACGAGTCGGCAACGATGGCCACGCCGGGCATCAGGCCGTCGAGCGCCGTGCCCACGCCGTCCACCACGAAGGCGTGCGTCACGCCCGGCTGC
>Ga0315271_10000945_pt1 | contig 17094 bp, 18 predicted proteins | sample C3_top_MG_FD_204664 | JGI IMG/M metagenome (GOLD analysis project Ga0315271, IMG submission 204664) | Sediment microbial communities from Yellowstone Lake, YNP, Wyoming, USA - C3_top | ecosystem: Environmental > Aquatic > Freshwater > Lake > Sediment | place: USA: Wyoming | collected 2017-08-01
GCAGGCACTGCCGAACCCGCATCGAAGCAGGTGACGGTGCGCTTCGCGTTCGGCAGCGCCGTGCTGAGCGCTGCCGCGCGAGGGCAGATCGACGAAGCGGTGCGGGGGCTGGACGCCACCCGTCGCGCGGCCCGTGTCGCGATTTCCGGGCGCACCGACAACGTCGGGCCACCCCAAGTCAATCAGGCACTGGCGCTGGACCGCGCTCACGCCGTCCGAGACCACCTGCGCGTCCGCTACCCCCACCTGTCCCCGGCCGTGACGCTGCACGCCGAGGGTGCGTGCTGCTTTGCGGCGTCGAACGAGACGGCCGACGGGCGTGCCCTGAACCGGCGCGTCGAGATCGTCTTCGAGCGCGACGCGCAGGACCTGTGATGCGCGGGCATCCAACGCCGCGCCCGGTGCGGTTTCCAACACCTGCTTTCACCCCCGCCGACCTGGCCTAACCCGCTTCGCATCCGACTCACCCTCAAACCCTTCCTGGAGGACTTCATGAGCACTGCACTTCTCTACATCCCATCCACCTTCCGCGCTTCGGCGCGCCGGCCGATGGCGGTTCTGTCCCTTCTGACGCTGCTCGCCTTGGGCCTTGGCGTCGCCTTCCCGGGCTATGCGCTCGACCTCGTGGCCTTCACTGGCATCACCGGGCCGATGACCTCGGCGCTCACGCAGATCTCCGCGCTGGGGCCGGGCATCAAGGCCTTGGTCGGCTTCGTTGGCTTCGTCGTCGCGTTGATCTCGCTGTCCGCGCTGCGCAACTTCGGGCCGGTGCTGTTCTACGTCGGCCTGGCGATCTTTGCGGCGGTGGGCCTGGTGATTGCCGGCGCGATCATGGGCGCGGTCGTCTGACGCGTGCCGCGCAGGCTGGGAGCACGGCATGCAAGCCGACACCTACATCCCACGTCGCCTCGACGACACCTGGAAGATCGGTTTCTGGGACATCGATGTCGCGGCACCCGTGCTCTTCTGCTTCTTCGTCGGCTACATGTCCGGCACCAAGCTGGCCTTCGCCGTCTGCGCCGTCATCGGCATCTCGCTGTCGCGCTGGATCGCCCGCGTCAAGGCCGACAAGCACCCGGCCTTCGCGATGCACTGGCTGTACTGGCACCTGCCGCCCAGCCCGCTGACCGCGATGCGCGCCACGCCGCCCTCGTACATCCGCCGCATGGTCGGCTGAGCGCTGACCAACCCCGCGCACCCGGAGCACGCATATGGACTTCGAACGACTCAACGGCGACATCAAGGAAATGCGCAGGCGCAACCGCAGCCTGGGGCTCACGGTGGGTGCCCTGGCCGTCGGCCACGTTGTAGCGCTGATCGTGATCCTCAACCTGATCGGCACTGTGCGCACCGTGATCGTGCCGCCCTCGATCGACAAGTCCTTCTGGGTCAGCCGAGACAAGGCGAGCAGCGAGTACCTGGAGCAGATGGGCAGCTTCATCGCCTGGCTGGTGCTGGACGTGACGCCGTCGTCCATCGACTGGAAGAAGGGTGTGCTGCTGGGCTATGTCGAACCCGGCCAGTACGGCGCGCTGAAGACCCGGCAGGAAGTCGAAGCGGAGCGCCTGAAGCGCATCAACGCCAGCACCCTCTTCATGCCGCAGCAACTGGTGCCCAGCGAAGACGCACAGACCGTCGTCGTGCGCGGGCGGCTGCGCACGCTGGTCAACGGCTTCGAGACTGCCAACGACTTGAAGGCCTACCTGGTCGAGTTCAGTTTCAACGGCGCGCGCATGCACCTCAAGACGTTCAAGGAGCTTCCCAATGCGAACTGAAGTCGAAGCGGGCGGTCTTGCAGACGTGCTGCGTCCAGCTGCGGCGCTGGCAGCCGCACTGCTTTTCGCGGTCCTCCCGGCGCACGCGCTGCAAGTCATCGATGCGCGCGACGGCGTGTCGGTCGAAGCGATCCTGTCGATCAAGGAGCCAACGCGCATCCGCATCGAAGGCGCGCCGATCACGGACGTGTTCGGCAACATCTATTCGAGCAACTGCGGCAGCGCGGTGGCTGCGGCTCCAATGGCCAACGGCATGAGCGCGAGCCCGGCCAGCCCCGCGATCAATCCCGCGGGCGAGATCGTCCTCGAATGCGACCGCGACAAGGGCGAGGTCTACATCCGCCCCGTCGGCACGTCGGCCAAGCCGGTCAACCTGTTCGTGTCCTCGGCGCAGGCGACCTACACGCTGCTGCTGCGCCGCTCCGACACGCCCGCAGACACCATCGTGATCCGTGACTCGTCGCCCCGGCAGACTAGGCCGGAGTCCTCGCTCCAGGGCCCGCTCGGCATCTCGGCAAACCACGTCCGCGCGATGAAGGCGATGCTGGTCGCGATGGCCTCCGACCGGGTGCCTGCCGACGTGCGCGTCGATGAGGTCAATCGACCCGTCACCCTGTGGGCCGAGGCGAAGTTCTCGCTGATGCGCCGCTACGAAGGCCGCGGCTTCCTCGGCGAGAAGTACCTCCTTCAAAACATGAGCCCCACAGTGATGGTGCTCGCCGAGCAGGAGTTCGACCGCGAGGACGGCAACGTCACCGGCGTGGCCATCGAGAACCACAACCTGCGACCCGGCGAAACGACCAACGTCTTCGTCATCCGGCGAGGGAGTGCGCGATGAACAACCCCTTCGCCAGACGCGCGGGTGGGAGTGCTGCCGGCAGCAGCAACGCCAACGGTGCCGCGAACGGCCGCGTGAATGGCCTGTTCGAACGCCTGTCGCCGCGGCAGCGCCAGTACGCCACGCTCGTCGCGATCCTCGTCTGCGGCGTCGGACTGCTGTGGCTGATCTTCGCGCTCACCGACACGCGGTCGAGAGCTGCGGATGCGAAGGCCGCCGGCAACGGCACGCCGAGCGCCGTCACCAACATCGGTGTGATGCCCCCTGGACAGCAAGTAAACCCGGTGGACCAGTGGGTCGGCACGGCCGGCCGCAAGCTGGCGCAGTACGAGAGCGAGCGCGACGAGCAGACCCGGCTCAACAAGGATCGGCAGGCCTTCGAGGCGCAGACCATGAAGCGCTTTGCAGAGCTGGAGCAGAGGCTCACGTCGGCCAGCCAGACGGCGAACGCTCAGCCCGTACCCGCCCCTCCTCCGGTGCAGGCTCCTGCCGCCCCGGCGATGCCGCCGGCAGCAAGCCTCCCGCCACCCCCACCCCCGAGGACATCACCCGTCGGCGGCATGCCACCAGGTGACCCCGGGATGGGCTTGCGTGACGCTGCCCCGCAGTTACCCAATTCGGCACCGACGTTGACTCGTATCACGCTGGTCGATCGCTCCAAGCCCTCGAGCGCTGCCGCATCGGGAACGACCACCTCGCCAGATGCTTCGCGAGAAGCGCGCACCGTGTCCACCTTCCTGCCGGTGAGCTTCACGCGAGGCACCCTGCTCGGCGGCCTGGACGCGCCGACGGGTGGGCAGTCGCAGTCCAACCCACATCCGGTGCTGATCCGTCTGTCCGACAACTCGGTACTGCCGAATCGTTTCCGCGGCGAGTACCGCGACTGCTTCGTGATCGCCGCCGGCTACGGCGACATCAGCTCCGAACGCGCCTACCTTCGCACCGAAAACCTGTCTTGTGTGCGCGCTGACGGCGCCACGCTGGAGGTCAAGATCCAGGGCAGCGTGTACGGCGAAGACGGCAAGGTCGGCATGCGCGGCCGGCTCGTCACCAAGCAGGGCCAGATGCTTGCCAACGCACTGCTCGCCGGTGTGGTCAGCGGCATCGGCCAGGGTCTGGCCACCTCGTCCACGACCTACAGCACCTCGGCGCTCGGGACCATCGCGAGCGCCTCCGGCGCTGAGGCCTACAAGGCGGGCCTGGGCACTGGCGTTGGCAAGGCGCTGGACCGCCTCGCCCAGTACTACATCAAGCTGGCCGAGAACACCTTTCCGGTGATCGAGGTCGATGCCGGTCGCGAAATCGACGTGGTCATCACCAAGGGTGTGCGGATCGACGTGCCGATGTCGGCGGACGCCCAGCGCTCGACCACCACCGCGCCCTCCCCCGACGACCGCTACACAAAGGTGTCCGACGATGAAACCTATTGAACTCAACCGCCCATCGCGGCGTCATGCGATGGCCGCCGCGTTGGCCACAGTGGTCGTTGCCGCCGCGATACCCGCCGCGGCTGCCACCAAGGACGAAGCACGCCTGCTGGCAGCGTTGCAGAAGGCCAACCCGGGCACGCAGTTCACGCAGGTGTTGCGTTCGCCGGTCGATGGCCTCTACGAGGTCTGGATGAACGGCAACGTCGCCTACGTCTCGGCAAGGCAGCCGCGCTACTTCGTCTTCGGCCGCGTGTTCGACACGCAGACCATGAAAGACCTGACCGGGCCCAAGCTGGCGATGGTGGCCCAGTCGTCGCGAACCGCGGCCAAGTCAGCGGCGACGGCGCCGGCGAACGTGTCCTTCGACCAGCTGCCTCTGACCGATGCGATCAAGACCGTGCGCGGCAGCGGGCAGCGCAAGGTCGTCGTGTTCAGCGACCCGGCCTGCGGCTACTGCAAACAGCTAGAGCCCGAGTTGGCCAGGCTCGACAACGTCACCGTCTACACCTTCCTCGTGCCCTTCCAGGGCGAGGCCAAACCGATTGCGATCTGGTGTTCGGCCGACCGCGAGCAAGCCTGGCAGCGCTACATGCTGCAAGGCGATACAGCGACGCTGAACGGCTCCGCGACCTGCGATCACCCGATCGAGCGCAACTTCGCGCTCGCGCGCCGCCTCGGTGTGCAGGGAACACCCACGCTGGTTTGGGCCGACGGCAGCCGCACCGAGGGCTACGTTGATCGCAGCGTCATCGAGGCTCGACTGACTCAGGCTGGTGCGGGAGCGCAGCCATGAACGCCGATCCTCGCGCACGGACGAGCCGCATGTGGTCGGCGGCGAGCGGCCTGTGCTTCGCGCTTCCGCTCGCGCTCGGCGGCTGCACCAGCCTGTCGGGCCTCAACGGGAGTTCCGACTACGCCTGCAAGGCGCCCGAAGGCGTCACCTGCGATTCGGTCTCCGGCACCTATGCCAACGCGATCCACAACAACCTGCCAAGCCAACGCACACGGCGTCCTGCCGTTGCCGGCCCAGGTGATGGTGCTGCCCCGATGCGCAGCGCAGCCCCGGCAGTGGCGTCTGCCGCATCGGCCACGACAGTTGCAGCGCCCGCAGCGCTGGTGTCCCCACTGCGCTCATCGGCGCGCATCCTGCGCCTGTGGTTCAAGCCGTGGGAGGACGCCGACCGCGACCTTTACGACCAGGGCTACGTCTACGTGCAGATCGACGCCGGCCAATGGCTCGTCGACCACGCGCAGCGCCAGATCCGGGATGCCTACGCGCCGCTGCGCCCGCCGCCGAAGGGCGTCAAGCCCTCGACCGTGGACAACAAGGATGCAACGCCGTCGCAGATGCCGCAACGACCGTTGCCGCTGCAGCGGCCTTCGACCGAGTTCGACTCCTTGCTGCCGCCGCTCCCTGCCCCCGCCGAGAGCACCGACTGAGAGCACCGCCCATGCGCACCCCCGACACACCGACCGCAACGCCGCCACGCCCCACGCCGGCCCGCCCCAGCCTCTTCGAAACCCTGGGCCTCGGCGCCACGCCCGACACACCCGCCGAGCAATTTGCGGCCTGGCTTCCTTACTCTGCCTACCTCGCCACCGAGAAGCTCTTCGTCAACCGGGACAGTCTGGGTTTCATGCTGGAGGTGATGCCGCAGTCGGGCGCTGACGAGCGCATGGCCGAGGTGCTGATCTCGCTGTACTCGAACTGCCCGGCAGCCACCGGCATCCAGTTCCACCTGTTCGCCTCGCCGCATATACGCGACCAGTTGCGCCAGTACGCCAACCTGCGTGTCGAAGACGATGATCAGTCGGAGAAAGCGAAGCGCTGGGGCCGACCTGCGCGCAACGAGAACCTGTTCCGCACGCTGGCGCGGCAACGTACCGGCCATTTGCTTCAGGGCGCGCAGTCCTCGTTGACCTCGGGCTTCCACTACACACTGCGTGACTTCCGGCTGATGATGAGCGTCACGCTGCCAGCCGATGCGGAAGACCTGAACCGGCGCGATGAGCTGTTGGCGATGCGCGAGTCGATGTCGTCCACGCTGCGGTCGGCTTCGCTTCCCAATCGCGTCTGCGACGCGGCGGACCTGATCAACTGGTGCGCGCTGTTCACCAACCCCGACCGTATCTCGCAGACTGACGCACCGGACCTGCACTACGACGATGGCCGCGAGCTGCGCGACCAGATCGTCGATTTCGACACGATCCAGGACCCGACCCCCAGTGGCCTGCGCCTGTGGAAGGAAAGCGGCGACGACGTACTGGAGGCGCGCTTCTACTCGATCAAGTCCTTCCCGGAACGCTTCTCGCTGTGGCAGATGGGTTCGCTGATCGGCGACCTGATGCAACCGGCCCTGCAGTACAGCGCGCCCTTCCTGCTGACGATGGGCGTGCACGTGCTCGACCCGAACGCCACAAAGGCGACGATCACTGCGAACCACGTTCGCGCCACGCAGAACGCCAAGAGCAAGATGGCCGACGTGATGCCCGATGTGGGCAAGAAGCTGCAGGACTGGACGGCCGCAGCACACGCCATCGACACCGGCGGCAGCCTGGTAAGCCTGTACCACCAGCTTGCGATCTTCTCGCCGCCGGGGAAGGCCATCGCCGCGCACGAGACCGCCAACGCAATCTGGCGCGGCCGGGGTTTCCAGCTCAATGCCGACGTCTACATGCACCGGCAGGCGCTGCTGGCCAGCCTGCCGATGACGCTGTCGGAGAAGTTCCACCGCGACCTGGCCAAGATGCGCCGCGTCTCGCGCAAGACCATGGCCAACGCGATCCACCTGGCGCCGTTGATCGCCGAGTGGCGCGGCACGCGCACACCAGCCCTGGTCTTCGGAGGACGCCGTGGCCAGCTGATGACGCTGGACATCTTCGACAACGACCTGGGCAACTACAACTTCGCCATCATCGGCGCGCCGGGCTCGGGCAAGTCGGTGTTGATGAACGAGATGGCCTGGTCCTACCGCGCCATCAACGCCAAGGTCTGGATGCTGGACCTGGGCCGCAGTTTCGAGAAGCTGTGCCGCAAGGCCAAGGGCACCTACATCGAGTTCAAACCCGATGTGGACATCTGCCTGAACCCGTTCTCCAACATCGTCGATATCAACGAAGACATCGACATGCTGGTGCCGGCGATCTCGAAGATGTGCTCGATGCAGCGCGCGCTCGACGAGGTTCAGTACAAGGCGATCTCGGCGATGGTGCTCAAACTGTTCCGGCAGCACGGTAACGACCTGACCATCACCGGCCTGCGCGACGCCTTCAAGGGCGGGACGATCGAAGAGCTGGGCGTCCTCAACGACCCACGCATCAAGGACCTGGCGATCATGCTGAACCCGTACGCGAAGGGCGGTCAGTACGAGCGGTTTTTCGACGGACGCAGCAACGTCGACTTCAGCAACGATTTCATCGTCATCGAGAACGAGGAACTGAAACGCCGGCCCGACCTGCATGCGGTCGTCAACATCCTGCTGCTGCACCAGATCACCGGCGAGATGTACCTGACGCGCAACCGCCGCAAGGTACTGTTCATCGACGAACTCAAGCAGCAGCTCGGCGACATCGGCGCCGACGATCCGGTCAAGGCGGCGGTGGTCGAAGAGGCGGCGCGACGCGCACGCAAGTACGGCGGCTCGCTCGGCACCGCAACGCAAAGCGCCGACGATTACTACGGCTCGGCGCAGATGGAGGCGGCGTTCAACTGCTCGGATTGGGTGTTCCTGTTGCGGCAGAAGCCCGAGTCCATCGAGATGCTCGACCGCAAGGGCCGGCTGACGATGGATGAGCCGAAGAAGCGGCTGCTGAACTCACTGCGGACAGAGGCCGGGGCCTACTCGGAGCTGTACATCTCGTCGCCGGTCGGTGAAGGCGTGGCCCGCAACATCCTCGATCCAGCGACGCACCTGCTGTTCTCTAACAAGATGGAGGACAACGCACCGATCGACGAGTTGCGCGCGCAGGGCCTGAGCATCGACGAGGCGATTGCCGAGTTGTTGCGCCGCAGAGGGCATGCAGTATGAAGCTGCCTGTCGTTCAGTTTCTGGCACACGCGATGTTCACGCTGTTCATCGTCGCAGGCGCAATGCTGTTCTACGACCGCGCTGTGGTGCGGCCGGCCCAGCGCGTCGGCATGGTCGATGTCGCCGAGGTGTACCGGCAGAAGGAAGCCGAGTTCACCTTGCTGCTCACAAAAACCAGCTCCGAGGACGATCGGCAGAAGGCCCTGCTGATGGCGCGCGCCTTTGCGCAGCGCCTGCCCGCCGCGCTGGAAGAACTGCCGCGTGATTGCGGCTGCCTGGTGGTGCTCAAGAGCGCTGTCGCCGGGCCGACACCGCATACCGTGGACCTTACCGCCCAACTACGCAGAAAGGTGGACACACCATGATTGCCGAGGCTGTTCCGGTCATCGATCCGCCCGTGCCTCGCAGCAGGCTGCAACGCGCCGTTGCGTCGTTCAGCGAGTTTCTGCGGCACATGCGTCGGCGCTGGTACCTGTACGTTCCGGTGTTCGCGATCTGGGGTCTGGCCTACACGCGGCTCTTCGTCGATCCGACACCGCGTGTGCCCGTGGTCTTCAACTGGACGCCGAGCCTGCCGTACCGGGTGGCACTGGTGCATGCCGTTCCGGCGGCCTTGCATCGCGGCGACTACATCGTGTTCGCGTTCGCCGGCGACGCGCAGACCGACTACCCTGGCTTACGCGGCCAGCCGTTCTTCAAGATCGTGCGTGGCTTGCCCGGCGACGCGGTCACAGTGGCTGACCGTGTCGTCGCCGTGAACGGCGAGCCGGTCGGACTGGCCAAGGTCCGGGCCTACGACCATCGTGCGCTGGAGCCGATACAGCCCACCGTCATTCCGCCTGGCCACTACTACGTGCAAGGCACGAGCCCCGACAGCTTCGACTCGCGCTACCGCAGCAGCGGGCTGGTCCGCGTCGAGCAGGTCATCGGCGTCGTGCAGCCCTTGTTCTGAAGGTGTTCACCATGCGCAGCGCTCTGCTCGTCACCGCTCTTGCCCTCGCCGCCGGCCTCCTGACCAACGGATCAAGGGCCCAGACCGCCAGCAGCGTCACCGCTACGCAGGCGGACGACGTTCCGATGGACGACTACCTCGGCCTGCTGGCCCAGATCTCGCCGGCCGCACGCGAGGGTGCGCAGGGCTATCTGCAGGCCTTCCAGCGTCGCTGCGGCCGTGTGCTCACGACGCAGGAGCTGCGGCGCGCTGTGTCGGACGGCGACGGCGAGCCGGTCCTGATGGGCATGATCCGCGCGAACCACCCTAGCCAACAAGCCCAACGCGACGTCACGCTGCAGCAACTCGCGCAGCGCATTCGCTGCGACCAGCGGAGTGGCCGATGAAGCCGCTCCGGTCGATCGCGTTCGGTGCCGCGGTACTCATCGGGATGTGGGGCCACGCAGCCCATGCCGAAGACCTCGGCACGATCGGCCCGACCCATGCGATCACCGAGCCGAACCTGCTGGCCTTCATCGAGCAGCGCCTGCGTGAGAAGGAACGCAGCGGCGAACTGGCTCGGCTCGAAGCGCAAGCCCGCGTCCGTGGCACCGAGGCCGTCACGCAGCCCAAACCGGTTGCCGGTTTGCGCGCCACCGAGACCGCGCGCAGCTTCTACTTTGACCCGAGTTTCACGTTGGACCGCAACATCCTCGATGCGCAGGGCCATCTGCTGTTCGCGGCCGGGCTGCGCAAGAACCCACTCGAGGTCGTCTCGCTGTCCAAGCACCTGCTGTTCTTCGATGCACGGGATCGTCGCCAGGTGGCCCGCGCCCGCGAGCTGATCGCCAGCTATCAGGGCAAGGTGAAGCCGATCCTGACGGCAGGCTCCTACCTGGACCTGATGAAGTCGTGGCGCACGCCCGTCTACTACGACCAGCAAGGCGTCCTGGTCCGCCGCTTCGGCATCACGCAAGTGCCTGCGCTCGTGTCGCAGGAAGGCATGCGCCTGCGCATCGACGAGCTGGAGGTCGCGAAGTGAACTGCGTCCTGACCCTGCTGCGCCGGGTGGTCGCGTGGTCGGTCGTGCTGCTGGTTGCGCTGCACGCCCTGTCGAGCAACGCCGCCGACAGCATCACCTGCACCGGCGCCTTCCCCAACCCCATCACCGACATCTGCTGGAGCTGCATCCTGCCGATCAGCATCGGCAGCGCCCGCATCGCCAACGTCGGCGACCAGGAGGACATCGACAACCCGAGCAGCCCCGTGTGCAGTTGCGGCGTCAACCCGACCATTGGCGTGTCGGTCGGCTTCTGGGAACCGGCGCGCCACGTCGAGGTGGTGCGCAAGCCCTTCTGTCTCGTCTCGCTGGGTGGCGTCGATCTCGATCCAGGCATCGCTGCACCCGCTGCCGCGCGCTACACACGGGCCGAAGGGGATGGCGACGGCGGCAGCTTCTATCAGGCGCACTTCTATGTGAACCCCGTCCTCTACTGGCTCGACGTGGTGGCGGATTTTCCTTGCCTGGAACGCGGCTCGTTCGACCTGGCCTACCTGACCGAAGTCGATCCGCTATGGAACGACGATGAGCTGACGTTGATCCTGAACCCGGACGCGGTGTTGTTCGCCAATCCGGTGGCGGTCGCCGCGTGCGCGGCCGATTGCGTTGCGGCATCGCTCGGCTTCGGCATCAAGGAAATGTTCTGGTGTGCCGGCTGCCAGGGTGGCATCTATCCGCTCGACGGCCAGGTGCCGTATCACATGGGTGGTGTGCGCACCGCCGCGCTGTTGGCCCAGCGCCTGACCACCAAGATGCACCGCGAACTGCTCGCCTGGGGCTGGCACGGCACGCCTGGTCTGTGCGGCCCGTACTTCGAGCCGGTGATGGACAAGACCGCCTACAAGACCCAGCTCACTTACCCGGTTCCGAGCACCGGCAAGGAAGGCGGCAAGTGCTGTCAGCCCTTCGGGCGCACCACGGTCACCTGGGGCGCCGGCAAGGAGTACCCGGTGCGCGGCGAGGACTTCGCGTTCATGCTGTTCAGGAAGAGGAATTGCTGTGTGGGCTACTGACTTCCTTTGCCGCCAAGGCGGGATGCTGGCCAGCGCGGCTGTGCTGCTCTGTACCGTCGGCGCCCGCTCGCAACCAGCACCCACGGTGACCGAAGCTGACATCGAACGTGCGCGACGCGCGCAACCAACGATCACCGAGAAGGACATGGAGCGGGCGCGGAAAACCAATCGCATGCCAAGCGATGCGGAGCTGGGCCGCGTGCCGATATCGGGAAGCCCGAAGATCGACGCCCTGCCACAGCCCCGGTTCTCCGCGCCGATCGACCTGGAAGCGCTCGCCAAGGGCTACGCCTCCCAGAGCGATGCGATGGCGCAGGCGCAAGGCCTCGTATCGGGCCCGGGCTTGCTTGTCTTCGTCAGCCTGTCGATGCCCGAAGCCACGCTGCAACGCCTCGTCGATCAGGCCGCACGTGCGAAGGCATCGGTCGTGATCCGGGGGTTGGTCAACGGCTCGATCCGCGACACGGCAGCGCGCGTGCAGGGCTTGATCGGCCAGCGCCAGGTGGCCGTCCAGATCGACCCACAGGCCTTCGACCGCTACGCCATCGACCGGGTGCCGAGCTTTGTGCTGGTGCGTGACGGCACGCGCGCCACGGCGTGCGCCACGGGCCTGTGCGTGCCGTCCGATGGATTCGTGCGTGCGGCCGGCGACGTGAGCCTGGGCTACGCGCTGGAACACATGCAGCGTGCTGCGCCGCGCTTCGCGAAGGATGCCAATGGCTTCCTGAAGCGGCTCAAGGGATAGAGGAGAGCCCCGCATGTTCTGCTCCAAAGGCAGCCGCCTCATCGTCTGGTTCACGCTCTTCTGCTTCGTCACGACGCAGACGGCCGCCATCGCCGGCCCGCATGACGAGGGTACTGCCGCCGGGCAAGCCGCCAATCCGGTCATTCGCGGCACGGTCAACACACCGAGCGCCACGGCCAACGTGCCGGGTTACACCACGACCCCGCCCGAGAGGGCGTACTACGGCCAGCCCAACCTGGCAGCGCAGGGCAACGCGCGCTTGACGCTTTGCGCCACGATGCCGAACGACCCGGTGTGTCAAGCACAGCGCGGTGCGCTGAATTCGGCCAACACGCCGCGGCCGGCCATCGGCGCTAACGATCCTGCGGTGGCAGCCGCGCGCGGGATCACGCGCAGCCCTTCGAGCGTTCTGGACGATCTGGCCTCGTACTACAGCGGCTGCACCACGTCGACGACGAGCCTGCCCGCGACCACACAGGCACGCACCTGCCTGCGCTACCAGGGTGTCGGTAACTACAGCTGCTCACGGACGCTGAGTGTGGCCATCGCGCGCTCGACCAACTGCACGCCCGGCGACTGGTTTGCCCATGCCGGCTCGGGCAGCGCCGGGCTGGACGCGCAATGTGTGCCGGACCGGCCCGATACGGCCCAGCATTTCCGGGTCACGCAGGGCGGCTCGCCGTTGAGCTTCTTCGACGTGGACATGACGACGCCCGTGGTCTTTCCCGAGATGGTGGCCGTGCTGGGAACCAGCTACTCCGCCATGACCGGCCTGCCGATCCGCACCGGCGTATGGGTTGCCGACAAGTCCTGCGCCGGCACCACCTGCAGCCTGACAGGCATGATCGCAGCGGAGAGCCAGGAGACCTGCACAGGCAGCGGCGACTCCGGCTACTCCTGCACCACGGTCGAGCCCTTCCTGAAGCGCTATGCCGCCTGCCCTGCAGGGACCCAAAGCGGCGACAACATCCAGGACTCGGTCTGCTCAGGCGACAGCGGCTGCACGACGACCGTGCTGGATGGCACCAAGTGCTACGCCCCGTCCGGTGGGTGGACACCGTACACCGGCATCGACATCACCGGCACGGTGCTGGGCAACTACTGGAACATCGACGCAGACCGCGCCGTGGTCGGCTGGGATGTGAACCCGGCGTTCGGCCCGATTCCGACGATGCGGCTCAGCTACGTGAAGGCGCTGACCAGCGTCGCGGCGACCGATCGATGGGATGACCAGTGCCCCGCCCTGGTCGCCGGCGGTCGCTGCACCCTCAACACCGCAGCCATCTGCGCCGACGGTCCCGGCGCCAAGGTTGTCGATGGCGTCACCGTTACCCGTGACTGCTGGCAATACGACAGCACGATGTCCTGCAGCGGTGCGGCGCCGGCAGACCAGTGCGCACCATTGGCAGCCAGCGGATGCACACCGACAACATCGGCGTGCAAGCAGACCAACGCCTTGAGCGGCTTGTGCGAAATCGTTGAAGCCACCTACACCTGCCCGGTGCCGGCCCAGTCCGTCACCAGCGCCAGCAACTGCCCGTCCAACGTGTTCTGCCTGCAGGGCAATTGCTTCGACATCAGCCACACCAACGATGCCGATTTCGCCCGCAGCATGTCGATGCTGGAGGCCGCGCGCGAGGCCGGGGTGTATCTCGACACCAACCGCATGCAGGTGTTCAAGGGCGAGGCCAACAGTTGCCGCGACCGGCTGCTGAAGAACTGCTGCTACTCCGACGGCGCCGGTGCGGGCATGACCAACCAGAGTCTGTTCGGCACCGGTTCGCGCCTGGTCTACGACGTGCTGATGAACTCGGAGAACCGGGAGTTCCTGTATCAGGGCATGTCGGCGTTGCTGACGAGCGGTGGCTTCAGTGGCTCCTTCACGAGCTATGGCGTCACGGTCGCGGTCAATGGCACCGCGTTGCCCGCAGGCTCGTCAGTGCTTTATGCGGGCGACAGCCTCGTCGTCGCATTCGACCCCTGGTCGCTGGTCATCGCGATCATCATCTACATCATCCTGTCGATGATGTCGTGCAACGAGGAAGAAGGAAAGCTCGCGATGAAGGAAGGCGCCGGGCTGTGCCACAGCACCGGCACCTGGTGCTCCTCCTGCATCAGGATCTTCGGTTCCTGCGTGTCCTGCCTCGAACACAGGACGGGCAAGTGCTGTTTCAACAGCAAGCTCGCGCGCATCGTCAACGAGCAGGGCCGCGTGCAGGTCGGCAAGGGCTGGGGTACTGCCCAGGACCCGGACTGCTCGGGCTTCACGATCGCGCAGTTGCAAAGCCTCAACTTCGCGGCGATGGACCTCACGGAGTTCTATGCGTCCATCGTGCCGACTTTGCCGGACCTGGGCGCGATCCAGACAGGCAACAGCGGCAAGGTGCCGAACTGTTACTACGGGCAGGGACGGTGCCAATGAAGTCGATCTTCGTCATCGTGCTGGGCGCAGTCGCGCTGCAATGCGCCGCCCAGAGCTCCGAGCGCGCTCCAGTGACCGACGCGCGACTGTTGATGCTGGCCGCGCTCCGATCTCCTGACGGGCAGGCTCACGGTCTGTTGACCGGCGACATCGCCGACGCGATCGGCAAACGCTTCTCTGCGACCACGCCGATCTTCATCGACGTCACCACAGAGAAGCGCTACGCCCAAGCCGGATGCAGTCGCCTCAGGCTCAGTTTCTGGCAGGACGGTGTGCTGCTGCCCGGCGCCAAAGCGCCGCGCAAGCAGTCCATCGAGTTCGGCATCAACTACTGCCTCGACGGCATGCCGCCGAAGTCACTGAGCTGAAGGGCATAGCCATGCGACACCATTTCCTCGCGCCTGCCCTGGCCGCGGCCGTCACGATGCTGCTTGGCTGGCTCCCTGCCGACACGCTCGCACAGGACGGCGCTCGCAGAGACGGTGCCACCTCGCCGACAGCTCCGTATTGGTCTGACACCTGGCGCGGCTGGCACTTCTACGAAGAGCCGGACGCCGAGGAAGTGCCGGCGGCACCGCCGAAGACATCCGCACCGGCGCCGAAGCCCGTGCCAGCCAAGGCCCCTGAACTGGTCGAGTTCGAGCGTCTCCAGAAGGCGGTCGAGTCCTATCGCAACATCGCAATCATGCGGCCGACCGAGGCCAACGTGCGCCGCTACATGGAGCTGGAATCGAAGGTCGTGGCGCGGGCTTCCTACTTCGCCGACGTCGCGCAGCGCGTGGCATGGGCCACGCCCGAACTCGACCCAACGCTTCAGGGCCGTCCGGTGAACGCGAAGGCGCTGGAGGTCTTCGACCGCGAGCAGATGTCCGGACGCTCGCAGTCGATCAGCGCGCTCGGCAAGGACCATGTGTTGTTCTTCTTCTTCCGTGGTGACTGCCCGTATTGCCACGCGTTCGCGCCGACGCTGGGAGCGTTCGAGGCGCGGCACGGCATCAAGGTGGTCGCAATCAGTGTTGATGGTGGATCGATGCCGGGCTTCGCCGATGCACGACGCGACAACGGCATCGCCGCCACGCTGAAAGTGACCCAGGTTCCCGCCGTCTACCTAGCCCAGCCCTACACCGGAAAGATCACGCCGATCGGCTTCGGCGTGCTGTCAGAGGCCGAACTCGTCGAGCGCATTGCCACGGTCGCCACGCCGGCCGCAGAAGCCATGTTGCCAAGCGCGAGCCGGCACGTCTCACTTCAGTAGGAGTCGATCATGGTTGCGCGTTTGCCGAATCAGCCTTTGAAGAAAGCAGGTGCCGTCCTGATGGCTGCACTGCTGGTCGTCTCGCCGCTGCCCCTACGTGCCGGAGACCTCAACGCCGAGGTCAACAACATGTTCAACAGCCTCGGCGCCATCGGCAACTACACCGCGCCCGGAGCGTTCCGCGGCCAGACCTTCAACACCTACACCGGCGGCAGCCTCTTCATGCGCTCGCCGAACAAGGTGTACCAGCTCGCGGCCATCCAGTTTCCGAGCGCGAAGGCGGGCTGCGGCGGCATCGACGTGTTCGGTGGCTCGTTTTCGCACATCTCGGCCACCGAGTTCAAAAACATGCTGAAGAACATCACCGCCGCATTGCCGGGCATCGCGTTCCAGCTCGCGCTGGAGGCCGTATCGCCATTGCTGGGCGGCTTGACGAAGTGGGCGAAGGGCCTGGAAACCTGGATCAATAACGCACGCATCAACTCTTGCGAAACCGCGAAGGCCATCGTCAGCACAGCGGCCGAGGCCACCGGCTACAGCTCGCAGGAGACCTGCGCCGACCTCGCCGTCGAGATGGGGCTGGAGAGCGACCGCGATGCGGCGCGCCGACGTTGCGCGACCGACCGGCCGAGCATCCTGGCCTCGGCGCGCTCCTCGGGCGACCCGAACGTGAAGAACAAGGCTCCCTTCGTCGGCAACCTGACCTGGAAGGCACTGCAGTACACCGGCGTGGCACTCGACGATTCCGAGCGCGAACTGGTCATGAGCATGGTCGGCACGATCATCTACCACCCCGAAGAGGACGGGCGCGACCCTGAGCCGATCGCGCCGACACTCACGTCGATCAGCCAGCTGCTTTACGGGCAGGCCGCTGCGGCCGGGACCAATGTGACGCAGCACCTGCTCCGGTGCAACGACTACACCAACTGCAATGTCGTGACGCTGAATACGGCGTACACGCACACGCCGTTCACTGCCAAGGTCGAGACACTGATGCGCTCGATCGCCGACAAGATTGCCACGCGCACGGCGATCCCGAACAACTCGGCCGAAGTGGGGTTTGTGAACCAGACCACCGAGCCGGTCTACAAGATGCTGTCGGTCGGCTCGACCATTCCGGGTTCTGGCCTGGCCGACAGCCTGATCGCGCAGTACCGCGACGTGATCGCCGCCGACTACGCGTATGTCTTCCTGGAGCGCAACCTGCGCCTCGGCATGGCGGCGCTGGACAAGGATTTCCAGCTGCAGCAAACCCAGCGCGACCAGGCGCGCCAGGTCCGCCAACGCGCGCAGGCGATGCTCCAGCAGATCTCGCAGGAGAAGAACCTGCTGTACCAGAAGGTGGGTTCGTACCGCGCCGTGTCCAGCCACCTGGAACAGCTCGAGCGGCAGTTGCGCTCCAGCATGCCGCAGCATGTGATGGACATGCTCGGGCAGCAGGCGGCGCACATGAGCCGCTGAGCGCGAGCAGCAGGAGCCACCGGGACAGTCGCCATGTGGGAGATCTACGCCTATCAGAACGCGGACAGCCTGTTCGGCATCTTCAATGCCGCCGCCGCCATCAACGCATCGAGCGACTACCTGGCCGCCGTGGCTG